>Ga0307513_10000929_pt1 | contig 42318 bp, 36 predicted proteins | sample 15_EM_MG_FD_202174 | JGI IMG/M metagenome (GOLD analysis project Ga0307513, IMG submission 202174) | Populus trichocarpa ectomycorrhiza microbial communities from riparian zone in the Pacific Northwest, United States - 15_EM | ecosystem: Host-associated > Plants > Roots > Unclassified | place...
CGTGGCTGGAGCGACTGGACAGTGGCTCGCTGAATGACGCGCAGAATCTGGCCGAGTTCGCCGGGCGAGTGTGTTATCGGTCCTGGGTTCCCGGCTTGAACCCCAATGTCACCCGGATCCGGACCGACCAGGAAGAGTATCTGCGCAACATCCTGGCCAGCGCGCACGGTTCGGTGCTCGAGCACGCCAACTTCTCCTTCGTCCTGCACAATGTCAGCCGGGTTGTCACTCATGAGCTGGCCCGGCACCGCGCGGGTACGGCCGTCTCGCAAGAGTCTCTGCGCTTCGTGCGGCTGGATGAACTCCCGTTCTGGTTTCCTGAATGGGCCGATCAGGATGCCGAGTTGATGGAGCGTGCTACTGCCCTGCTGGACCAGATGGAGGCATTCCAGCTGTGGATGGCCGACCACTTCGGCCTCGACTCCGGAAACGTCGGTTTCGGTGAGAAGAAGGAGAAGACCTCCTTCATGCGCAGGTTCGCCCCGGAGGGTGTTGCCACGGGGATGGTTTGGACGGCGAACATCCGTACGCTGCGCCACGTTATCGAGCAGCGAACCGCTCCAGGAGCGGAGGAGGAGATTCGTCTTCTCTTTGGGAAAATCGGTGAGTTGATGGCCAGGGAAGCCCCCAGTCTTTTCGGTGACTACCGCGTTGAGGACGGGGCCTGGGTGCCAAGCTGGCGCAAGGTATGACGTGTGTCCCTGCTGGACAGCCACAGGAGGCGGACGGCACGATCGGCAGGTGTGGCCGCACTGTCACTGCTATTCGGGTCGGAAACCGAGTCGGTCTCGCCCTCGTGAGCAATTCAACCGGGCCGTTCGCGAGGGCAGTTGGCGTGGGTACGGTGTACTGAAAGAGGTGAGGCTCCGGGTGGACAGGTTGTCGGCCAAGTGCAACCTGCCCACCCGGAGCGCTCATGTGCTTGCCTGCCCATCGGGATCCAACTGTCCAGTTCGGCCGCTCGGTTCTTGTCCGGCCTGCTCAATGCCCGGCGTTGCAGACGCAGCATTCGGAGGCGTCGGCTTCGGCGGGCCGCCAGGCCCTGCTCGTCGTGGCCCACCCTTCGCGGCGGACACACCTACGCCCGGCTTGCGGCCGGTATCGGGATCACTACACGATCGACCGGCCTACCGGGGACTGCCGTGCGCCGGAAGCCGAGGGCGGGCCGGCGGTCCAACTGCCGCCACGCGGCGTCCCGTGGACCACCCTGCCGCGGATGGCTGGTTCTACGGCTGCTCCACCGTCCGGTTGTCGCAGAAGAGTGCTGACCGGGCTCACTCCATCGCATGCGCCGAGATCCGGGTCTGCTGGGAGTGGAAAGCGGTGCGGTAGGCATGAGGGGAGGTGCCGGTCAGGCGGGCGAAGTGGTGGCGCAGCGTTGTGGGTGAGCCGAACCCCGCCAGGTCGGCCACGTGATCGATGGGGATGTCGGTGGTCTCCAGGAGTTGTTGGGCGCGGTGGACGCGGGCGCGCAGCAGCCACTGCAGGGGTGTGGTGCCGGTCTGTGCGCGGAAGCGCCGGTTGAGGCTGCGCACGCTCATGGCGGAGTGTTCCGCGATCTCCCCCAGGGGCAGGGGACGGTGGAGGTTGCTTTCCATCCAGTGCAGGGTCGGTTGGAGGGATGTGTCGTACACACAGGGGTCGGCGTGCTCGATGAACTGGGCCTGTCCGCCGTCGCGCTGCAGGGGCATCACGGTGCGGCGGGCGGTCGCGGCGGCCAGGTCGGCGCCGAGGTCGCGGCGTACGAGGTGCAGGCACATGTCGAGTCCAGCGGCGATGCCCGCCGAGGTGATCAGGCTGCCGTTGTCGATGAACAGGACGGCCGGGTCGACGTCGATGTGAGGGTGGCGGCGGGCGAGTTCGTCCGCGTGCTGCCAGTGTGTGGTGGCCCGGTGTCCGTCGAGCAGGCCGGTGGCGGCGAGTGTGAAGGCACCGATACAAACGGAAGCCAGGCGCGCGCCGCGCAGGGCGGCCTCGGACAAGGCCCGCAGCACGGAGTTCGGGGGCGGCTCCAGGAAACCGGAGTGGCCGGGGATGACGATGGTGTCGGCCTCGGTGAGAGCGTCCAGGCCCCAGGGGGTGTGGAGCAGAAACGACCCGTGGTCGGCGGACGTGGTGACGGTTCGGCGCTCGGCGCAGACGCGTACCTCGTAGTGCGGGGTGGGCATGGCGAGGTTGGCGGTACCGAAGACCTGGCCGGGCACTGACAGCTCGAAGGGCAAGACGCCGTCGAGTGCGAGGATCGCGACAACCTTCTTGGCTGGAACTTGGTGCATGGTGGCATTCTGGCCCATGGTCGTAGGGCTGCGGTGGCCGCAGGATCGGGAGACCCCGATTCGAGTCAGGAGCACTCGCCATGGATCCTCTGTCCACCCCTCATACCGATTTCGAGCTTCCGCTTACCGAACTGGCCGTCGGTGCCCTGCGGTTCGCCGAGGAAACCGAGCCCGGCGTCATCTACCGCCACAGCCTGCGCAGCTACCTCTTCGCCGCGGAACTGGCCGACCGACGGGGGCTCAAGCCCGGCACGGACTACGACGATGAGCTGGTCTTCCTGAGCTGTGTGCTGCACGACCTGGGACTGTCCGAGAAGGGCAACGGGGACCAGCGGTTCGAGGTCGACGGCGCCGATCTCGCCGCCCGGTTCCTGACGGATCACGGGGCTGGCGAGGACACCGTCGCTGTGGTGTGGGATGCCGTCGCGTTGCACACCTCAGACGGGATCGCTGCGCGCAAGGGCCCGGAGGTCGCCCTGGCGCAGGCGGGAATCGGCCTCGATATTTTCGGCCGCGGTAAGGAAGAGCTTCCTGTGGGCTTCGCCGAGCGCATCCACACCGCCTTTCCACGCGAGGATCTCGGCTACGCGCTGACCGACATCATCGTGGAGCAGGCCCTGGCCAACTCCGCCAAGGCCGGCCCCATCGGTGGCTTCCCCGGTCAGGTGCTCCGCCGCCATCTGCCGTACGGAGCGCTGCCGGACTGGCACGACCTGATCGACCGCTCGGGTTGGGGCGACCGGCCGGCGGCCGTCCGATCGGACGCCGACATCGCCAGGGAACCCGGTGAGCTCTCCGGGCTCTTTGAACGATGCCTGCAGACCGGCGACCTGGAGGGCCTGGTCTCCCTGTACGAGCCTCAGGGCGTTTTCGTCCCCGATCCGAGCGGTACTGTGGCGACCGGCACCGCCGCCATCAGGGAGGCCCTGCGCCCCTACGTCGACAACGACGCACGCGTCACTCTCCGGCCAAGGAAGATCCACAGGGTGGGCGACATCGCCGTGCTCTCCTCGACTGCCACGGTGACCGGCCTCGCCCCCAAGCCGCTGACGACCGACACAACCGAAGTGGTGCGCCGCCAGCCCGACGGCCGCTGGCTCTATGTGGTGGACGACCCGTTCTTCGGCGCGTAAGCCTTCCGAGCGGCGGCCGACCGTCTCGCTTCCCGCCCGTCACCCTTCCAGCCAGTGGTGCCCGCGGTGTTGTCTCTTCCGGTCTCGGCGCGGACATACCCCCACAGACAGTGAGAGGCACGCCGACGCCTCAGCCGGACGCGACCCATCTGCCGCACCAGCCGGGGGGAGGAGGGGGGCCACGGAGAGGGCCGACTCGAAGCGGTCCTCGAACGGTCTGTGCCGACGTGGCCGAGTACCTGATGCAGGGCGGGGTGGGCGGTTTCGGAAGACTGGTGGTGCGACGGGCAGCCATACTCCGGTTGATCTGGCAGCGTCGGGTGGTCGTCGAACCGGTTGATGACACCTACCGCCGTCGGATGAACCGCAGCTTGCCGGCGGACGCATTTCCCTCAGAGTGACTGCGGCTACCTATGGCCGGTCTTGCGGGTAGCGCGCATCCATTCCTTGTTCATGGCCGCGATGGAGGGCAGCGGGATTCCCTTGGGGCAGGCAGTGGCACACTCCCCGGTGAGGGTGCAGCCGCCGAAGCCTTCCTCGTCCATCGTCGCCACCATGTCGAGAACCCGGGTTTCACGCTCCGGTGCGCCCTGCGGCAGCGCGTTGAGGTGGTTGACCTTCGCCGAGGTGAAGAGCATCGCCGAGCCGTTGGGGCAGGCTGCGACGCAGGCACCGCAGCCGATGCACTCGGCGTGCTCGAACGCGAAGTCGGCGTCAGGCTTGGGGATCGGGGTGGCATGTGCCTCGGGTGCGGCACCGGTGGGTGCGGTGATGTAGCCGCCGGCCCCGATGATCCTGTCGAAGGCAGACCGGTCCACCACGAGGTCCTTGACCACCGGGAAGGCCCCGGCACGCCAGGGCTCGACGTCGATCGTGTCGCCGTCCTTGAAGTGCCGCATGTGGAGTTGGCAGGTTGTGGTGCGTTCGGGGCCATGTGCGTCGCCGTTGATGACGACGCCGCAGGCGCCGCAGATGCCTTCGCGGCAGTCGTGGTCGAAGGCGACCGGCTCGGCACCCTTGAGGATCAGCCCCTCGTTGAGGGAGTCGAGCATCTCCAGGAACGACATGTCCTCGGAGACTTCGTCGATGTCGTAGGTGACCATGGCGCCGGGTGTGTCGGCGTTCTTCTGGCGCCAGACGCGCAGGGTGAGCCTCATGCGTAGCTCCGCTGGGTGGGGTGGACGTACTCGAAGACCAGGTCTTCCTTGTGCAGGACAGGCGCGGTACCGGTTCCCGTGAACTCCCAGGCGGCCGCGTACGAGAACTCCTCGTCCTTGCGTGCCGCTTCGCCGCCCTCGGTCTGGGACTCCTCGCGGAAGTGGCCGCCGCAGGATTCGGATCGGTGCAGTGCGTCGAGGCACATCAGCTCGGCGAGCTCCAGGTAGTCGACGATCCGGTTGGCCTTCTCCAGCGACTGGTTGAGCTCCTCGCCGGTGCCGGGCACCTTGATGCGCCGCCAGAACTCCTCCCGGATCTGGGAGATCCGGTCGAGCGCCTTGCGCAGGCCCTCCTCCGTCCGGGCCATCCCGCAGTGGTCCCAGAGCAGTTCGCCGACCTCCTTGTGGAAGGAGTCGGGGGTACGGTCCCCGTCGACGGCGAGCAGCAGCCGCAGTCGCTCCTGGGTGACGGCGACGGCCTCCTCGACGGCGGGATGGGTGTCGTCGACCGTGTCGAGGTGCGGATGGCGGGCGAGGTAGTCGGCGATGGTGGCCGGCAGGACGAAATAGCCGTCTGCCAGGCCCTGCATCAGGGCCGAGGCGCCGAGACGGTTCGCTCCGTGGTCGGAGAAGTTGGCCTCGCCGATCGCGAAGAGGCCGGGGATGGTGGTCTGCAGGTCGTAGTCCACCCACAGTCCTCCCATGGTGTAGTGGATTGCCGGGTAGATCCGCATGGGCACCTGGTACGGGTCCTCGGCGGTGATCAGCCGGTACATCTCGAAGAGGTTGCCGTACTTCTCCTCCACGGCCTTGCGGCCGAGCCGGGCGATGGCCTTGGCGAAGTCGAGGTAGACGCCCTGTCCACCGGGGCCGACCCCGCGGCCCTCGTCACAGACGTTCTTCGCCGCGCGCGAGGCGATGTCACGCGGGACGAGATTGCCGAAGGAGGGGTAGATCCGCTCCAGGTAGTAGTCGCGCTCGTCCTCGGGGATGTCTGCTGGTGAACGATCGTCACCGTGCGCCTTCGGCACCCAGATCCGGCCGTCGTTGCGCAAGGACTCGCTCATCAGTGTCAGTTTCGACTGGTGCTCGCCCGAGCGCGGGATACAGGTGGGGTGGATCTGCGTGAAGCAGGGGTTGGCGAAGTAGGCACCGCGCCGGTGCGCACGCCACACGGCGGTGGCGTTGCTGTTCTTGGCGTTGGTGGACAGATAGAAGACGTTGCCGTAGCCGCCGGAGGCGAGGACAACGGCGTCAGCGAAGTACGTGGAGACCTTGCCGGTGATCAGGTCCCGGGCGACGATGCCGCGTGCCCTCCCGTCGACGACGATCAGGTCGAGCATCTCGGTGCGGGGGTGCATCTCCACAGCGCCGACTGCGATCTGCCGGGACAGCGCCTGGTAGGCGCCGAGGAGGAGCTGCTGGCCCGTCTGGCCGCGGGCGTAGAAGGTGCGGGAGACCTGGACGCCGCCGAAGGAGCGGGTGTCGAGGAGGCCGCCGTACTCGCGGGCGAAGGGCACGCCCTGGGCGACGCACTGGTCGATGATCTCGACGGAGACCTCGGCGAGGCGGTGGACGTTGGACTCGCGGGCCCTGAAGTCGCCGCCCTTGACGGTGTCGTAGAAGAGGCGGTGGACGGAGTCGCCGTCGTTGCGGTAGTTCTTGGCCGCGTTGATGCCGCCCTGGGCGGCGATCGAGTGGGCGCGGCGCGGGGAGTCCTGGTAGCAGAACTGGACGACGTGGTAGCCCTGTTCGGCGAGGGTGGCGCCGGCGGAGCCGCCGGCGAGGCCGGTGCCGACGACGATCACCGTGTGTTTGCGCCGGTTGGCGGGGTTGACCAGCTTGGCCTCGAAACGGCGGCGGTCCCAACGCTCGGCAACGGGACCGTCGGGGGCTGTGGTGTCGGTGATCGGTTCGCCGGTGGTGAAATGGGCAAAAGAGGTCATTGTCAGCTCACCAACCCAGTCATGACGGAAAGCGGAAGAGAGAGAAAGCCCGCGGTCAGCGAGATCGCCAGTACGTTGCCGATGGCCTTGAGGGCACGATTGCGAGTGACGCTGCCGATGCCCAGGGTCTGGGCCATGCTCCAGAAGCCGTGCTGGATGTGCAGCCCCAGTGACAGGATCGCGGCCATGTAGATGACGTCGTTCCACCAGTGGGAGAAGGTGTCCACGAGGTTCTCGTACGGATGGTCCTCCCGGAACCGGCCGGTGTGCACCGTGCCCGTGGTCAGGTCGAGAATGTGCCAGATGATGTACAGGCCGAGGATGACCCCGCCCCAGCGCATCGTGCGGGTGGCGTAGCTCGCGCGCTGTTTCTTGTGCACGTACTTTTCCGGGCGGGCGGCGATGTCACGGTGACTGAGCTGGTAGGCGGAAACCCCGTGCCCGACGACAGAGGCAACCAGTACTACGCGCAGAATCCACAGCGCCCATCCGTAGTGCAGGATGGGCTCTCCCAGGGTGCGCAGCCAGTGTGCGTATCCGTTGAATTCTGTCATTCCGAAGAAGATCTTCAAGTTTCCCACTAGATGGGCGACGAGAAACCCAAGCATGATCAGGCCCGTTACGGCCATCACTACTTTCTTGCCGATTGTGGAATCCCATGCCGTGCGCAATCTGGATTTCTGGCCGCGTACGCCGACCGTATGAGTCATGAGTTCGCTTTCCTTTGCAGCGTGAGGACGCTGTTGTCCCCCGCTGTCGTCCTCTGTTCTGGGATGGGCATGCACAGCTGGGTGGCGTCGGCAGGCGGGGAGGGGCCGGCACGGATCATCTGTCGGAATGCCGGGGCCGGGACCGCATCAGGCGCGGGCAGCGCTGAACGGCCGACGGCGCTGCGGCAGCATCACCCGAGGGTCAACTTTGTGGCGTAGTGCGCCTGTTCAAGGAGTTTCGCGGCGTCGTCGACAGGTGGGACGATCCCTGTCGTGTTGATGGTCCGCTTGATGTTCTTGGCTTCCTGCCGGGTGAACTGGACCTCACGGTTCCATCCAGCGGTGACCAACGCACCGGCCGGACCGAGATCGAGGCACATCCCATAAGGCGCAGGTGCGAAGGGCACCTGATTGAGACCGAGCAGGTCTGCCGCCACGTTGAAGCCGGCATACCTGCCCAGAGGCATTCCGTACTGGCAACTCTGCGTATTCGTCAACCGCCAGGCGACCCAGGCGATCTTGCGTGCCCGGGATCTGCGCGGTCAACGGGCTGGCCAGCATTCCCGCCGTCCATACCGTGGTGGCCGCCTCGATTTCGGTTCCGTCTGAGAGGCGGACGCAATCGGGCTTTACCGCCTCCAGGCTTACGCCGAGGCGCTGCTCGATTCCCAGTTGGTCGAGCGCTTCGATGATCTGCGGTAGTGGCCCGGTGCCGAGCTCCGGCCCTATGACGTCCGCGCGTTCCACCAGCACGACACGAACGGGCTCGTCAGGACCTGCGACGGCACGCAACCGCTCTGTCAGCTCGGTCGCGATCTCCAGGCCGGTGAAGCCCGCACCGACGACAGCGGTGAACCGACCTGATTTCGCAGGGTTTTCGGGCAGTCGGTGCAGATGCCCGTCAAGCCGCGCAGCGCCGGCCGTCGTGTCGATGTCGAAGAGATGGTCGGCGCCGGGCAGGTCGGGCCGGACCACCTGGCTGCCGCTGGCGAGGATCAGCCGGTCGTAGGACAGCACCTCGGTGCTCCCGTCCCGGCGTACCGCCGTGACCTCCCGATTCCCGGTATTGACCCCCGTGACGGTCGCCGCCACCCGGCGTACCCCGATCGGCCCGAGGATCCGGTCGAGCGGAACGCGCATCCGATCCGGGTCGGCCTCGTAGAGTCTCGGGCGGATCACCAGGTCATCGCCCGCGGATACAAGTGTGACCCGCAGCTCCGACTCGGGTACGCCGGCGTCCTGCCGCTGCCGAACCACGGCTGCGGCCGACCACACACCGGCGAACCCACCGCCCACCATCAGCACCTCGGGCATCTCACGCTCTCTTCGTCGGGTGAATGTTGCGTCCGGGACACAGACGACGCAGGCTCCGACGGAGTGACGTGACCTCCGACACATACAGTGACGGAACGACGGGCAGGTGCCGGCCCGAAGTGGACCGACGCCTGCCCGAACGACCCACCGGGCATCGAAACCGTGCGGATCACACGCCGATGGGCACCTCACGCCCGAGCCACAAGTCGGGGCCGAACACTTCGTAGTGGACGTTCGCGGGAGACACACCTCGTGTCAGCAACTGGCTCCTCACGGCCCGCATGAACGGCAGAGGGCCGCAGAGGTAGGCGTGCACACCCTCGGGCAGGGAGATCTGAGAGACGTCGACCAGGCCGGTGAGGTCTTCCGGGGCTGCGCCGTAGGGCTCCTCGTACCAGAAGTGGCTGCGACCGTTGGCGAGGCGGCCGGTCAGGTTCTTCTGCTCGGTACGCAGAGCGTGGTCGGCGGCGGTGCGGTCGCCGTGGACAACGGTGACCGCACCGCGATGCCCATGTACGGCCAACTGTTCCAGCATGGCGAGCACCGGAGTGCAGCCGATTCCGGCGGAAGCGAGCAGCAGGGGCGCGGTGGTGTCCCTGATGATGAGGTCGCCGTACGGAGCGGAGACCTTGAGAGTGTCGCCTTCCCGGAGGCGATCGTGGAGGTGGTTGGACACTTCGCCATCCGGGCTGTCACCGCCGTGGACACGCTTGACCGTGATGTGCCGGGTATTGGTCTCTCCGGCGGCGCGGGAAAGGCTGTACTGGCGTATCTGGCCTGCTCCGTCCGGCAGTTGGACCTGGACGGACACGTACTGTCCGGGCCGGAAGCCAGGGGCCCTGGTGCCGTCGGCGGGTGTCAAAGTGAAGGTGGTTACGTCGTCGGTCTCCCGAGCGCGGGCGGTGACGGTCCATTCCCTCCAGGTGTCGCCGACAAGCACGCCGTGCTGAGCGTAGAGACGCTGTTCGATACTGATGAGGCTGTTGGCCATCAACCAGTACACGTCGTCCCAGCCCGCGGCCACTTCGATGGTGAACGGGTCTCCCAGCACCTCGCTGATGGCAGCTGTCAGATGTTCGTGGACCACCGAGTACTGCCCGGGACTGATACCGAGCGAGGCATGCTTGTTGGCGATGCGCCCGAGCAGCGCGTCGGGCCGTTGGTCCGGGTGGTGAACCAGCATGCGGGCGAAGGCCGCGAACGCGCCGGCCAGTGCCTGCTGCTGGGAGCCCACCGCCTGGTTGCCGCGGTTGAACAGGTCTCGCAGCAGCTCGGGGTGAGCGGCGAAAAGCCGGTCGTAGAAGCGCCTGGAGATGTCTGCCAAGGCGCCTTCCACTGAAGGAAGAGTGGCACGGACGACAGCCGTAGATGTATTGCTGAGCAACGGAACTCCTCAATGCCAGATCATATATGTATATGAGATGCATATTTTTGCTGAGAGGTAAGCCCACTGAGTCACGGCGTCGTGCATCGTCGACGCGTCGTGGCCTCGAAGGGGGGCGCCGTGGCCGTGGAGGGTGTGACGGTCAGGCGTCCCTGCCGACCAGGCTCACCAGAATCGGTCCCGTCGGCGACCTGGTCAGGTCGTCAACGGTCAGGGGATCCAGGGAAAGGTAGAAGGCTTCTTGTGCCTGGCGCAGTGCGCCGCGCAGTCGACAGGCCGCGTTCAGTGGGCACGGTACGGCCCCTTCGCAGTCCACGACGTCACCCTCGCCTTCCAGGCGCCGTACCAGGCCGCCGATCGACGCTCGCCGTCCGGAGGGGGTGAGTGCCATCCCGCCATTGCGGCCGCGGCGAGTCTCCACCAGGCCGAGATGCTGCAACTGGGCCACGACCTTCGTCAGGTGTGAATACGGCACCTGCATCGCGTCGGCGACCTTCCGGATCGTCGATGAATCGTCGCTGATGACGGCGAGTGACATGAGGACCCTCAGGGCGAGGTCCGTGGACTTGGTGAGCCTCATGGGGGCACCGTAACCTATAACTTGCATTTCAGATGCAATTTTAAATGGTTGACCTTGTGAACGGGTGTCGGCGCACGAGGCGTGCGGCGACGGTGCGGCCCTCGATCCGGAAGGCGTCCCTCGGAGCGGCGTCACATTTGGCACGGCTATGTCGTCAAACCAGGTGTGACGGACCAAGAGAGCGGCTTCGGAGGACATGTCCTGCCCTGGATGCAGGCCATGCCGGGTTGCGTACGGGCATGCGGCTAGATCCGCAGGTGCCGAAGAGTGCCGCCCTGACCAAGCGGTCCAGGCGCACAGCTGTCAGGACCCTCCACATGCATGCTCACCACCGACGAGCCATCCGTCGCATTCCCGAGGCGAACTGACCGGAGCTAGGAGGGCCCTGTGCCACTTTCCCTCTGCGGGTGGCGTTGCTCCCCGGCTGGCATAGAGGCCGGCTCCCTGAGGGAACTGCGGATCGGTACCGCATCTCACCCGACCGGACCACTTCCCGGTTACCTCGAACATCCGGCTCACTGCTGGGCCGGAACTCAGCGAAGGACAAACGATGAGAGACATGGACACCAACAAAGCGGGTCTCGGCAGGAGGAGCGTCCTGGGGGTTGCCACGGCCACATTGGGGCTGGGAGCAACAGCCGCGCTTCTCCCCTCCACAGCCTCCGCCCGAGAGGCGGCCGGCGCCGACGGGATCCACTCGACTCATACCCCCACCATCGACACCAGCCACGCCACTCCGGAGCTGGCCCGCCTGATTTCTCGGTTTTTCGAGGCCAAGACCAGCCGTGACGTGGAAGCGACTCTGTCGTACTTCTACCCCCGGTCGACCACGTACATCGACGCCTCCTTGGGGTGGCCGACCTACTCGTGGGACGAACTGCACAAGCTCTTTGCCGGTTTGATGCCGACCTGGCCCGCGACGGCTCGGTCGTATCCCACCAAGATCATCGGCGACACCACCAGCGCGTTGGTCTTCTTCACTGATACGCCCGAGCTCTTCGGACATGAGATCCGCCCGATGGGTGTCATCAACTTCAAGGAAGGGAAGATCGCCCGCTGGATCGACTACTGGGACGGCAGGGAATTCACCCTCACGGACATGAAGGCCCAGCGGACACCTGACGAGAAGTTCCCCACGGATTTCAAGGAATCCGTAGTCGGAGAGACGGCGAAGCGTTCCATCAAGCGCGTAGCGCACAGCATCTCGGATGCCCTGAGCGCCGGTGCGGTGAAGGAGGCGGCCTCCCTCTTCTCGGACGACGCCGTGCTGGAGGACCAGGCGGTGCGCACGGTGGTGACGGGCAGGCTCAACATCGCGGCCTACCTTGAGCGGGCCGCCGCCCACCTTCCCTACGGGGCCGGCGCTGAAGTACGCCATGTGGTGGGCGGACACCTCGGTGGGGGTTACGAGTGGACTCGGGGGTCCGGTGCTGTGAGGCGGGGCGTTACTGCACTCGAACTGGACGGAGACGGCCGGATCAGCCGGTACACCTCGGTCTGGGACGGCTCTCTGGTCAGTGACGACCAACTCAGCCGACTGCAGGCGCTGGTGATCGAGCACTGACGACGGGACACCGAAGTCCAGCTGCGGTTCCCGCGGAACCCCTACTTGACTCTCCGCCGGGCCTCGGGTGGCGACGAGAACAAGGCCTGGACCGGGTGGGGATCGGACTCGGTTTTCCCATTTCTCACGTCGGCCGTCGGCGGCTGTGCGGTGCTGTCCACGGAGGAGGAGTTCGACTTCGACCTCATCCCGTGATGGCCGTAACCGACGAACCCGATCGTCGCTCGGCGCACCGGCCTGCCGATCGGAGAGCTGAGGTGCTTGCCTGTAGGCGCTGACCTGCCGTGGGGGAGGCGCGCCGGGGCCGCAACCGACAGCTGGGGTGCCGGCGTTGACGCTGCCCTGCCCGGTATCAGCAGAATCGCTCCCCACGACGAGGCTTGCCCAAGGCCTGTGCGCGGGCGTCACAGCTGGCACTGTGCGCGGCCGGTGTCGCTGGCGGTCGCCCCTCTCTCTGCAGTCACCGAGGACCCAGGACGTGATACGGCCGTCGGCCGTCTCACGCGGGCGGGCGTGAATCTGTTCGGCCCGCTGCCGGACCTCGACGCGACCCAGGACACCTGCCACTTGGAGAAGGAGAAGGTAGAGGCCGCCTGCAAGCACGGCTTCGGCTCTCCTCGCCGCTGTGCTTCCTGGATCACCGCTGGCCGATTTGTCGCGGTCAGGCAACGCCGGAGCCAACACCGCCGCCGACCACATCACCGTCCTTGACACCACCTTCCCCGCCCAGATCGTCGACGGTCACTGGTGCGGCACCGACGTCCTCGTCCGCACCAGCAGCGCCGACGGTGCCAAGCTCTCCTGAACCATCTGAGCAACCCGCGTCGTCAGGGCACTCTGACCTTCCCTTCCTTTCGGACACACCGTCATCGACCTCGTCCGCATGCGAGTTGGGTCCTGCCCAGAGAGGTCTGGCCCCCGGCCTTGGAAGCGGGCGAGTTCTCCGCACGATGGAGCCGAGGTTGCCGAACTGACCGGCATGGTTGATCCGGAATGTCGTGCAGTGTCAGTGCCCTTGCGCCGCCGCCCAGCTCTACCGGGCCGTAGGCTTCGCTTCATGTAAGCCGCTCTTCGAGTCGGCGTCAATTGGCCTTTGGCGAGGCACGTTTTCGCGGTCTGCGAACACCGCCGAGTTCAACCGCACGACTGGAAGTCTGCTGCAGGTTGCCGCGACCAGGCGAATTTCACCTCAATAATCACGACAGTCGAGTGGGGAGCCGGAACTTCTCCGGCTCCCCACTCGAGAAGTGACTTCACGCCCCAAGAGCGCTCACATCACCGACGGGGCGGCGCGGGGGTGTGAGCCTCACGACAGCCATGGTCAGATCTTGGCTGGGGCATCCGTCCGTGCGATTGTCCCAGTAGTAAAGCGGCTTCTGGGATTGGCGCCGGCCTTGGCGCGATGCGTATGCCCCGGCTTTCCTTAGCTGTTCGGAACAGCAGAATGGACGAGCCGAGGACCGCGTCATGCCAGGTCGGCTCGGGGGATTTTGTAGTGAGCAGCACTGAGGATTGCTTCGGCATCGTCGACAGGGGGGTAGATCCACACTGAATTGACCGTCTGCTTGTACTCCTTTGCCTCCTGCCCGGTCATCTGGACCACGCGGTCCCATCCGAGAGTCACGACCGCGCCTGCCGGGCCCAGGTCCAGGCAGGTGGCGTAGGGGTCGGGTTCGAAGGGGACCGGCTCCAGCCCCAGGAGGTCAGCGGCCACGTTGGCGCCGGCGAACTTGCCCTGGGGCGTGGCGTGCTGGCAACTCTGCATCACCACGTGCCCTTCCTCCGCCAGGGCCGCGGCGGTGTCCCCGGCGGCATACACGTCCTGGACACCCCTGACACGCTGGAACTCATCGACCGTCAGCCTGCCCAGCCTGTCTCGTTCCCCGGGGATCTGGGCCGTGAGAGGGCTCGCCTTCGCGCCCGCCGTCCAGACGGTCGTGGCCGAGGCGATCGACGTTCCGTCGGAGAGGAGTACGCCATGAGCCGTCATCAACGCCAGACTCACTCCGAGCCGCAGCTCGACGCCAAGTTCGTTCAGCGCGGCGAGGATGTGCGGCCGAGGTCCCTCTCCGAGCTCGGGCCCCACCGCGTCCTCACGTTCGACGAGTATGACCCGCACGTTCTCGTCCGGACCTGCGAGCGCGCGCAGCCGGCCCGTCAGTTCGGTGGCGGTCTCCAGACCGGTGAAGCCCGCACCGACGACCACGGCAGTGAAGCGGTCTTCGTCGGCGGGCAGGCCCGGAAGGCGCAGCAGGTGGGCCTCGAGAGCAGCGGCGCCCGACAGGGTGTCCACATCGAACAGATGCTCCGCGCCGGAGAACTGAGGGCGCACCACCTGGCTTCCGGACGCGAGAACCAGCCGGTCGTAGGACAACACCTGGCAGCTCCCGTCGCGCCGGACCACGGAAACCTCGTGCTCGTCGGTGTTGATGTCCGTGACGGTTGCGGCAACGCGGCGAACGCCTATGGGACCGAGAATACGGTCAAGCGCGACACGCATCCGGTCCGGGTCGGCCTCGTAGAGCCGCGGACGCATTACCAGGTCATCCCCCGCACTCACCAGCGTCACACGCAGTTCGGATTCGGCAGCGCCTGCTTCGATGCGTTGACGGACAATACCGGCCGCTGTCCACACTCCTGCAAATCCGCCACCTACAATGACGACCTCATACATGCATTGCACCTTTCGTTCACAGCTCCTTGTTCTCGGAGCCTCGGTTGTCGGCTTTCCAGCGGCCGCTCAAAGGCCAAATGCCTGACATATCGTTAAGACGACGCGGCCTGCCGGAATGTGACAGGAGATGAGCTGGGCCGTGGCGGAGAAAATCTGCAGTGGAACCCGTTTGGATTCCGGCTGCGAGCGATCAGTTCCGGGCAGCGCAAGTGTGGCGCTGAGGCTCTCCACTGCATCCGTCGACGGAATGTGCCGCTTGGCCGGCTACTCGGCCCGAAGCTGAAATTGCCGCGTGGCTCTGGTCGTCAGTCTGTGTTGTCGACACCCCAGATGTGGAGCTTGTCCGGGTTGACCACCATCCACAGGTCGGTTATCAGGCCGTCGTGCATGTCCAGGGCGAGGACGGCGACGGTGCTGCCGGCGATGCGAACCGATACGCCGGGGGCGCCGTTGACGTCCTCCTCGACGAGTTCCACCCCGGGTTCCTTGCGCATGAGGCCGAGGAGGAGGTGGGCCACCTTGTCCCGGCCGACGACCGGGTGCAGGGCCGCGCGCACCTTTCCTCTTCCGTCGCTGCGCGACGCGACGTTGGGGTCGAGGAGGGAGATGAGAGTGTGCAGGTCGCCGGTCTCGAAGGCGCCGCGGAACGCGGTGACGACCTGCCTGTGTTCCTGTGCCGTAATGCTGCCGGGCCGTTGGCCGGCAATACGCCGTCGGGCGGACGCGGCGAGCTGGCGGCAGGCCGCGGGGGTGCGGCCCACCGTCTCGGCGATCTCGGTGAACGGCACGCCGAAGACGTCGTGGAGGACGAAGGCGACGCGTTCCGCCGGAGTGATCGAGCCCAGGATCACGAGCATTCCCATGCTGACCGACTCGTCGAGGGTGATGCGGTCGGCGGGATCGTCTCCGCCCTCGTGGCCCGTGCTCGTCCACGTGGCACTGTGCCGGACGGGCTCGGGCAGCCATTCACCGGTGGAGCGTTCCCGGCGGACCCGCGCCGAGGCGAGGTGGTCGAGGCAGATCCGTGAGGCGACCCGGGTCAGCCAGGCCAGCGGAGCGTCGGCCCCCTTCTGCCCCTCCTCGGACAGGGCGTACCAGCGGGCGTACGTCTCCTGGACCACGTCCTCGGCGTCCTGTACGGAACCGAGCATCCGGTAGCCGAGGTTGAGCAGCCGACGGCGCTCGGCCATGAGGGCGCCGAGGACAGGGTCCTGGGCCGGTCCGGAGGGCGTGGACACGGCGTCTTCATCCTCCCCGGACAGCGTGCTGGGCGAGCCACGCCTCGAAGGTCTGGCTGCCCCGGGGCCCCGGTCCGACAGGCAGCAGACCGTCGCCCGCCATGGCCGTGCCCGCGGCGCCGGGCATCTTCACCGGCAGCAGCAGACGCCGATGGTGCCGGGCCCGCAACAGTCGGCTCACCATGTCGACGACCTGCTCGACACGCGGTCCGGCGAGCTCGGGAGCCATGCCCTGCGCCGGGGCCAGTACGAGGCGCACGAGGTGCTGGGCCACCTCGCGGGCCGCGACCGGCTGGGTCTGCATCCGGGGCACGACTGCCAGCGGCCGTGGCACCCGGTCGAGGGTCTGCTCCGCGAACTCGTGGAACTGGGTGGCGCGCAGCACCGTCCATGGTGTCCGCCCGCTCTTCACCACGTCCTCCTGGCGCAGTTTCCCCTGGTAGTAGCCGAGGCCGACCTGGTCGATTCCGACGATCGACAGCACGACGTGGTGGCCCACCCCGGCCCGCTCACCGGCGTCAAGGAGGTTGCGGCCGACGCTGTCGAAGAACGCGATGGCCTTCTTGCCGCTCGTGGTCGTCACATTGCTCACGTCGACGACCGCCTCCACGCCCGCCATGGCCGCGTCGAGGCCGGCGCCCGTCACAAGGTCCACACCCTGCGACCGGGCCAGTACAACCGGCTCCTGCCCGGCCGCGGCCAGCTCCTCGACCACATACCGCCCGACCAGACCGGTTCCGCCCGCCACCGCCACCCGCATACCGGACCTCTCCTTCGCGTTCATGTTGCCGTCGTTGCTGAACGTCATCGGGTGTCGTCCCGCCGTCCGGGGAGGACCGGCACCAGGAGCACGGCCGCCAGTAGCACCAGTGCGGCCAGGAATACGACGTTGAGCACCTGGTCACGCGTGTTGTACATGTCGAGGTGCTGTACGTGGTAGAGGAAGTGCAGCACGTTGAAGAGCAGCCACACCGCGCCCGTTGTCTGGACCAGCCGGGTGTTCCGCACGGAACGCAGCGTGATGAGTGTCAGCATGGCCAGCGCCAGGAACATGGCCCCGGCGTCCTTGGCGAGGTGCTCGTTGTAGGGGCCCAGCTGGGGCAGCCAGCTGAGTCCGAGGCCGGGGAAGTTCGCATACCAGTTCGTCGGGGAGAAGTAGGCCCAGAGCCCTGTGTAGAGGCCGACCACGGCCAGCAGGCCGAGACTGGCGTACCGGAGTTTCGTGTTCATACCTCTATGACGACACAGCCCCCTGAAATGTGAGACGGGTTGTCACCCGATTGCCTCAAGGAATCGGTTTGCGCAGGCCAGAGGACTTTTCGGCAGCAGACCGTACCGGTGCCGGCGGCAGTAGGCACACCGTGTCGAGGGGGCTGGTGGGAGTAACTGTGGTGTCGGCCGGTTCTCGCGGTGACCGTGACGAGAGCGTTCGGCACCGAGATCGCCTGCGTAGCGCTCGCGACCGCTACGGCATCCGGACTGAGGCCTCGGTCTCCGGACTGAGGCCTCAGTTGGCGGGGAGGCCAGTCCTGCCTTGCGTTGCTCGTTACGTCGGTGATTTGGTTCAGCGGTGGCGGCCACCTTGGGGAACCGGATGGTGCGCACGCCCACGATCCGTTCGCGGGCGCCCGGGGTGAATCTCTCCAGTTGCTTCAGGGGCGCCTTGGTGGCGTCGCCGTCGTATCCGTGCGGAACGTGGGCATAGGCTCGGATGGGGCGTACGCCGCCGGCCGACCGAGTGGGGTCCGCCAGGTACTGCCGGCTAACGAGGACGACGGGCGTGCGTCTCCCAACACCATGGGTCCTCCCCGGTCTCTGCCGTCAGACAGGGGTTCGCAGGGGCATCCAGTATCGGCCTGCAGTCAAGAAGGACGTCTATGCGCGGGTGAGTTGTGCTGCCCAGTCGAGCTGGTCGGTGTGAAACGCCGGTCCCGCGTCGTGGTGATCTACGTTGTGGCCGCTGCTCTTGATGGTGTGCGCCGTTGTCTGCGGAGCGGCGGTGAAGGCGTCGGCGAAGGCGGAGATGCTGTCAGGCGTCGAGTTCCACAACCCCTCGTGTTCGGCGAGGCTGTAGTGGACCGCGACGTTCACGCGGGCGGCGAGAGGGGCGAAATCGAGGGGCCATCCCTCGACGACCTCATGAAGCTCGTCCACCGGAATCGGGGCGCACGCGGGTTCGGCGGCCGACAGTACGGCGGGGGAGTATGTGCCTTCGGGGCCGTACATGTAATGGGCACGGTCGTCGGAGGTGAAGCTGATCGCCGTGCCGCGCGGGATGGCCTTCCAGGCGCCCGTGACATGTTGCGGGGGGACATCGTGAATGCCGTTGATGGAGATTCCCAGAAGCGGCCAACTCGGACGACTGGCCGCGATGTGCACCGCGATGGCTCCTCCCATGGAGTGACCGATGAGCACGATGCCGGGGCAGGTCTTCTTCTGTTGTGCCCACAGGTCGGCGATGGCATCGGTCAGGACACTGGCGTTGCCGGCGAAGGAGACCTCGTCCAGCGGGTCGCTGGCGCCGTAGCCCGGTCGGTCCACCGCCACGATAGGGAAGCCACGTTCGTCCGCAGCGGCGAACAGGGAGTGGCCGGGTACGTCAAAGTAGCCGCTGTTGTAGCTGCCACCGGGAATGCACACCAGAAGCGGGAGGTCGCCCGCGGATCCGGTCTGAGCGATGGCGCTGACGCGCGCTGTCCCGGTGGTGAGGGTGATTGACTCGGGCACGGTGACTCCTTGGTCCGTTGGTCGGGTGCTGTCATGCCGATCGGAAAACGGTTGGCACGGCTCTGCGGAGGGCTGATCCAGCCCGTCGGACCGCCGGCCACGGCCGGTGACGCCGACCGGGGCGGACGGTTGAGCGGGAACGCCCCGGGGCGGTAGGACGCCAGGCCGGCGAGATGCCGAGCGGCACTCCGTATCACCAGCTGTCGGGGGCACGGCCCCGTCACGGCTCCTGACGCATGAGCGCCAGGCGGGGAATGAGGCGGTGGGCGTTGCGCGTGGTGAGGGCATGCCACGTGTCGTCGCCGGGTTGTTGTGCGGCCGCGATCGAGGCGAGCTGGGCGTCCACACCTGCGGCGGGTGTCCAGCAGTGGTCGCTGCCGTACAGAAGGCGGTGGTTGCCGACAAGGGCGGCCAAGGCGGGGATCTGACGCGGGAATGGGGTACCGGCCATGTCGAACCAAAGGCGGCTCACCTGCTCGGGAATGGGGCCCGGGCCGTCGGCGCCTTTCGAGAAGACGCTGCGGAACAGTTCCATCCGGTCGGTCAGGAGCGGCAGGGCCCCGCCACCGTGCGAGATGATCCACGGGATGTCGGGGTACCGCTGGAATACCCCGCTGAACAGAAGATCGCTCACCGTACGCGTGGAGTCGAAGACGAACTCAAGCATGGGGCGGGGCCTGCCCAGAGCGACGGACTCGGCGTGGGGCGGTGAAGTGGGATGCAGGAAGACCGGGGTACGACGGCGGTTCAACTCCGCGTACAACGGCTCGTAACGAGCGTCGCCGAGATAGATGCCGTGGGTATTCGTCTGGACGATGACGCCGTCGCTGCCGAGGTGGTCCATGGCGTGGGCGACCTCGTCCAGCGCGCCCTCCACGTCCGGCAGCGGAAGTGAGGCGAAGTGCCCGAACCGGTAAGGGTGTTCGCGGCGTATGGCTGCGCCCGATTCGTTCACGTGGCGGGTCAGCGCACGGGCTTCGGAGTCGTCGCCGAAGTGGGTGCCGGGGGAGGATATCGACAAGAGAGATGTCCCAATGCCCCATCGGTCCATCAGCTTGATGTGTGCTTCGGCGTGCCAGGTGGGCCAGGCGCCCATGCCATCCGGGTGGATGTGTCCCGCAGTGCGCGCCGCGTAGATGTAGTCGGGAGTGAGGAAGTGCGCATGTGTGTCGACCAGGAGGGGGAGGTCGGTCATGGTTGGGCTGCCTTCGGATGGTGATGTGGGCGAGGGGACTGTGGCGTGATCGCGCGATGGCGAATGGGTGGGATCAGGCTGCCGCTGCAGGAGACCTTCCCGGACTGGATGGTTCGGGGGTTCGGACCGGTGCCGATGAACGCCTGAAGCCGGCGCTCGCCGTGCTCGGTCTGGAGAGATGTGTCAGCCGGCTGTCGGTGGCGCCAGCCGTGTCACGGTCGGGGTGATGTCTTGCGGCGCCTACTCCGATGGCGTTCGTTCATCGAGCCGGCTTCTGTACGCCGTCACCACCGGTGCGGCAGTCTTCGCCACAACCTCCTGAGTGGTGACGCCCGGTGCGGTCTCCACGAGGACGAGTTCGCCGTCGACGACGTCGAGGACGGCGAGGTCCGTGATGATCCGGTGGACACACGCCTTGCCCGTGAGCGGGAGGGAGCATGTGGAGACGATCTTGGGGCTGCCGTCTCTGGCGGTGTGTTCCATGAGGACGATGACGCGGCGGGCGCCGTGGACGAGGTCCATCGCGCCGCCCATGCCCTTGACCATCTTGCCGGGGATCATCCAGTTGGCGAGGTCGCCCTGCGCTGAGACCTGCATGGCGCCGAGGATCGCGGTGTTGATGTGGCCGCCGCGGATCATGCCGAAGGAGAGGGCGGAGTCGAAGAACGCCGAGCCCGGCAGCACCGTGACAGTCTCTTTCCCGGCGTTGATCAGATTCGCGTCCACCTGGTCCGCGAGCGGGTAGGGGCCGGTGCCCAGGATCCCGTTCTCCGACTGAAGGACCACGTTCACCCCCTCGGGTATGAAGCCGGGAACCAGGGTCGGCAGTCCGATACCCAGGTTGACGTAGTCACCGTCACCGAGCTCGGATGCCGCCCGGGCCGCCATCTCGTTCCTGTTCCAGGCCATCAGTCGCGCACCGACCTTTTCTCGATCTGCTTGTCCGCGGCCTGTTCTTCGGTGAGTTCGACCACACGCTGGACGAACACACCAGGCAGATGGATGTCGTCGGGGGCGAGCTCACCGGGTTCGACGAGTTCTTCGACCTCTGCGATGGTGAGGCGGCCCGCCATCGCGGCCAGGGGGTTGAAGTTGCGTGCCGACTTGTCGAAGACGAGGTTCCCGTGGCGGTCACCGCGGGCGGCGCGCACCAGGGCGAAGTCGCAGGTAATGGCATGCTCCAGGACGCAGACGCGGTCACCGAAGAGGGCGGTCTGTTTGGACGGGGATGCCACCACGACGGAGCCGTCCGCGTCGTAACGCCATGGGATGCCGCCCTCGGCGACCTGGGTGCCGACGCCGGCCGGGGTGTAGAAGGCCGGTATCCCGCAGCCGCCCGCGCGCAGGCGTTCGGCGAGAGTGCCTTGAGGCACCAGTTCTACTTCGAGTTCGCCCGCGAGGTACTGACGCGCGAACTCCTTGTTCTCGCCGACGTAGGAACCGGTGATCCGCGCGATACGTCCGGCGACCAGCAGCAGCCCGAGGCCGTGGTGGTCGGTTCCGCAGTTGTTGGACACCACCTGCAGCTCGCTCGGTCCTTCCTCGTACACGGCCTTGATGAGGGTGCTGGGTATGCCGCACAGGCCGAATCCACCGACGGCCAGGGAGGATCCGTCGTCGATGTCGGCCACGGCCAGGGCTGCGGAGGCGAATGTCTTGTCCATCGGATCCTTCAGGTCGTTCGCAGGTGCCACCGGGTGTCCGGGCTGTGTTCTCGGGGAGCAGAGCCCGGACACCCAGCGGTGTCCGGGACTGAGGGAAGTCCGGACACGAAGGGGACGCGGATCGTGCGGTGAGCCGCGCCCCGTGGTCTCTCGGTTTCCCGCAAGCGGAAGAGGAGTACGGGGGTTACTGGTCGGTGGCAGCCATCTCGGCAGCAGAGCCGGCGGCGGAGAGCGGCGCCGGGTGATGCAACTGGTCGCGGAGCTGGCCGATCAGATCGTGCAGTCCATCGGCGGTCGAGGTGGCGCCGAAGAGGTAGAAGTCGGGCCGGACGATCGCGGCGACGTGACCGTGTTCGCGCAGGTGGGGCAAGTAGCCGTGGTCCGAGTCGAGGTAGCCCTCCGGCGGAGCGTGGTCGGCGTACAGCGCCACCACGCTTGCTCCGATGCTCTGAAGGAAGTACCGGTCCGTGGCGTCGAGCGCGGCGCAGGGCTCGCCACCGTCCGTCAGGATGGTGAAGCCGTCCGAAGTGAGCTCGTCCAGCGGAGCGGTCCGGCCCTGGTGGGTGACCTGGTACTGGGGTGTGAGGTGGCCCACCCCGGCGGCACGGTTGCCGTCGGCACCGCGCTTGAGGACACCGTCGCCCAGGACGGGGGGAGGAGTCGGCGGCAATGCGTGCTGGGGGTCGGCACCGGCAGCGATCATGCGCGCGTCACGGGCAGCGGCCTCTTCCGGGTCCAGGACACAGATGACCTGCCCCAGAGCCATGGACATGCCGATGGCGTGCTGGACGTGGTCACTGCGCTCGCTGGTATAGGTGTCCAGCAGGTCGGGATCGGCGTTGCCGGCGAGAACCAGGTCGAGCTTCCACGCCAGGTTCATGGCATCCCGCAAGCCGGAGCACATGCCCTGGCCGGCGAACGGCGGCATCTGGTGGGCCGCGTCCCCGGCGAGCAGCAGTCGGCCCTCGCGCCACCGGTCGACCCATCGGGCCTGGAAGGTGTAGACGGTGTGACGTTCGATGGTCGTGTTCTCGGGCGTACGACCCCAAGGTTCGAGGAGCCGCCAGGCGGTGTCGAGCGTGTTGAGCTCGTCCACACTCTCGTGCGGCAGCCGCAGGAACTCCCAGCGCCGACGACCGGGCCCGCCGGAGACGATGGTGGTGGGCCGTGCGGGGTCGCACAGCTGCCAGTTCATCGGTGACCAGGCGGCCTCCTCGTGGGGGAGGGTGTCGACGATCAGCCAGTCGTGGAAGAAGCCCAGATCGGTGACCGTGGTTGCCATGCCGGAGCGTACGAAACTGTTGGCGCCGTCCGCGCCGATCACGTAGCGGGCCCGTACCTCGTCCGGTCCGTCGGATCCCGAGGTGATCAGGCGTACGTGCTCGTCCCGTGGCTCCAGGCCCACCACTTCGCAGTTGCGGCGGACCGTGACGCTGGGCACTTCCTGGGAAGCTTTGGACAGTACGGCTTCCAGTTGCGGCTGGGAGAAGAAGCTGGCCGTGGGCCATCCGGAAGGTCCCGTACCGGACCAGTCGATGCGCACCAGGGCCTGTCCTGCCCGGTTGCGCCATTCGTAGTGGTCGGGCACGGGGTCGGTGATCGCGCGCACTTCTTCGCCGACCCCGGCGGCCTGGAAGATTCTGCCTATCTCGTCGTCGAAGTGCACCGCGCGGGGCAGGTCGTACGAGCTGGGCCAGCGTTCGAGCACGAGGACGTCGTGTCCGGCTTTTCCGAGGAGGAGGCTCAGCATCTGCCCGATGGGACCGAAGCCGACGATGGCCACATCGTGCACGTGGGAGGGCGTTCTGGGCATGGTGCTACCTCGTCTCACTGTGGGTGCCGGTCATCAGCGCGGCGAGATCGTCGGGTGCGAGAAAGGACGGTGGGGGAGGAGGCCCCCAGTTGAAGAGGCCCTTGGCCCCGGCGAGGACTTCGGGCGTCCACAGCTGGTCGTCGACGATGCAGTCCATGTCGGAGTAGTACTCGCTGAAGTTGCCCGCCGGGTCTTTCAGGTACCAGAAGAAGTTCGAGCCGGCGTGATGGCGTCCCAGCCCCCAGACATGGCGCTCGGGGTGGTCCTCAAGCATGGCGGAGGCGCCGCGTCCGACCTCGTCGATGTCGTCGACCTGCCAGGACGAGTGGTGCAGGAACGTCACGGGGGCGGCCAGGACCAGGATGTTGTGGTGATCTGTGGAGCAGCGCAGGAAGGCGCCGTGGTCCTTGATGTAGTCGGATGCCTTGAAGCCGATGCCGTCGCGGAAGAACGCGGTGGTCGCGTCGAGGTCGGTGGTGCCGATGACGGCATGACCGAGCTTGCGGGGCTGCACACGACCGGTGCGCAGGATGCCTGAGGCCCTGGAACCGGTACGTTCGTTGCGGCCCGGGCCGTTGTAGGCCGTGGCCGTGACGGACTCCTGGAACAGCCGGGGGATGACCTCCAGTACGGCGCGCACACCGGTGGCGCTGTCATAGGCGGTCAGGGTGTCGGACATCTCGCTCTCGACGCCCAGCCGCTTCAGACGGGAGGCCGCGACGGCAAGGTCGTCCGGTGTGTCGGCGCCGATGCGCACCTCGACGAGGTGGCGTCTTGAGGCGTGAACGATGCGGAGCTGCCGACCGGCGTCGCGGGTGGTGAACCAGCCCTCTTGGTCGGGGGTGAGTCCGAAGTCGGTGTAGTAGGCGGCCGTCTCGGCTACGTTGGGCACTCCGATGGTGATGGAGGTCAGACGGTGCAGTGCCATGGATGGACTCCTTTGTCCGTCGGCGTGCCGTTCAGGCGACGAAGGTCTGGCGCAGTTCGCCGATGCCTTCGATGACGGAAACCAACTCGTCACCGGCGGCCAGCCAGCGCTGAGGGTCGCGGCCCAGGCCAACCCCGGCGGGAGTACCCGTGAAGATGACGTCACCCGGCAGCAGCGGCACAACGGCGGAGAGCCCCGCGAGCAGTCCGGGAACGGAGAGGATGAGGTCGCGGGTGCGGCCCCTCTGAACCTCCTCACCGTTGATCGAGCAGCTCAGCTCAAGGTCGTCCGGGTTGTCGAACTCGTCGGGAGTTACCAGCCACGGCCCGATCGGCGCAAAGCCGGGGAAGGACTTGCCGAGGCTGAACTGCGGCGCCGGGCCGGCCAACTGCGTGATGCGTTCCGAGATGTCCTGCCCGACCGTGAGCCCCGCGATGTGGCCCCAGGCGTCGTCCTTGGACACGTTCGTGGCCGCGCGGCCGATGACCGCGACCAGCTCGACCTCCCAGTCGGTGTGACCGTCCCGCGGGAGCGTGACCTCGGTGACAGGGCCGGTGATGCTGGTGACGTACTTGGTGAACACCGGAGGCAGTCCGGCGGGGGCGGGAAATCCGGACTCGGCGGCGTGATCACGGTAGTTCAGGCCGACCGCCAGCGTCTGGCGCGGGGCGGGCGCTGGTGAGCCCAGCGCGGACTGCTCGAAGGTCCGGCCGGCCGGCAGGTCGGCTTCGGCGGCCCAGGTGCGGAACTCGTCCCACCGGTCGTAGACGGCCTGGGGCTCGGCGGAGAAGAGGCCGTTACTGACCTGTTCCACATCGACCGCACGGTCGCCGACGATCAGGATCAGACGGCCCGAGAGACTGGCAATACGCACGATGGCTCCTGGAAGGGTGTCGCAGGGACTCCCGACGGTGTGCTCGCCACACGAGACACGGACGTCGAAAGCCGTTGCGGCTGAGGGGCGTAGCGGAAGAGAGGGGTTTTTGTCCGTCACGGACGAGGGACCCTTGCTCATCAGCCGGGTATTCAGCATGATGATTACGTTGATGTTGCGTCTGTGCGACCCGCAGCGTCAAGAGGTGAGCGAATATTCATCATGATGAATGTGATGAAACCTTGGAGGAGATGTCTTGACCGACAGGCCTGACAGTGCGCCGGACTCACTGCCCCAGAAGGCGGGCCGCCCGGGCGCGCGCAGTCGTCCTGACCGGCAGAGCAGTGGCAGCGGCCCGCTCGGCGCGGCTGCACCGCAAGGGTTCCGAAAGCGCGGGGATGCTTCGCGGACGCCCTCATCGGGACGGGCCGAGATCGCGGCGGAACGTGTCGCCGCCCTCGTTGCCGCTGCCGAACCAGGGGCCCGTCTGGGGACGAAGGAAGAGCTCCGGACGCTGTGCGAGGTGTCGGTGGGCACCTTCAACGAGGCTCTGCGGCTACTGCAGTCCCGGGGCCTTGTCACGGTCAAGCCCGGACCGGGCGGGGGATTGTTCAGCGCTGAGCAGTCCCCCATGGTCCGGCTGGGGAACTCCGTCCTCGCCCTGGATGCCCAGGAGGCCGATGTGGCCAACGCCGTACGTATCCGAGATGCCCTGGATCCTCTGCTCATCGAGGACGCGCTCTGGCACGCCTCGCCGGCCGACATCGCCGGGCTGCGTCGCCACATCGAGGCGATGGAACATGCGGTCGGCAGGGAAGACGCAGTCGCCTTCGTCCACGCCAACTGGCGCCTGCACGCGGCCATCGCCGCCATCAGCCCGAATGCCCTGCTGGGTTCGCTGTACAGCAGCCTGCTGGATCTTATCGAGGCGCATACTTTGTCCGTGCTGCCGGCCAGCGAGCAGCCGCTCGGTGAATACATCGCACACCGCCATGATCTCCATCGTGATCTCGTCGACGCTCTTGACCGCAGGGACAGGGATGCGGCCCTGCGGCTGATTCGCGAGCACAACACCAGCCTCCAAACTGCTGAGGAACCTGCTCCGGGCCGCTGAACACTCCTTCGGGGGAGAGTCGTCGGCCGGTGCGGGCATCGCGGTGGTCGGCACACGGCATGGCGGGGGCGGCCCCGGCATTGAGGCACCACTCCGCGACCAGCCTGGCCGGTCAGTAGTGTCGATTGACGGCGCACGCACATACGCTCATGTCGTGGTGGTCGTGCTCAAACCCGTGAAAACGCCTGGTCTCGGGTGTGGCCTATTCGACAAGTTTTCCGTCGGTTGAGACGTCCCGCATGAGCTTGCCGATCTCGGCGGGGACGGGCGGAATGGCTTCCCGGACAACGCCGGCCGTCGGGGACCAGACGAGGTTGACCTGTTGCTCCGGATCCAGCTCGGGAAAGTCGCTGCGGTTGTGGCAGCCCCGGGTCTCGCGGCGTTCGATCGCCGTCTCAAGAGTTGCCCGGGCCGCCAGAATCGCCGACCGCAGGTCGAACGCGTGGGCAAGGTCCTGGAAGCCCGCGATATCAGGATGCACGCCCACCTTCGCCATACGCGTCTCGATCACGTCGAGTTCCGCCAGGCCGGCGCGTAGCCCTTTCTCGTCGCGCACAACACCGGCGTGCTCCGTCATGGTGTCGCGGACGGCGCGCTGCAAGGCGCGGACGTTCTCCGGACCGTTGGAGACGAGCAGTTCATCGACTTCGGAGCGTGCCTCGGACACCGCTGAGGCTGACCGGCGCTGAGCTGTCAGGCCTGCCGAATACGCTGCGGCCGCCTGCCCGACGATACGGCCGAAGACTAGGAGTTCGATGAGTGAGTTCCCGCCCAGGCGATTGGCGCCGTGAAGGCCGCTGGCCGCCTCACCAAGCGCGTAGAGGCCGTCCACGTCGGTGCTGTGGTCGTCCGGGCGCACCCACACTCCGCCCATCGAATAGTGTGCGGTGGGCGCGATCTCGATCGGCTCCTTCGTGATGTCGAGCATCTGCAGGTCGAGCAGGGTCTGGTACACGCGCGGGAGCCGATTCATGATCGTTTCACGCGGCAGATGCGAGACGTCGAGCCACACACCTCCGTTCTCGGTGCCGCGGCCCTCCCTGATCTCGGTGAAGCAGGCGAGGGAGACACGGTCCCGCGTCGAGAGCTCCCCGCGCTCTGGGTCGTAGCGCACCATGAAGCGCTCACCGTTCGCATTGCGGAGAATCCCGCCCTCTCCCCGGGCCGCCTCGCTGACGAGGGTGCCGGCCGCGTTTTCAGGCTCGATAATCCCCGAGGGGTGAAACTGCACGAGCTCCGGATCGCGCAGCCTTGCCCCGGCCTCGACCGCGAGACGGAACGAGTCACCGGTGTTCTCGTCGCGGCGTGACGAGGTCCGTCGCCAGATACGGGTGTGCCCGCCGGCCGCAAGGATGACCGCATCGGCGTGGATGACGTAGCGCGTGCCATCGGTGAGATCGAACCCGTACGCACCGAACACCGTTCCCTCGTGTACCAGGATCCGGGTGATGTACACGGTGTCGAGAACCGGAACGTCGAGCTGCACCGCGCGCCTGATGAGAGTGCGCTGAATCTCCAGGCCTGTGTAGTCGCCCGAGAAGGCAGTGCGGCGGTAGGTGTGGGCACCGAAGAACCGCTGTGAGATGCGCCCGTCCTCCTCTCGGGCGAAGGGCATCCCATAGCGCTCGAGGTCCTCGATGCCGCGACCTGCCCCTTCCGCAACGATCCGCACGGTCTCCGGATGGGCGAGCAGGTAACTCTCCTTGAGGGTGTCCGCGGCGTGCTGCTGCCAACTGTCCTCGGGGTCCATCGTCGACAAGGCCGCGTTGATCCCGCCGGCGGCGAGAGAAGTATGTGCGTCGGACTTCGGTCGCTTGCCTACGCACAGTACGTCGACTCCCGCTTCCGCCAGTTCGATCGAGGCGCGCAGCCCCGATCCGCCTGTGCCGATCACGAGGACCGAGGTGGAGACCTGATGTTCGGTTGTGGTCATGGGGCTCCGATCACGGAAATAGCTGTTTGACACCTATGACGACATAGCGTCCAGATTTGTGACGCTGAGATCTCCCTGGTGACCCTTCGCCGAGGGTGAGTGATCGTGGGCGGTGAGGCTGATTCCTTTTGCGTGGACATCCTGACAATTGATCTCGAAGGTCCAGGAAAGGATGTCCAGGTGGGACGTCGGTCTCCGCACCCGGAGGAGTTCCGGACGGACGCCGTCGCGATGTACCCGGCCGACGGTGGCAGGAACACGTGCGCGGCGGTGGCCGCAGGGCTCGGGATCGCCGGGGAGACGTTGCGTACGTGGGCCTATGGGCGGGCAAGGTGCACATCGCGCTGTGCCCGTGTCCGAAGCAGGAGGCGGTCGTCGTGGCCGCCTCAGCACGAGCCCTGGAAGCCTTCCTGCGACGAACCCTCGCGAATGCCACCTGGACGTGGACGCAGCCGTCCACCAACTCCTGAGCGACCCCGGCAACTTGAACCTACGGAACTCGTGCACACGCTCACCATCGAGATCCACAAAGCGGTGAAAGCCGTGGTCGTCGGCGAAACGGACACAGGCGACAACGCCGAGCAGCTACCCACATCCACGGCCTGAGCCGACTTTGCATGTCACATCGGCGCGGCCTGCGAGGTCTATGTGGTGACGGACAACGAAGCAGAGGGAATCATGCGACAGGTTCTGATCGTCGGCGGCGGCTACGCGGGCTTCTACACCGCATGGGGCCTGCAAAAGAAGCTACGTCCGGGCGAGGCGCAGGTCACGGTCGTCGACCCGCGCCCGTACATGACCTATCAGCCCTTCCTGCCGGAGGTGGCGGCCGGTTCGGTGGAGGCGCGTCACGCCGTCGTCTCGCTGCGGCGCCATTTGAGTCGTACCCGGTTGATCGCGGGGACCGTGACCGGGATCCGTGACGCAGACCGTACGGTGACCGTCCGCCCGGTACGCGGAGACGCCTACGAGCTGCGCTACGACATCCTCGTGGTCACCGCCGGCGCCGTTACCCGTACCTTCCCCATCCCTGGGCTGGCGCAGCGGGCCATCGGTCTCAAGCACGTGGAGGAGGCCGTGGCGATCCGCGACCGGCTGATGACCGCGTTCGACCAGGCCGCGTCGCTGTCACCCGGCCCCGAGCGGCGAAAGCTGCTCACCGTCACGTTCGTGGGTGGTGGCTTCTCCGGCGTCGAGGGCTTCGGTGAACTCCTGTCGCTGGCGACCGCGATGCTCAAGTCCTATCCGGAACTGACCATCGAGGACCTGTCCTTCCACCTGGTCGAGGCCCGGGGCCGCATCCTGCCCGAGGTGAGCGACAAGCCGGGTGCCTGGGTGGTGCGCCACCTGGAACGCCGCGGCGCACATGTCCACCTGAACACACAACTGCTGTCCGCCGAGGGCGGCCACGTCGTCCTCTCCGACGGGGAGGAGTACGACTCCACGCTGATCGTCTGGGCCGCCGGCAACGCCTCGAACCCGGTCGTGCACAACCACACGGACCTGCCGCTCGACGAGCGTGGCCTGCTGCTCGTCCGCCCCGATCTGCGCGTGGGCACGGAAAGCGAGCCGGTGCCGGACGTGTGGGCGGCCGGCGACGACGCGTCCATTCCCGACCTGGCCTCGCCGGTGCCGGGGGCGCGCACGGTGCCGAACGCCCAGCACGCCGTGCGGCAGGGCAGGCGCCTTGCCAAGAACCTGGTGGCCGACCTGCGCGGGAAGCAAGTCCGGAACTACCGCCACAACAGCCTGGGCGTGGTGGCGACGCTGGGGCTGGGGCGGGGCATCTTCCAGTACAAGGGCATCGTCATCAAGGGATTCCCGGCGTGGCTGATGCACCGGGGCTATCACGTGCTGGCCGTGCCCAGTTGGGAGCGCAAGATCCGCGTTCTGACGGTCTGGCTCACCGCGGCCCTGACGGGCCGGGATCTCGTCTCCCTCGCCTCCGTGCAGCACCCGCGGGACGCCTTCGTCACGAGCGGGGAGACGCAGGGCCCGGGCGCCGGGCGTACGAAGGAAGGCAGCACGGCATGACCATGTGGGGTTCTCGTTTCCATCGGGGGTACGCCATGGACGCACGTGAGGAGGCCGCCCGCGGCCTGACCGACATCGAGGGCTTCCTTTACCAGGAGGCTCATATGGGAGCGGTTCACCGCCGCGTGGCAGACCTCACCACGCGCGTGGAGGGGCTCACCCCCGAGCAGAAGCGGGACATCGAGCAGTGGTACGTCGACGAGCAGAAATACGTCGCCCGCATGGTGACCGATCACATCGCCGAGCGCGCCGACGCGATGGAAGCGCAACACCACGTCCGGATCCGGCAATGGCTGCGCGGAACACTCACCGGGATGGCGCTGATCACCCTGGCGATGAGCGTCTGCGTCGTGGTGATCCTGGGATCGGCGCGTTGACCGCCACGCGCGCCGCCTAGGACGCCCGGTGCGAGACAGGCCTGCCGGCGCGCTGGATACGGGAGGACGCGACGAGGCGAGCCAGTGTGCTGCGGGCCGCGGGCCGCGTTGATGCTTCCACTGTCGGCGTCACGGTTGAGCGCCGCCGCGACATCGCGGGCCCGTACGTCGACGTCACCCACCGCTGATACGGCTCGGCGACGACGCTTTCCGCCGCAGGCGGGTCGCCCAGCATCCAGTGGGCGACATCGAGCAGGAACCGACGCTCCTCCCACAGCTCGGTGATCGGGCACCGCATCGGCCCTGGTCCATACGGCATCCTCCCTCTTGCTCGCACGGCCCCGCACGTAGCAGGGGCGTGGGCTCACCCCTCAAGACCGGGAGTTCCCGGGTCCTGTGACACAGGCTCGCCGCGGCCTCGTGTCACACATAGGGGGGCTGTCCAGTCTTATAAGACAGCACCGCATTTCTTCTTTGACTGCTGAACGAGGTGACCATGCCATGCGATGGCTTGAACGGGCAGCTTGCCTGGACGTAGATCCCGAGCTTTTCTTCCCCATATCCAACAGCGGTCCCCCGCTTCAGCAGATCGACGAGGCGAAGGCGCTGTGCGGCCGTTGTCCCGTAGCGGAGCAGTGTCTCGAATGGGCCGCGCGAATGGGACAGGCGGAGGGCATCTGGGGCGGAACGACGGAATGGGAACGCCGTGCGACGCGCGGACTCGATACTCAGCGGGCGCAACCCTGCCCGAGCGATCTGTGATGGGCGGCAGCGGCATGGACAAGGGCGAAAAGGTGGCCGATTGGGCCGACGGACGCCTCGGCGTCCGCCGCCTGGTGAGAGGAAAAGCGCGTCGGGTTTTTCCGGACCACTGGTCGTTCCTGCTGGGGGAGATCTGCCTCTACAGCTTCATCGTTCTCATCGTCACGGGCGTGTATCTGACGTTCTACTTCCATCCGTCGATGAAGGAGGTGCAGTACAACGGCAGTTACGCACCGCTGCGCGGCCAGATGGTGTCGGAGGCGTTCGATTCGACCATGCACATCTCCTTCGACGTCCGGGGCGGTCTGCTGATCCGGCAGGCCCACCACTGGGCGGCGTTGATCTTCGTCGCGGCCATACTCGCCCACATGATGAGGGTGTTCTTCACGGGCGCCTTCCGCAAGCCGCGCGAAGTCAACTGGCTGTTCGGATTCCTGCTTCTGGTCCTCGCCATGTTCGCGGGGCTGACGGGATATGACCTCCCGGATGACCTGCTGTCCGGGACCGGCCTCGCCGTCGTGCACGGAACGATCCTGTCCATTCCGATCGTCGGAACGTACGTGGCGATGCTCCTCTTCGGAGGCGAGTTCCCCGGCCACGATCTGGTGGCACGCTTCAACACCATCCATGTGCTGGTCATCCCCGCCCTCATGGTGGGACTGCTGATCGCCCATCTGGCCCTGATTCTCTACAACGGGCACACCCAGTACCCGGGCCGTGGACGCACCAACAGCAATATCGTGGGTGTGCCGGCCAAGGTACGTGCCGTCAAGTCCGCCGGTTATTTCGTCCTGGTGACCGGCACCATCTTCGTCATCGCCGCGGTCGCACAGATCAACCCCGTCTGGCAATACGGTCCTTACCGTGCCGACCAGGTTTCGGCCGGATCGCAGCCCGACTGGTACATGGGCGTGGCGGACGGACTGATGCGGGTGATGCCGGGCTGGGAGATCAACTTCGGGGGTCATACTCTGGCGCTCGACAACCTGATTCCACTGACCGCGGGTGTCGTCTTCTTCCTCGCTCTGGGCGCATATCCGTTCATCGAGTCCTGGGTGACCCGTGACGCGCGCGAGCAGAATCTTCTGGACAGACCACGTAACCGGCCTGTGCGAACGGCCCTTGGCGTTGCATGGCTCAGTTTCTATCTGGTGTCACTGATCGGCGCCGGGAACGACATCATCGCAGTCCGTTTCCATGTCACGGTCGAGTCGGTGACATGGGCTGTCCGCGTCGGTCTCTTCGTCGTGCCTGTCGTGGCCTATTCCGTAACGAAACGATTGACGCTCGGACTTCAGCGCAGCGACCGCGACAAAGTATTGCACGGACGTGAGGCCGGCATCATCAAACGCATGCCCAACGGCGAATTCGTCGAGGTGCACGAGCCGCTCAGCCAAGCACAACTCCACCTTCTCACCCAGCACGAGCAGTACCAGCCGATCGACCTCGATACCGCGGGCGGAGCGGCGAATCCGAACGCCGTTTTCCGCCTTACCCGACATGTGCGTGCCCAGCTCAGCGAGCGCCTCTACGGCAAGGGCGCGCAGATCACCAAACCGACGGCGCAGGAATACGAGGACAAGAAGATGCCAACCAAAGGAGTTCACCGGTGACCAAGCCCGTTCTCACAGGGCGGTTACCCCGAGACAGGGCATCGAACGGCGCTGACCCGCACCGCGAGAAAGCGGCCCTCGCCCGTCATGGCGAGACAGCACGAGACCTCGGGCATCTGCGGCCCGGGGTCTCTCTGCGCTCTGGAACGTCCGCCCGGTTCAACGACCCGCGGACGGGAGCGTCATGGGTTACGCGGCCTGCCGGTGGCATGGACGCACCCGCAGTACATCGCGGCCGAGGAAACCCACCTGGCCGACGAGGAACGTCGGCGGCTGGCCTACGAGGCGCAGGCCGCGCTCAGGAAGAGCCGGCTGGATGCCCGCAAGGCCGTGGTCCGTGAGGGCAACGCCGCCAGCCGCGCGCGGGCCCTGCGCAAGGCGGTCAAGGCGGAGGAAGCGGCCGGAGGCATGTCGGCGGCTTCAGCTCTGCGGGAGAAGGCGGCGCGGCGTGCGCCGGGCCATCGCCTACCTGAGCCGGGAGCACGGTGTGACGGCAGCAGTGGGCTGGAGCGTGTCCGATGCCTGCTGGGCGGGCGGCGAAGGGGTGCCGGTGGCGGTGTTCAACCCGTCGCGGCGTCTGCTGCGGGGGCAGGCGTACCTGCTGCCGGCCGGGATGCTGCTGATCTTCGGCGACGAGCTCGCCCTCAAGCACTTCAGCCGGTACGCCTACGGGGCACCGAAGCGGCCCAAGGACCAGCGCACCGAGGTGGTCAAGCTGGACTTCTGCGCCTGCGACGCGCCGGAGCTGGTCGCGACAATCGAGGGCAAGCGGTTCCCGGCCCAGCCCAGCGACAGCTTCGGCCCGGCCGCCGCGCTCTACCTCGCGCAGTGCCAGATCTGCGGCGGCGCGTACAAGCTGCCCTGGCGCCGGGCCGTTTCCACCGGAGAGCCGGACGGTCCGGCCGCGGTGGGCTGAGGCCGTAGCGGATCGCCGTCAAAACTTCTGACGGCAACGCCGGTTTCCTGGTCCGTTCCTACTGAGCGACTCTGTCGGGAATCTTGAGATCCGGGGGCATTTGCCTTGGCGCCACCACAGGGGGCGGGGCAGGCTGCGTGCGTCGAGGTACTGCTGGAATGCCGTGGGTGGGCGGGGCCGGTGGGTGGAATCGGCGGGTTCTTGGAGGCTGAGCCGTTCGACGTTGATCGCGAGTGCGGTCAGGACGTGCTGGACGTGTGTCTTGGCCAGGCCGCGGTAGCGGCATCGGCGTCCTCGATGGCTGTGCACGAACTCCTCGATGGTGCCCTCGGCTCCGGAGCGCAGCCCGTAGAGCCTGCGCCAGTCGGCATCTTGTTGATCGGCGCGGTTCTTGGCCTGGAGTTCGTGCAGGCGGCGGGTCGGGAAGTACAGGCTGCGGAACGGGCCCGGGGTGCACGCGGCCTGTTCGGGGCAGCGGCCGCACTGGCGGGCATCGAACCGGACCACCGCCGAGGTCGGCTCCGCCACCGGGAGGTCCTGCCAGTTGCCGCTGACCTGCCCGTTGGGGCAGGTGACCTCGCGTTGGTCGAAGTCGATGACGAAGTTGTCCCGGCCGAAGCCGTCCTGGGCCCGGTGCTGCGGGGAGGTGCTGGCGGGAAGCGGCCCGATCAGGGTGACGCGGTGGAGGCGGGCGGCGGCGTCCATGCCGGCGACGGAGGTGTAGCCGCCGTCGACCAGGTGCTGTCCGGGCAGCAGGCGAAGCCGCCTGAGGCGGGCATGGATGCCGGGCAGTGCCTGGCTGTCCGCGCTGGAGACGACGGTGGCCACATCGGTGATGACGTTGATCCGCTTGTCGTCGCAGGTCTCGGTCACATGCGCGAGGTAGCCCGTCCAGCGAGTGTCGCCGCGCCGTGTGAAGCGGGCCTCGGTCTCATACGGCGACTCGATCTGCACCCGCGAAGGTGGCTGGCCGTCGTGTTTGGTGCGCGGCCGGAACCGGCCGCGCCCGTCCACCAGGAAGTGCTGGACCGGGATCGTTCGGAGTATCTGGGCCTGCGCCGGAACGGCGCCGCCGGGGAAGCGGGCGTCGAGTCGCTGCAGCAGTTCGCGGGCGTCGGTACCCACCTGATCGAGCCGGGCGACGGGGTGGCTGGGCTGGGAGCAGAGGCGCACCTGCCGCCCGTAGCGTTCGGCCCACTCGGCGGTGACCAGCTCATCCAGCAGCTCCGGCGCGTCACGGACCACGTTCTCCAGGACAGCGCGGACCGCTTCGGTCACCAGCTCCAGGCGGGTCAACTCCCGCGCGGCGGACAGGACGTAGGTGGAGTCGGTGCGCTGCTTGCCGCGTCCCTTGAGCAGGCCGGCCCGTCGGATCCGCGTGAGCGCGAGGCCCAGCAGCCGGTCGGCACGGTCGCCCTCGGCGAGCCGGTCGCGAAAGTCGGACAGGACGCTGTGATGGAAGCCGGGATCTTCCAGCTCCAGCCCGAGGGCGTACTTGAAGTCGATGCGGCAGCGCACTGCCTCGGCGGCCTGGCGGTCGGACAGGTTCATCGCATACTGCAGCACGTAGACGGTGGCCAGCTGTGCGGGTGAGAGTCCGGGGCGGCCGTCGCGGGGGTACCAGGCGGTGAAGTCCTCATCGTTCCACAGGCCGTCGAGGCGGTCGCGTATCCACATCGCGGTGGTCCCGCGGGGGTTGCTGGCCCGGGCGACCCGCATGGTCAGCGGCGGGATCTCGGCTCCGGGGTGAGGCTGCAGGGACATATCCGGCTCCTGGGGAACATGGGCGGAACGTTCCAACGAGCCTGACGCAACGTCACGATCGTTTACGGCCAGTCCTCAAGATTCCCGACAGAGTCGCTCACTGGGCACCGGGGCCGCCCATGAGACATCGGGGGCGGACGCTCAGGAGGCGAAGGCGAGGTAGGTACCGGCCGTGAGGCCGGAGAAGGTGACGAGCTGGCGGGGCTTGAGGCACGTGAACGCCGCGTGCATGGCGATCCCGGCGGCGACGGCGTACGGCATCGTCTGCGGGATCAGCAGCGCGGGCGGCAGTACGATCTGCGCTGCGATGGCGGTGGCTGCGACCGTACGCCAGAGGCGGATGTCCCGGTGGGTGAGGTTGCCCGTGTGCCGGCGGATCAGGCCGGGGACGGCGTACTGGAACCAGCGGTGGGGCAGCTGGTCACGGACCTGGGTGTAGGTGTGGACCCACTGGGCGAGGTAGAGGCCGGTGCGGAACTGGGGCGAGCGGAGTTTCTGCCAGGCGCTGTTCCAGTAGATGTCGGTGGTGATCAGAACGAGGAGGCACTGGGCCCAGGTGTTCGCCGTGCTGGCGCCTTGCTCGATGGTCAGTCCGTGGCCGAGGTCGCCGGCGAGGAGGAGGCATGAGCCGGTGAGCAGGGTGTAGCGGACGGCGTTGGGGCTCTTGAGGTAGAGCAGTTCCATGGCGGCTCCGGCCAGGGCGATCAGAAGCGCGATCCGCGGCGCCCGTCCGGCCGTGCGGCTGAGCGCGGCGGCGGCGCGGAGGATCTGTGCGGGCCGGTGGACGGCGCCGAGGAGGCGGGCCCTGGCGGGGCCGAAGCGCTGCTCGGCGAGGTGGAGGCTGAGCGAGCCGGGGGCGAGACGGCTCCAGCCGCCTTGGCTGATGGAGAGGGCGAACCGCAGGGTCAGGACGGTGCCGAAGACGATGCGGAAGTGCTGGAGCCGTCCGGGGTCGGTGGGGTGCTGGAAGCCGGAGGCGAGGGCGTCAAAGAACCACACGGCTGTCCCTCACTTCGATGTTCCGTTCACCGTCGGCGTTCAGGAGCCGTCCGTGCCCGTCGATGCGGTCGTAACGGCCGGTGCGGGTCAGATGGTTGAGGATCGTCTGGAGCTGGTGCGGGCCGAGGATGAAGGACCCGGGTGACAGGTGCTGGTAGACGTTCACCGGCTCGGTGTGGCCGTCCTTGATGCCGGTGAGCGTGGTGATGGTGGAGGTGGCGCGGCAGAACATCTTCCACCGCAGCTACCGGCCGGGCAGACGGGTGAAGCCGGTGATCATCCAGGCGGCTTAAGGCGAGCGTGACGGTGATCTCGACAGTGGACAGCAGGGACGCGGGCATGACAGGGGCCTCCGTGGTGGGGAGGTGAATAGGGGGTGCGGCGCCGTGGTTGCGGGGCGCGGGGGTCAGCGCTCGGGCTTGGGCGGGCGCTGCATCAGCGCGGCCGTGGCATGCTCCAGCGTGACTTTGCCGTTCAGCAGGGCCGTGACGACGTCGGTGATCGGCATGTCGACGCCGTGGGTGTGCGCTAGGCCGAGAATCGCCTGGGCGCTCTTGACGCCTTCGGTGGTCTGCCGGGTGGCGGCGGTCGCCTCTTCGAAGCTCAGCCCCTTGCCGAGGTGGGTGCCGAAGGTGCGGTTGCGCGAGAGCGGGGAGGAGCAGGTGGCGACCAGGTCGCCGAGGCCGGCCAGTCCGGCGAGGGTGGCGGGGTGCGCGCCCATGGCGGTGGCCAGCCGAGTGGTCTCCGCGAGGCCGCGGGTGATGAGCATGGCCTGCGCGTTGTGACCGAGCCCCATGCCGGAGGCGATGCCGACGGCGAGCGCGATCACGTTCTTCACCGCGCCGCCGAGCTCGCAGCCGATCACGTCGGTGCTGGTGTAGGGACGGAAGTAGGGGGTGTGGCACGCCTGTTGGACGCGGACGGCGGCGGCTTCGTCGGGGCAGGCGACGGTCGCGGCGGCGGGCTGTCCGGCCATGATCTCGCGGGCCAGGTTCGGCCCCGACAGAACAGCTACTCGCTCGGCGGGGATCCCGGTCACCTCGGTGATGACCTCGCTCGCCCGCAGGTCGGTGTCGCGCTCGATGCCCTTCATCAGCGACACGATCACGGTGTCGGGCCCGATGTGCGGCGCCCACGCGGCGAGACTGTCGCGCAGGGACTGAGCGGGGATGGACAGCACGAGGAAGTCCGCGCCGTCCAGCGCGGCGGCCGGGTCGGTGGTGGCCGTCAGCGTGGTGGGGAGGTCCACGTCCGGGAAGTAGCCGGGGTTGCGGTGCACCGTGTTGATCGCGTCGGCGATCTCGGCGCGGCGGGCGTGCACGGTCACGTTGGTGCCCGCGTCGGCCATGATCTTGGCTACGGCGGTGCCCCAGGACCCGGCGGAGAACACCGCTGCGCGGGCGGAACGGTCCTGGGTCACTGCGGGGTCCTTCCAAGAGGGGTGGGCCTGCCGCCGGGGCGGCGGTCGGGCATGGCCATCGTATCGGCCGCGCCCGATGCCACCGGGTCCGCGGTGGCTGCGGTGGGGCGGTGCAGGGTGAGCAGGACGGCGCGGCGGCGGGACAGGGCGGGCAGCATCTGGTGGGCCTCGGCGAGCATGCTGCGTTCCTGCTCCTTGCCCAGCTCGCGCCGTAGGTCGTCGGCGTGCTCGATCCACAGCTGGTACAGCTGCTGCCACATTCCGGGCTCGCCGGGGCGCTCGTCCACCTGCTCCACCTGGAGTCCGGCGGCCCGCGCCTGGTCCTGCCAGGGCGGGCTGGTGCCGGGCCGCAGCGAGCGGGTCGTCACCAGCCGTCCACCGGGAGCGAGGAGGCGGCCGAGCTCGTAGACGACCGTGGCCTTGTCGATGCCGCCGCTGAGGGCGTTCACGCACACGATGCCGTGGGCGCAGCCGTCGGGCAGGCTGGTCTCCTCCAGCTCGGCGACCCGGAATGCGGCACGGTCGCTCTGCTCGCCGAGGAAGTGCCGGCGGCGGCCGGTGGCCTCTTGGACGGCGGCCGTGGAGAGGTCGAAGCCGTCCAGGCGCACGTTCAGGGCGCAGGCCAGCCACAGGCCTACGCCGCCGGTGCCGCACCCGGCATCGACCAGGAGCTGGCCAGGGACCATGCGCAGCCGGGCGGTCATCAGGGCGAGCAGCGGCCAGTCGCAGGAACTGGAGGCGGCGATCTCGCTTGGGTAGTCGTCGCCCATTGCCGCGGCGTACAGGCGCGCGGGCAGGTCGGAGCGGGCCCTGGCGGCGTGGAACGCGTCGTACACGGCGGCGCGAGTACCACCATGGGAGAACGCTGTGGGCGCCGCGGTGGGGGTGGTGTTCATCGGGGCATCGACCTCCTGATCCGTGAGCGGGCACCGGGGCAGACGACCTGGACGCCGTGCACCGGGCCGGCGGCGTCGGACAGGTCCAGGGCCACGGGTTCGTGTCCGGTCACCGCGTGCACGCGGGTGGCGGCTTCAGCGACCAGACGGGCGAAGCTCCCGCCCGCGGGCCGAGCGAACCGTGCGGTCGCCTCGGACCACGGAACGAGCGCCGCGCTCGGGGCGGGGCGCACGGGCGCGGCATCGAAACTGCCGGGATCACTGGCGAGGTCGTCACGCATGCCGGAGATCACGGTCAGCCGGGACTGCGCGGCCTCGGTCAGCGCCCGGGTCAGCGCAATGCCCGGGTCCCGGTGGCAGCCGCCTCCGGCGAAGACGACCGGGTGGTCCGCAGACCACAGGTACGCAAGAAACACCGGCAGCTCGTACGGGCCGTCCACGAGCGCGACCTCCACCGCCATGTCCGCGGCCGACCACCGGTCCACGATCTCCGCGGCCCACGGATCTGCGATGGAGGCGGGGTCGATGAGCCTGCGCCACCGGCCGCCACACTGTCCGTCGCGGAACAGCACGTCGCGCTCGATCACCTCGAACAGGGCGTGAAGCAGGGCCTCATCGCGGCTGTTGCCGCAGGCCAGGCCGGTGCTGGTGACGCGCAACAGGTCCGGGGCCCACTCGGGGCGCTGCACCCGGCGCCGGACCAGATCGACCGGCAGGAGATGCTTCGCGCCACTGACCATCCCGGTTCCGCTCGTCCAGTCCCACACGATCCGGGACAGGATCTTCGCGGGGTGGGGGACGAGGAGCGGCAGCTCGGCCACCGGGCAGTCGGGGGCGACCTCGGCGGCTGGACCGCGGACGGTGACGGGCAGCGGCTGCTCGGCGTGCCACAGCTCGATCGCCTCCATGACCGCGGACAGCTTCGCCATCAGGTCGGTGGCGCCCTTGCCCTGCGACGCCGTCAGGGTTCGGGAGGCGGGCCGGATCGCTGTCCACACCGGCAGACCGATCACGTCGAGGCCCGTCAGGTTCGCGACCCGGGTGATGCCGTAGTGAGGCAGCCGGCCGGCCACCGCCGCCCACGTCTGCTCGGGCGCCCGGACGCGCACAGCGCCACCGGGGCGTCAGTGCTCACCATGGACTGCCTCCGTCCCCCGGCCCGCCACACTCAACTCCGTGTTGGCTAGGGCGGTGTTCAGCGCGCTCTGGCACAGATCTTGGGGAGCGGTCGCTGAGGGTCACCGCGGTGTTCGATTGCGAGAGGGCGGTCTCGTGTGAGACCGCGTACGCCTCGCCATCGGACAGGAGGTAGTGACGCTCCGTCAGGTCCCGACGGGCCTTGGCGGTTGTCGACTGTGGCCGGTGACGGTGCTGGTCATGCAGGCCGATGCAGCGTTCTGGGACTTGCTGGTGTTCGACGGGATCGACGATGTGGACGTCGAGGCGGTGACCGCTGTCATCGGCACGATCGACGTCGTGGCGAGAGGCCGGGCTGCGGGTGCCGTTTGTCCGGACTGCGGTCACTTCTCGGAACGGGTGCACGACACCTACCAGCGCAGGTTGAAGGATCTCCCGCTCGGCGGGCAGAGCGTCGTGATCCTGCTGCGGGTCCGGCGCTTCATCTGCGACGTCGTGGGCTGTCCACGCCGCACGTTCGCCGAGCCGTTCGCGCAGCTGACCGCTCCGTATGCACGCTTCACCACCCGACTCAACCACACCCTGGAGCGCATCGGGCTCGCGCTGGCCGGAGGGGCCGGCGCCCGGCTGGCGGCCCAACTGGGCCTCGGCGCTGGGCGGATGACCCTGCTGCGCCGGGTCATGGCGCTGCCGGACCCGCAGTTCACCACGCCGCGTGTACTCGGGGTGGACGATTTCGCCACCCGGCGTGGCCACTCGTATGCCACCGTGATCACGGATGGCGAACGCCACCGGCCCATCGATGTCCTGCGGGGACGCGAAGGGGCCCCCTTGGCAGCGTGGCTGGCATCCCACCCGGGAGTTGAGGTGATCTGCCGTGATCGCGCCGGCGCCTACGCCAACCCCGGGCAATTGCATTTGCTGCATGATCTCCGGAGTCGCGACCTGGTGACGTGCAGCGTTGATCCCTCCAACCTACTGCTCCCCAAGAGCCGTTGACCTGTTCCGTTGCGCGGCAACTTGCATTTGATGCATGATTCGAGCACTCGATAGTGGGGGTGCGCATGGTGCGGACTGGAATGAGCGATGCTTCGGCTCGGCTGGTTCTGCTTGACGGCGTCGCGTTGCTGCACCCCGAAGACGCCGTGTTTGAAGCGATGTTGGAGGGCTGGGGTCGTCAGTGGCGTGGCGGACGTCGGCTCCAATCCAGGACGATCTCGGACCGGCAGCGTGTGGTCCGGGCCTTCAGCGCGTTCGCCAATGCCTACCCGTGGTCCTGGTCGGCGGGGGATGTCGATGAGTGGACGACGTACCTGATCGCAGAGTTGAAGCGAGCCGAGTCCACGATCCGCAGCTATCAGACGGCGGTGCGCCTGTTCTGCGACTACATCACCTCGCCGCACTACCAGTGGCCGCAGGAGTGCGAGGCCCGTTTCGGCACTCATCCCGTGCAGGTCTGCCACGAGTGGAACACCGCCGCGCACCTGGTCGACTACGAGGCCGACGCGGACCGGCGCCCGATGACGCGTGAGGAGATCCAGCTCTTCCTCGACCACGCCGACAACCAGGTGGAGCGGGCGATCCGGCTGGGCCGCAAGGGAGCCCTGGCGGCGTATCGCGACGCGACGGTGTTCAAGGCGATCTACGGGTGGGGGCTGCGGTGCACGGAGACCTCCCGTCTGGACGTCACCGACTTCTACCGCAGCCCGAAGGCGCCGGAACTGGGCCGATTCGGCTCGCTGCAGGTCCGCTACGGCAAGCGCACCAAGGGCTCGCCACCGCGTCGGCGCATGGTGTTGAGCGTCATGCCCTGGGCCGTCGAGGCGGTCGAGGACTACGTGACTAACGTGCGCTCACGGTATCCGGCTTCCCGGGAGAGTCCGGCGCTGTGGTTGACCGAGCGGGGAGGCCGACTGCAGGCCCGGGAGATCGAGGAGCGGTTCGCCGACTACCGTGATGCGCTGGGGCTGGACCAGGTCCTGGTGCCGCACTGTCTGCGGCACAGCCATGTAACCCATCAGATCGAGGACGGCGCGGACGAGACATTCGTTCAACGCCAGGTGGGCCATCGCCATGCCTCCACGACCGCGATCTACACGGGGGTCAGCGGAGACTTCATGAACACGATGATGCGCACGGTCTTGGACCGGGCCCTTGCGGGCGGCCAGTAGGGAGA
>Ga0307513_10000930_pt1 | contig 42317 bp, 42 predicted proteins | sample 15_EM_MG_FD_202174 | JGI IMG/M metagenome (GOLD analysis project Ga0307513, IMG submission 202174) | Populus trichocarpa ectomycorrhiza microbial communities from riparian zone in the Pacific Northwest, United States - 15_EM | ecosystem: Host-associated > Plants > Roots > Unclassified | place...
CGTCCAGTTTAAGGCTAAGTGCCGAGAAACCACCAGGCACTATGCTAGACTTGAGAGTGTTATGGCTATCACTCGCTTTCAGACTGGAGTGAGCTGGCATTTTCGCTCATTCAAAGATCTTGTTCTGCAAATAGAACTCTGAGTGTGACTTGGGGTCTTTAGCGCAAATTTAAGATTAAGGGTCTGATGTCTTTCTCACCAGGCGCCAGCACTAACTATATTTTCGTTGCCAAGAAATACTCCTTGCTCACATCTAGGCTAGAAGACAAAGAAGGCTGAAAGGAGAATCAGGGGGCGCCGGGGAGTGGTGAATCCTGATGTGCGATGGTGTTGAGGGTTAAGTCAGGATGCATGGGAGGCAGGGTTGCTTCGTTGCATGTGTCCGGACGGAACCCAGTATAGGCAAGGGACTCCAGACGCACCAGACGCAACCAGATCTGGCGCATGGGTACAGGACGCACAGGACGCACAGGACGTAGAGTCCAGGCGAGGAGAGTGAGGATGCAACATGAGTGTATCTGACGAAGGCCACCTTTTTGCTGATGAAGATTTGTAATATCTCAGAAATACTAAAAAAGTGAAAGAGACAACCTCTTTCTATTGATACTCCAACAAGAAGGCAGTTAGTTCTTACTGCTACCAGTAGTGCTACTTATTACAAGATACCCTTTACCTGGATTGCTGAACTCTATAAAGTGAATACATGTGAGAGTACTGTTCTAAAAGTGGTTGTGAGAAGAGATACTATCGAAGAGTATTAAGGAAAAAAAAAGTCTTACCTGAACAAAAAAAAATGTTAACTATGACTTACTTTTGTTATAGCTCATTGAGAGTGGTTCAAGTTGGTTGAAGCTTGTGAAGTCATATTAATTGATCAGTGTCACATTTAGTTGTCACAAACTGGAGGTTGTACTTGGATCATCAGATAAGTTAGAGAGAAGTATAGTATCAATGGTGATTGTTTTATGTGTAAATTTGATAAAAGAAATTCAATCATAGTTTGGGGGGGTATATTGGGGAGATGGAAAGTACCTCTTAGTCTACTATAGGATAGGAAGAATTGGGAAACTATAATAGCTAATAGTTATGTGAACAATGTGCTTACTCTGGTTTTGTGACTCTTTTGGTACTAGGAGAGTAAAAGGGAAGGAAGAAGGCTTTGGATTATAGAAGATAGTGGTTCTACTCATTGTACACACTACACCTGAGGGATTCAGGAAGAATATAATATATCAAAGCTTAATTAGCCATCATTGTCATCAAACTAGTATAATCTTATTGAGAACATATGGGGACTTCTAATGACTATATTAAATGAGTGGTCACCATATCTCAATACTATGGCAGAGATAGCTAGTGCAATAAGCAAGAAATAGGAAAGGATACTGGAAATCAAATATCTTTCAAGTTCCTTAATTAATTCTATGCTTCAATGAATTAAGGCAGTCATTACTACTTTAAGTTAAAGGGGACACATAACACATACTAGTACACTTGTAATAGGACTTTGTTTTCTTTCTAATTTTACATTTTTGTTTTTATTTCTTTTTGTTGAAATTCTACTTTTAGATATACACCGTGACTCTCTATGTTTTTAAGTATGATAATTCTTCCCAGTAAATACTACTTTCTCTTCAATACTATCTGAGTTCAACCAAAACTCATTTCCTTTGAATCTTTCATTTATTTCATGACTCAATCAATCAATCATAGATGTAACTCTCTACCTACTATCAGACCACTATTTCATCTTCGATTTTATTACCTTAAATTTCTCTTTCATATTTTTTGAATATTTCTCTACAGATATTGTAATGTGAAGCTTTTAATACAATTTATCATACTGAATAATAATACTAAGAGATATTAGTAAAATATTTTCAATTAATTGCAGTGTTTTGGGAAAGGGCCTAGGGGATATGGGAACTTTACAAATACTGCTCTATATACTAGCCAAATTCAAATACAATAGATGAATCTGACTTTGACCGTGACTATCAATAGTCATAGCAGTTCACAATATGTATTAATATTATATATTATAAATTACAATTAAACAACTATTTAAATATACAATTAGTTAGAATATATATTACCTGTTTTACCTGAATGCTATTATTATCCATAATCTTAGCTTTGTCTTTCAAAAAGAATTTTTCTATTAGAATAGACCTTTAAAGGTACTTTTCCTAATTTTTTAATACACTTTTTTATATATATACTTGAACCTTGTACTATGCAATATTCAAGTTATTCACTCTTATTTTCAGATGTTGTAAATACTGCATATATATTCCATGTGTTTGCTTCTCTAAATAGTTTATTGCTTTCTTTTGTTTCTTTTTTCTTTTCCTTCAAGTTCTTTTAATAAGTACTTTTTGATTTCATATCAACATGTACATTCTGATAGCCTGAGTCTAGTTCGTCTATACCAACTTCGTTAGCATAATATTTAAACTTCTTCTGCTACTAGTAAGTATCATACCTACCATAACAACTACTTCTTCAGAAACAATCTACACTATTTTCAGCTCTTACTCTCATATTTCTTTAGTAATAGACTTGAGTAAGACTATTTAAGGCAAGAGCACAAATTGCAAGTGTAGTGAGGTTTGATTTGAAGAAAGTCAAAATAAGAAAGTAAGCTGTTAAGAAATAACAATAAAGTGAATTGAATAGGAATTTGTAATTTGAAGAAGAGCAGATCTTAGCAATTAACATCAGGAAAAGAGATACAGGTAGATTAAGTTTCACTTTTAGTTTGCTTTTGAAATTCAATAAGTATCCTGTATTTCCAAAATGTACCATTCGCAAAAACCACTAGTAAATACCCAGCTAAAGGTATAAATAAGTCAAGTAAATAAGACAAATTAATTATATTAGAATCTCTATACCTTCAGTATACTAACAACTAGAACTACTATAAATAGTATAGTACTAGCAGATAGTTGGACCTTAAATAGCCAGAATATTGTGCTCTTCATGTGTTGTATAATTTCTACTGCTTTCTGACCAATCTTGGTCTAGCATAGGAGCTCCTCCAGCTTTCAATATTAGGATAATTGTTGTTTACTCTTTAGTGAAGTTGGTTAATAGGCACTTTAGTGCAATAGCCAATATTTCTAGATACTTGTGGATTGGTATAGTGTTCAAAGAAGATATAGTATCAAATAAGTGGATAAGATGTATACTTATTAATATAAGCATCAGGACAAACTAGAAATACGTGAAAACAGTTAACAGTTTGTCTAAACACCTGGCTAGTTTGAAATACTAGTTACCAAATGTGGAAATTGACATTTTCAAAGTGTCAGCAAGCTTAAAATTGTTTAACTGGGATGTAAAAAGCCCTTGCAGCTGCCAAATCAACTCTACCCCTGAGCCTAGCAATACTGAATGCTCCAAATTGCAATATTATTATTGACCCTCTGGCTGTTGTATAAAACTTAGCGCAAAACCAGTGTAGTCACGGTAGTCTTGTAGATATGTGATTTCAATAGAGAGAAATTGCCTATCGAATAGGAAGAAGAATCTGATAGTTTAGTATACCGTTAAGATTTGCCTATATCTATTGTTATTTGATAAGTGTAGTGTAAGGTTTGGTAGCCTGTAACAATACAAAGATTTAATAAGAGGTGTAGACTAGATAGCTCCTGGCTTCAAATTGCAATAAATATTAATTTCTTTGCAAGAAAATAACAATAATTGTAGTAAGTAGAATAGAGATGCAATAGATTAGCAGAAAAGCAGAAAAGATGTAGAGAAAGGGGAAAATAAGCTAAAATTTAATGAGGAAGTAAGATAGGCCTAAAATATAAGAAAAATGTAATAGGTGTTTGAAAATTATGAGAGAGAATGAGGATTTAGAAGAAATAGATAGTTTTAGTGATTGGGAAATTGAGCAAAAGGGAAATTTTAAGAATAACAGTTATAAGAAGTATGATAATAGAGGAAAAGAGCTCACTTACGCACTTTATTGAGAGACATCTTTTTTACAAACAGCTGCATTTACTATTACTATTATATATTATAACTTGTAATATCTGGTATTAGATTTCTCAATAGTAAGTTCAGTACCAATCTGTAATCAAGACAAAGAGTGGAACTTACTAGACATTAATGACAGGTATAGCATAATTCTTCTCTATTGTCTTCAAGTTAGTAATTGAACTCAGTATCGCATTTATCGTTTCTGCATCAAATACAATGAAGTATCAGGATTGCAATATACCTGTAATGTAGAATACCGTATATGTAGTTGTATCTCTAGCAATGCCATTGAGGATAAAAGCAACTGGCTAGACTAATCGTGAAATTGTTTATTGTGAACTGAAATTGGAGAAAAAGAAAGAGTATAAGGCTAAAAAGCTCAGGATAGAGAAGGGAGCACCTCTTTATAGCAGAAAGGGTTGGGTTTCAAGCCTTTGGCCTTGATGTTTTTAAGGGTACATGCTGTAAAATACTCCTACCTAAACATCTCATCACAATTTTATCTGGTTCTGAGAAATACTCCCACTAGTACATAGCATCCCAGATCATTTGTGTGCCCACTGGCAGAAGTTTGTCCCCATGCACCTTCCATTACTGTTATATCCGATCTTCATTTGAGATTGAACTTTTAAGATAAACTGTCCCGTACAATTTAAGACACTACAATTTAGGACTATTTTAATTAAATTAAAATATGGCAACTGTTGAAGATTAAATACAGAAACTTAAATACAGAAACAACAGTCCTCCGGGTCTGAAGGGGTGGGCTTTTACTCGTTTATCAATGTACTAGTACCTCATACTGTAGCATTCAGTGCCGCCACCTAGGAAGTCCCATCCACCGGATCTTCCGGGGCACCCCAACGTAAGCTAGATAGACGTTCCACAGACCCCGAATAGAAGCGCAGAACTCAAGAAGGAGATGCAGGTGATGTGGAGTTAAGGCAAGCTGAAAGTCTGACTGAAGAGCGGGAAGATGCGAAGGAATTACAGAGGATAACTGGCCGCAGATAGGGCCCTAAGCTTCCCGGAGAAGTGTGTACGACACGTGGGCTTGCCAAAAATATTTCCTGACGGGATCGGGTTCGATATGGGGTATCGCGTTTAGGAAAGTTTATTCTAAGAAGGTACTACCCTCCCAATCCACCTCCCTTCGGTTGACTGTGCTTGTTTTATCAATGAGTGTGGTAGGTTAAGAATAAAGATCCGCTTGGAGAGCTGCTCTCACTAAAAGCATTGGAGATTGAATCTGCAGACGGGACCAAGGTTCGACTTAGCGATATGCTCAAGCGGGAGAAAGCTCCCATTGGTGGGGGGGGGGGGTATTGAGTTAGTGGGAGGGTGGGGTGTTACTTTCATAGAGGGTTTTATTTAGTAGCAGTTGTTAATGTGAAGGTCCAGCGGCATCGCGGGTTAAAGGTAGTAATATGTGTGCTTTATTTTCTAGGGGAGGCAAGTTACCTAAGTTGGATGGCATGCCAACTTACTTCCCATTCGCTGCCAAATACCTAGCCCGTCATATGAGCACATGCATCCTCAACAGAAGGGGGGTCATAAAAACTTATCACGGGTAGTTACAGGAAGAATCTCTGCGTGTGCAAAGGTGATTTGATTGCGGTGGGATGTTGTGTAGAAGCTACTTGCAAGCAAGGTACGGTAGTAATAGAGGTGCCAAGGAGGGGATAAAGGGAGACTTGTTCAACATCCCAAGAATAACTTTATTCGTCAATCCCCAACTTACATCAGACCCGGGAGCAACCCAATTCTCCTCCTCGCCTAAGCCAAACGCCACCTTTTCAATCCCTCCACTCACGATTGTCTTCCCTCTAAACACCCTCCCTAGCGACTCCTCCGCCCTTAAGCCCTCCTCCAGATCCCTCTTTAGCTCCTCTCTGGGCTTATCGCCCCGGCGTTCTGGGTACATCCACTTCAGAACCCTGGTGTGTACTCACCTTCGTCCACCCAACGGTTAGATCAACCTAGAAACACCTCCAGCCAATACACGCTCCAAACAACCAGAAATCCACAGGTACGCCAGCAATACCACAGCACACCTTACATTGCCGGCCACTTCACCCTAGTCTTCGGATCGCCCTAGCGGTAGACTTTTTTCTGAAAGCGTAGCCTAAACGGGACATAGAGTAGGATTCTTCCCAGAACCCCGCGCAGAAGTGGCAGAGAGAGCGGGTGGGTGGGCAGGCTTGTGTCGTCTGTGTGTTTAGACGCTGATATTTCCGTGAAATACCCATTCTCGAATCCAGGATAACCGAGTGATGTCCAATGATGCAAACCGAGAGCAAAACATGCACGCACGATCCACCTCCCCCCATTGAACCTCCGTCCGCCGCTCTGCGCCTAAAACATTCTGCTATCCTCTCCTTTCTCATTGTAGCCCTCCCGGCACTGGCAGGCCTTCTGTCCCGTTGCGGGGAGCAGGCCCGTGTTTGAGGTGCCGTGAAGTAGTTAGTCCACTAAGGACGGATGTTCCGCCGCTGCATTTTTAACCTAGGGGGGCAAGCTGTCAGGTTGGAGGGATCTCGCTTGCGTTAGTGGGGAGGTTTCTATGGCCCATATTAGAGGGGGAGGAGGGGAGGGGAGTGCAGAGGCGAGGGAGGTTGAGCGGCGCAGTTGTAAAGGTTCGTGCGGCCTTGAGATGCAGGATATCAGCATCTCCCCCATCGCTAGAGGTAGGAAGTTTGTGAATTTGTGGCTTGTGCTTGACGCTTCCCAGCCTTGACCTTTTTCCCTCTTCCTCCTCTTGCAGCGGACACTCCGTCCCGTCCTTCCTTCTCGCCCCCCGGACATTTTATCCCCCTCGCATACCACCTTCTCCACCGGGTGATCCTGCAACGTTCACGGGGGGCGGGGATAGGAGTGGCGGTGGGTCGCCGGGGGGCGGAACCCGGAATTTGGACAAGAAGGAGGATAACTTAATTTGTTTGATTCGCTTGTATGGGGGAGATACCAGGGTATGATATAGATCGTTCACGGTGCCGTCATGGGCTTGGACAGCGTCACCGTTGCTTTCAGAAAGCGCAGAGCAAGGGCTCTGCCAATTGCATGATAAAGTGATGCTACTCGTACAACACTGGTTTTATATTTTTTCAGATCAACACTTACTTTTCTTCATTTGATTGACACAGCTATCTATCCCACTATGTATGATATTAAGTACCCACTCTTCATACCACCCCAGCTCATTCTGCATCGCTGAAGCGACCCCAACCTCCTCACCGTACTTCCTCCAACCTCCTCACCACCATGCATCAGTGCGTACCAGTACTGTACTCGAGGAAATGCTCAAAGCATACTTGTAGCAAAGCAAAGCAAAAACCCACAACAAACAAAACGAAAATCCCCATCATGCGCAATCCCGTCCCGCTCTCTCCCGATCCAACCCAATCCAATACCCTCCTTCCAGCCCAATCGAGCCAGCCCACGCCCACCCACCACAAACGACAAAGTGCACCAACCAACCAACCAACCTTACGTAATCAACTTCCATGACGCCAACTTGACGCCAATCCGTAGGGTTTGCCGTACCCTCACTCAACTTTCGCCCACTCCAAATATCATAAGTTAGTGTAGGGCAACCAGCACCTTCGTGGCCGTGAGCGATAATCAACACCGAACGGCCTAGCGTGCCACCGAGAAGCTTAAATTGAGCGGTCCGTTTGTTCCCTCTGGGCAGGATTCTGGGTGGCGGGTGCAGAAATTAAAATTGGGGGCGGTGCGCAGCCGGGGAGAGGGGACGTCACGGAAATCAATTGCGCGGCATGTTGGGGATACTAGTAATATTACTGGTGTATTTCATTCGTATGATGCAGGATGCTATGCTAGGGTAAGTGGAGGGGGGAAAGGTAGTGATAGAGCAGGTTTGACTCGACTTGAGTTGAGCCAGTACTCGTACTCGCAGGATAGAATAGAGTAGGCTATTGGCTAGGGGTGATGGCTTGGTATGCCTACCATGCTTGCCATGTCTACCGCTCACCACCGCATCGTATCCCGTCGAATGAGCTGCAGATCTGCGATGAAAATACCGTAAGGGTACAGTACGGGAGGACGGTATCGCAACCTAAACGGGCTAGCTAAGCCCGTTGGTCTACAGTATCACACATCTCCCCAGCGCCTCAAGACGATACAATACAACAAAAACGAACGACAATACCATCCTCTCCAGCTTGTACCCGAAACCAATCCCTTGGGGCTCCCAAGTCTTGCATGTTGAAGTGCAGCCCCCTCAAGGCTGGGGGAGATACCGCACGAGTATTTGAACATTGTCCGTTTTCCACTGCGCCCGTGCAGCGCAAGGGGAGCTATCGCCGGGGAATCGTTGATGCAAGGAACGGCTGGCCACGAATTGTGATTTTGGCTGCGATTGTGATTCAAAATCAGGAATCCGAACCGTTTCACTGGCAGTACCAGCACAGTAACTTACCGCATTATCTGGCGAGAACCATAAGGCGCTAGTTTCTTCAAATAAGATCTCCACCTAACCCTGTATAGCCAGGACTAAACACCTCAGGCCTCTGATTTGACGCAATCGTATTACAAGTTTTACCTCAGCCGCTTCTTATTTCATCGTAAAAGGGCCTCCCGGTTCTCGCCAGATAATGCGGTATGTAGGAAGTTTTCTGGCGATGATGATCCACCGCCACTAGACTTATTATTTGGTTTGTTTTTTCTTGCTTTTTTTTCTTTCCTCTTGCCCTTGGTCCTCTGGAGTAACAGCATGGGTGGATGGATACGTGCTCCGGTGCCTCGTGTTGTGTTCTGCTGGGTTGTGTTTTGGTTCCGATGGGCCAGTGGGGTTGAAGCATTCAGAGTCTCTTTTCTTTTTCTTTCTTCCTTCTTCGCCATGACAGGGATGCCTTATTTCTCTTTTAGGTAAGGCGGAAACAGATGCAGTTAGAGTTGGGCGGCATGAGCGATGGCCAAGTGGAAATAATAATTCCTGCACCAAAGGTAATTGGCAGGTCTGCTCCAGCGGACACTTTCTACACTCTTTAGTATGGAGTCGTGCCAGGAACGTGTTGGCCGAGTGACAGCGAAGACCAGAGACAGAGGGATGTCTCTCTTCTTTCCACATTCACACCGTCAATTCCAATGCTACAGTACCATATACCAGACTGGATGCAAGCGGTGGAGAGCCCAGCCCGGCCTAGTCTTGCTGAGTTACTTCTCGTTCGTCGGATCTCTACACCCCAACAGATTACTCCCATCAAACTGGTTCACAACTCTGGGGAGGGTTTTTCTTCTTTTTTTCTCTTTCCCCTCCTCCCTCCAAAGCCTGGATACGGGCAAGCACATATTCATTCCTAAATCGGTTCATGTCCGCCCCCCCAAATTCTAGGCAGATCGTTAGAGGCAAGATTTGTTCCTGGTGGCTTGAATCATTATTCTCCCCTTCCAGTCAAGGTATAGCTTGAGCACTCGAGTGTGATACTTGGTACATTGTCTTGATTTGTCCTAAGTTACGTGTTTCGCACGAGTCCCTATCAAGCTTTTGTGTGTGCCTTTCTTTCCACGCCCCCCTCCCGGGGCGCCCACCTCCCGGACCACTACGAACTCCCCCCGGTGTCCCACTTCCACTCAATTGCACACACCCCTGGTTTTCACTCCGTCATTCTTTCTGCAAGATCCAGTGCTTAAATCTGCCCCCCTCCCACGTCTTCCGCTGTTCCTCAGTCTGCTGCCCTCATCCTCCTCCTTCATTCCTATCATACATCTACCGCCACCATTGCCATCTCTTAATTCCTCTAACCCACCCTCCGCCATCACGAAACCAATAATATCGACAATGAAGGCCTCAATCATTTTCCTCGCAGTCGGAATCGCAGCCACAGCCATCGCCCAGGATGCACAGAACTACTGTGATCAGTGCGCGCAACTCGATACATTGTTGACAGTCTGCTCGGCCGCATGGAAGGGTGCTATCGGAGAGTGAGTTTCCCCCGCCACCATCACAACCATAAGACACAGTTAAGCTTCTTAGCTGCTCAACGCCCCCCTCCCCCCCGGCGCGCAAAGCCCCAACAATATCGAAAGAAAAATTTCGAAATACTGACGTCATGAGTGATTAGTTGTCAAGGCCCCCCCTGTAACTTCCCTTACCCTGGTGATCCATACGCCCGCTGCGCCGGCATTGGTGGCAGCTCCCCAATAAGCGGCCAGCCCTCGAGCCCAGGTGCAACGACCGCATCCCCGCCGGCCTCCGCCACCTCGTCCGTCCCCTCGAGGGCCTCTAGCATACTAAGCTCCCTTAGCTCCGCCATTTCTAACATCTCCTCTAGCATCCAATCCACCCCCCAGTCATCCGTCGCGACCACAACTTACACTTCCGGCGGATCGACCTTCACATCTGTCACCACATTCGGTGCCGGTGCTGGTGCGGGCGGAAGCAGAAGTGGAAGCGGATCCGCCACTACTACCACCGGCGCCAGCGGAAGCAGGACCGGAAGTGGATCTGCTGCTGCTACCACCACTACCAATGCCGCCAGCGGATCCGAAACTCGGACTACTACCGACGGCTCTGGCGAGGGTGCCGGTGCCGCTGCCACCACCTCCGAGACTACTAGTCGTACCGGTGGAGCTGGGTCTGGTGCTGGTGCTATCGCTCCTGGATTCGTTCTTCAGGCTGTGATGGGCGTTGCTGGGTGGTTGCTGTACGCATTGTAATAATAAAAAAGAAAAGAAAAGAAATCCCAGTTCGGACGGGAAGGGAGGTGTAATGATGATGACAGTGTTGATGATGAAGATAATGTGGGACAAGGACGTGCGGCGGACCAAAATATGAACAAGTTAACTTAATGCTGAGACCCTTTTACACTTTTCGAATGTATCTCTTTTTATTCACTTTTATCTTATTTTATTTTCCATTGAAAAAAAACTACCACTCAGTCACAGGATAATTAGGATTTTTTTTTGTTTCTTTTCTTTTTATTTTCTTTTTATTCCCCACCATGTCAATTAACTGGCAGCGATGGAACAAACAAATCAACTAAGAAGTGAAACAAGAATCGTGGGATTTCGGCGGCGGGGGGGATCAAGGCTATCCATTCGCTCTTCCCAAACTATCACAACTCATACCACACCATACAGCACTCCGAAAGCTTCCCTCACCATCGGCATGACAGACTAAACACATGAAGCTCTCCATCCTCCTGCCAAAACCGAAGCCACCGAAACCGTCCTCGTCACCGGATACGCCCGGATGTGAGCACCACCCTATGAATCGGTGTGGGCAGTGAACCGTTGAACCAGGTTAACCGTAATAACTGGATGTGTGGGAAAACCTCAGCCGCAGTATCATACCTACTGGAGCGCAGCAACGGTAGCGCAAAAAAAAAAAAGCCAATCCGTTTCTCAATCTATTTCTATTCTTATAACCAGGCCTTATGAGAAAATCGTGGTCCAGTGATGAGGTGGATTTCGAGGAGGGAGTGCACTTTTCCTTCTTTCCCACTCGAACAAGGTGCAAGAGTGTATTTTATTTTCAGCTTTTATATACACCCTCTATCTGCCGTATTTCTCCCCTTTTCCTTTCTCTCCTTCTTTCGCTCTTTCCTTCCCTCCCCACCCACAATACAACCGTAAAAAAAACAAAAAAACACGCAAGCATAAAAAATCACTCACCGATAGAACGAACAAAAAAAAGATGCGAAAATTATCAACACACCGCCACCCCCTCCTCCCCCTCCTCCTCTTCTTCCTCCTCTCCCTCCCCCTCCCGACATCCCAGCAAAGCTTTGTGGGGGATCCCGGCTTCAACTGCAGCATGTGCGTGCTCCTGGAAAATCCCAAAGCACTGGTCCCCTGCTCCGATGCCTGGAGGCAGTTAATGAGCGTCTGCTCGACCCCCGCGTGCGCCTCCCATGGCCGATACGTATCCAAAGCACCGCCGGTAGCCTCCTGCACGAACACGCCGAACCCCCTACCGGGCGGGACCGCCAGCGTGGGCTGGAGCATCGGCTCCTGGATCACGGTTTCCAGGAACACCCCTAGCACCGCCGGGACCCCGTTTACGAGCGCCTCGAGGACGACCCCTGGGTCTAAGTCGACGGGGACGGCGTCTAGGGAGGGGCCTACCTCTACTACTACCGGGCCTAACGGCGCTGCTACTAGTGGTGGTGGTGGTGGTGGTGGTGGTAGTTCGGGGGCTGCGGGTGGGGAGCCGACGCCGACTCCGGCGGGGGCGGGGGCGGGGGCGGATACGAATTCCGGGATTGCGACCGCGACCGGTGGCGTTGGGAGGGTTGTTGCGGGGAGTTTGGGGGTTGGGTGGTTGTGGGAGGCTATCTTTGTGTTTTGGGGGGCTGCTTGGTAGTTTCTCTTCTCCCTCTTTCCTTATTCCTTTCTCTCCTTTCGCTTGAGTTGATTTGATATTGCTTCGCTTTTCACTTTCTTATTCATCCTTTTCTCATTCACACCCTCCTTTCTTATCAACTTTATGTGCGTCGCAGAAACAAATTGGTATTGATTATTGGAAAATCCCCGAATGATTATTGTTTGCACTTTCTTATACGGACTACATTCGAGTGAGATCTTGTGACAGGTTTGATGTCCCATCGTCCGGGTGAAACGGGAGGAGACCGGAGGCTGCAAACTTGGTCCCCCGAGTGTAAAGGCATGGCGCTACCCGGCATCTCGGGCCTGTACGTAGAACAGAGGCAGATTCTCCGCAAACGGCCCGTGGAGACACGGAATGAGTCACTCATGTCGAGATAGTATGTGCAAGAGGCAGAGGACTAGAATGATGGGACAAGAACGCGAGTAGAGGAGGTCGAAAGCACCCCATCTGTTGTAAACATCTGCACCCGGCGCTCCTTTGAAGCCACGGTGTCCACACTCCAGCATGTCAGAGGGCCCATCGTCGGGGGACTGACAAACGGCACATGAACTAGACTAGGGCAAGACTAAAAAGCAGGTACAATCAGAAACTTCGTTCGCTCGCCATCGCTCTAAACTAAATAAATAGGAATGTATAGAGTATAAGGAAATCATCCTGCCCATTCCATCGTTCCCCACACTCATCCAGTTTTCTTCACGTACGGCCCCATTCTCCTCCATGCTTCCCTTCCACACCGATGACAAAAGAAAGACGTGACCATACTGTAAACCATCTCCGTCGATCCTTTCATCCCCTTTCAACTTTAGAACAAATGAAATCACTAAAGGCATTCTGTAATCTTTCATCGTACCCCCTTCCCGCTTACATCCACTCTCACACCTTTGTCCGTCAACTATCCACTTCCGCCGACTCTCACGCAACAGACAAATCTGGAGATGCCCAGGTAATCCCCCTCCCACGGTGACTCTCAAGAGTGCCCTCACGGCCTCCGCGGAGGGAACCTCTGCGTCCGCGGTATTGCGGTTCTTACAGACAGCGCTGTGTACTCACGTCCGTGTCGCTTCTATAACTCTTCGTAAAACAACTTCACCATACGATATGGTCTGTGTGCAGTAATTACGCATGTCAGTAAATCGAGTGACTTGTCATGCTACAAAGCATACCTGCGAGGGACCCGCTCCCCGAGATCGGTCTTAAGGGTCGGTACTGACGGCGAAGGGGTTTTCGAGCTTCCCCAAACGCACCGCTCGTGCGTGGTGGGCCCTTTTGTCGAGGTATGCACCCCTCCCGGTTGCTTCAGTAGAGGTTTGTGAGGCCATCGCCAGGATGGGGGGTTTATCCAGAAACGGGATTTGGGACCAGCTCACTCAGCATGGAAACAAAGTCATCATGGGCTCGGAGGCTGGGAAGTGCCCTTTTGAAAGCTCAAAGTCAATCCGATAGATGAAACTGGCGGAGTCAAATAGAGCCCCCCCCCGGAGCAGTTGGCAGGAAAAGCGGGGCGAGGCAAAACGTTTAGTCACGGTGGAACTGGGGAGGCATGGGAGCCCCTCTTTTCTTCGTTCTGTCGAGGAAGCTGCTTGTAGGAACTTCATCGTAGCCTGCAGTAGAACTAGTTGGTGCTCAATCACGAAGCGGAACTGTAGGACGGGGGCTTTTCTCAGAGTTTGGGCATATGGGGAATACCTTAGTGATATCTTGTTTAGGTTCCTGTTCGTAGATGCGGTACTTTGACCCCGCCCTTCCATGCTGACTGTGGTTTGCGTGGCCTCTCCGAATTAACCCCTGGGCCCACGGCTGACAAGCATACCGTGTTCATTCGACGAGAGATGGGACAGGACATTCTTATAAGCTTCCTCTAGGTAAGCCTCTCCATCTGCATTGTACAAAGCGAGTGCCTGACCGAGCTTGTTACAGGGGATAAAGCGTTCACCCAAACTGTCGAGGGATTTACGGATGGCGATTTGAGTATGCGATGGTATTATCCAACATATCACTCAGCCCCGTGGGAGTAGAAGGAGTCAGTACATAGGAAAGACCCACAGGGGGGTTCTGTAGGGAAATCACAGAAGCTCCGGTTATAGCATTGTAAAGCTAATGTTAATAGTGTTTCCCTAGCATACCAGTTCGCGTCAATGGCATTAAGGTGCCAATGGAGGACCCCCCAGAGAGGCAGCGCAGGTGAGGTCCCAGGAAGTGAGGACAATACCAACCTCCAAAGCAGCAATCTTCCTGTCCACAGATTGCTTCCGGCAGGGAATAGCTCACGATGCGGACTACGATTCTAAGTTTCCTTCCCCAGAAGGTGGGAATGGCTAGGGTAACCTCGTCGAAAGTGACCCCAATATCCTGGATCCGGTATTAGATATAATAGGAACAAGAGCCTGAGGAGAGTGTGGAGAGGATGGTACAAGAAGAATATTAGCGGAACAATAGACCAGTGGTATCGTACCAGAGATGACAGCTATTCCACATCCAGTATGTTATGGAAATATTCTCATTTCAGAAGTTTCTCAATTTCAGATTCTACAGCGTACTGGTCTGCGCCACAGCCATATTGTATACCCACTGATGATCTACTTACTGAGCTATTAGGTGATGAGAGTTCCTGAGAGCAGAATCTGGAAGAAGTGGAATACTACTTGGCGATTTAAAAAAGTCTCCGGACACTTATTGTGCCCAGATAGGTACGAATAGTGAAAAGCGTCCGGACACTTTTTGAATGGACGGGTACCTTGTCTTTACCTCTCATTTTCCAAGGTGTTGTGTTGTGCAGAGAAATTTGAGATATCGGGTAGGAATATAAACTCCTGTGCTATGATAGACAGAAGGGTGCTGGGGGACAAGGAAGGATAGAGGCCGACTTGCATTGTAGGATGTTCTGAGATATAATCTATGCGTAGGTTCACAAAGGTACGATACAAAGTGCCCAGTCACTCTAGCCAAGATAGAAAGTTTCTGGCTCACTCGTTACCCGGCGATCCGCCGAACTCCGGAAAAAAGAAATTCCTTCGAGGAAAATTATGAAAAGGAAGATGTTCCAGGCCTCACCCGGATGCCCAATCCACTCGTAAGCCAACTCCGATACGCACTGGATGATCAAATCTATCACGAAAAAAATGGGGGACTCAAGAGGGAGAAGGTACGTCAGGTCATGCGAAAAAGACATTTTATTTACATAAAAGTTAGAAGAAAGCGCCTCCACTCCAATCTTGTACACTAAAAATATCGTACCAACTCGCCCTTCGGAAGAGGAAGAGAGAGAGGCAAGAGTCGCAGGAAAGCCTCAATCCAGAGGGGCCATACAATAACAGACAACTCACCATGCTTCCACTCTCCGGCTTCTAAACCTCGCCCTAGTCCAATCCCGGTGGCCCTCTGACTTCTTTTGGTGTCTTTTTCTGTCGAGTTGCCCCTCGTGATTGCTAGCTCTCGGTTTGCATCGGTCTCAGGTTTTGCGGTGTGTATTGTACATACCGGTACACGGTACCGCACCGTGCTTCTGCCCTACCGGTACTTCAGCTCTCATGCCGACAGCTTTACGTACTATTCTTTTGTTTGTTACCTCCTTCTCCTCTTCATATCTTCCCCTTATTTCTCTAGTCATCTCAGAGAAATTCCTCAATCATCTCCCTTGTCATCCCGTCACTCCTTCTGTTCCCAATCTTCACCAGTCATGTTGGTTAGTCCTTTCCAATTTGTCCTCGGTATATTTACCCCGGAGCTAACCCATTACTTACAGCTCGAATACAGCGTCGAGAAGCCTCTCAACCGCGAACCCCCGTTAAGAGATCTCGTTCAAAGCTTCATCACCAAGACCACTACCGCCTATGACAGAAATCATGGGTAGCTACTACCTCCTTCCATCCAATTAGTGAATTATGACTCACTGCTATCCCAGGCCACTCCCCCATATAAATGGCGACACTCACATGGTTCGCATTGACGGCCTCGTAAAAAATACCGTCAACCTTTCTATGGCCCAGCTTCGCAATGATTTCCCCCAACATGAGGTTATTGCTGCTCTGCAGGTGAATTTCCACACCCACTCTTTCCCAATTGCTAGTAACTAACGCTACAATTCAGTGCGCGGGAAATCGCAGACATACCATGCGTACAGAATTAAAAGAGGTGGACGGCATAGATTGGAATGACGGAGCCGTATGCAATTGCACCTGGAGTGGCCCGCTCTTGTGCGACGTCCTTTCCCGGATAGGACTTAATGTGGAAGGTGATGCCCATGTGGCTTTCTCCTGCCACATGACGGACTGCCAAGAGGACAGGTACTACGGGAGTTCGATAAGTCTAGCTCGGTGCATGGACCCGGAAATGAAAGCCATCCTGGCCCTGGATGTATGTCTCACTATTCCCCATCCGAGCTCTTCAACAAAATGCTGACAACATCTGCCGACAGATGAACGGAGCTCCTCTCACCATTAATCATGGCTTTCCTCTCCGCATCGTGATCCCGGGGATTGCTGGTGCGCGTTGGACCAAATGGCTCGATCGCATTACCGTTCAGGGTGAAGAAAGCAGCAACTTTTACATGCAGAGAGACTACAAAATTCTGCCCCCCGAGATTGACACCCGCAAGAAAGCGAATGACTACTGGCATAAAGCCAAACCCCTGCAAATGATGCCCGTTAACTCGGCCATCTGCTACCCAGCCACTGGCGATACCATCTTCCTGGATAAGCTCACTCATGGTGAGCTGGAAATTGCCGGATACGCGCTCCCTAAAGGCGACGAGGGTCCCATCATTAAGGTCGAAATTTCCACAGACCAAGGCAAAACCTGGGACGAATCTAGGATTCTCTACCCCAACCCAGAAGAGCTGTGCAAACCTGGTGCTACTGAAAAGTACAGATGGACCTGGGCAATCTGGCAGCACAAACTCCCCGCAGAAAAGACCAAAAAGATCGACAAGTCTACCAAGATATGGAGCAGAGCCACTGACAAGGCCGGTAACATTCAGAAAGCCGAGGACATAAAGTGGAACTTCAGGGGAGTTGGGTACAATGGCTTCGGTGAGGTCAAAACCCTTAATATCATCGACACACACGAACTGAGCAGGAAGGCCGGAAATATGAAGCTTGGGAATGGATACAAGGCATAGATAGGTACCTTAGACTATTCGTCAATCCGGGGGGGCATCCGAACACAGGGTGCCAAGATCCTTGAATTTGGGTGTAAAGCACCAGTTCTTGGCATTTCTGGTTCGGACACCTTGCCAATTGGCGAGTAATGTTTTCTCTTCTCCTTTCTTTCTTATCGCATCTTATCATGAATGGGACGGCATAGAACTTGGGCATTACTGTAAAGTACGAAACGAAGCAAAACAATAATTTGGGTTGAACGCTTGCGCATACCAGATTAACCTATGATACCCGCATAGACAGCTGCAATTCATATTTGTTTTTGTTTTTTGCCTTTTCTGCAGCCCCATCGGCCTGATGCCTAGACTACCGCATTGTGCTCGTACGAGCACAGCGCTCGAGCAAGGCGGGTTTGCTGCCTATCGGCTTTGTAACTACCGCTAGCCTACTAAGAGCCCCAACCTACTGAAACACTCTCGGAAGATACGCCCTGCTAGCTTCTCGTTGACCAATTACGGGTACCCGCCAACCCCCAACAAGACCTTTAGTGAGCCTCATCCGACAGGAGCACAACCCGGAGCAATGATATGGCTACTAGCAAGCAAAACCTACAAGCACTGAATGAATGCCAACTCACGAGACAAAAATCGCATGCCAACTCGCGTCGTGCGAACATTGAAAACTCACCTCTCCACCCGACCCAATGATCGGGAGACGAAAGTGTGGGAATTATCCAGTTGTAAACCGGCACTTTGTGTCAAGAGACCGGATTTCCCACCGTGCCGTTTTCCGGGAGATAGAATACCCCACTTTGCACAGGCAGGAACGCAGGGGACGCAGAAAGAGGGGGAGTGAGGGAGTGAGGGTCGTGTCACGAGTGAGATGGTGTGATTACTCAGGCTTCCACAGTATATATACCTGCACATCATCATACGGTACCCACCGTATGGAACGATAAGGGGGTGAAATAGTTCCGGCTCAATCAACGGATATATACTCGTAATCTTCTGACGTTTGCGAACACAACTGCTACTGCATATGGGCGAAAAATTGCCCGGAGCCTCAAGATCTTTGCGGTATGCAATAGCAGTCGTGTTTGCAAACGTCAGAAGATTACGAGTAACGCGATAGGCTAGAGCAGAATGAACTGGCCTAGTCCGCAGATGCGGTATTCGATCCACGCGCCGGGGTGTGTATAAGCCCTGAGCGCCAAATATATTGGCAGGCTGGGCTTCGGATCACTAGGGCGAACTTGAACCGCCCCCCTAAGCAGTGTGACTGTCTGGAAGAGTTAAAGATGGATCCACGGAACTATTGGTTAGAGCGAAAGGAAGGAAGGATGTTCGAGACAGACTTAGTATGATAGCAAAGATGGGCAGTATTAAATTTAAATCCAATACGTGAAAAAATGTCCTCGGATAGTGCAGAAAAGTTGTCCAGCAGGTCAGCGATAGGTCAAAGGCTTGCATAAGCGATCTCTGATGAAAATAAACTTGGCAAATGAGAGAAACGAGGCAGCTGAGTGCCTAAAATCCTGGGACGAATTGAAGGTTGTGTGCCTCGAGAGGAAGGAAGGAAGGAAGGAATAGACATCCAAAGGCTTGAGAGGAAGATATGCTTGCTATATATCATACTTTGCAGATTCATGCCCTTGGCTTTTTTTTTTTTTGATCGTCGATTTGTCAAAACTATTTGCTTCCCTAACAATGTATGCTTGTATTATGCTTACTAGTTTAATCATGTGATACGTGACCTGCATAATCATAAACCGCAAGACAGATAAATTTATGAACTTGCAGTTCAGTAGGGTTCTCCCCCCTCCTACCCCCCAGTTCGTTAATGGACTATAATAATATTATGTATGATACAACAAAGGACAGACAACCACTTTGTGGTTCCATCCTCACAGTAGTTTAGAGGGACATTGTCAACCGGTTATATCTGGTTGACAGAACTGCTTGCGGGGAAATTAGGCCTACCATATAAGTTTCGTTATATGCAATATTGGCCTAGGTAGGTTAGTTGAATTATAATAATACGGGTATGATATACCAGCATTATTTATTCATCACAAGTATCATACCGGACTTTACTTTACTCCACTTTGCTTTACCAAACTTGTGGTCCTCACCTCCCTCCCGCCCGTGCTCGAGTACTGTACTATAGTGGGCTGTTTATCATGGAACTTTTATATACCGTCCAGTTATATATAGCACCATCCTTGCGCGCAACTTACTTGTATTTACATAAGTTGTATTATGGCCCACTCAACCAGAAAAACGCACCAGACTCCAAGAACCCGTTGCGCCAGAACTTTGTTTGTGCGCTAGTAAGTTACCTGCTCTGCTGCCTGTATGATACAAGTAAGTTATAGGGGATGCCAAAAAAGTGACATTGTAATAGAGCCGCTACTAGAACTACCAGTTAGGTACCTACATACCACTTCACAAACATCCCCCCTCCCCCCCCCCCACGATCCGCCGATGCGTTTGCCGGAAATCAAACTTTGGCAATAATAATTATCTTACATACTAATTATGATACCGTATTATATCATAGCTTTCCCCCCCCCCCCCCGTTATGACGTCGCAGGGCATCGGATACCGTAAATTTAGAGTGGAATTGCGAAAGGGCCACTTTGACGTTTTGTTCTGTTCTGTTCTGTTCTGTTCTGGTCTAGGTTTTAACTAGACTGAACCCCCACCACCACCACCAATTGGTCTAGACACACCGCTGGTATTGATTGATTGATTGATTGATTGACAGGTTGACCAGATAGATTTGCGCGAATCAATTGAAATGGGAATAAAAATGGGTTCTGGGTGTAATAATAGTAATGTAATATTATTATTACTATTATTATTATAAACTTGAACTACGTGCGGTAGAAAGATATGAATTTGCCTTTTCGGTTCGTTCATTCGTTCGCCCACCAAGCAGTACATGCTATCAGCACTCCCTCCCTCCCTCCCTGGTAGAGCAGGGCGCGGCAAGACAGAGCAGGAGGGGGAGGAAGAAATTAGGCAAAACACCACAAACCAAAGCGATATATTTTCGTTCGAGTGACAAGACATGAAAGCCAAGCAGCCAAGTAAAAGTAAGCCAGCAGCACCTCCTTCACTCCTTCGCTTCTTCCTTCGTCTCTCCATCCCTTCCCCCTCCCAGCCCGAACCCACCGTGACGAGTAATTGCTAGACACATGCTAACGGTGACTAAAAATCAAAGGAAAAGAAATGCCAATAACCAGGTTTATTTGCGTAAGCCCCCGCCCACCTCACTATCCCATGCCCCGTCGCTACCGCCATCGCACGCGATCCAGCAAACATCACATTCTAATAGAGAAAAAACAATAAAGGACAACCAATCTGGTATCGCGGCGCAACCAAACCCACGAGCCAATTTCAAACAAAACGAGTGGGAAAAGTGAGAATATGAGAAAAGGAAGGGTAAACAGCTACTCAACCGCCTAGCAAACGAACAATCAAGGCGTCGAGAGGAACGGAAGAACGAAAAACAAAATGAGGAAAACGAAAAAAGAAAAAGAAAAGGATATATCGCGAGTTTCCGTATAATTTTTTTAGTTGGTTATTATGTTACCGCGGTCTCCCAGGCGATGGGGAGGAAGAATTCAGTGAATTGTTGATGCTTCCGTTGCTGCGGGCTCTTGGGCGAGACTTTGGCAGTGACTGTTGAGGCAGCGATTGTTGTTGTTTTTGAGGTTGCTGGTGATGGTAATGAGGATGGGTATGTGGGGATGGATTAGACACCTGGCGTTGTTTCTTTTTGATATTAAGCATGACAAGTCAGAAGACTGCACAGCGCTCATAACATAGTGAGAATGATAAGATAAGTAAAGAAGAGAAAAAGAAGAAAAATAAAATGTAACAATGAATTGAAATGTAAAGGAAAACTTCATAGCCATGGGAGATGAAGAAAAAAGAAAAGAAAAAGGGGGGGAATTCGAAAAAGAAAATGAATGATTTTGAACATGTGCAATGCCCCCGCCCTGCGCCATTCATCCAGGCCCCTCCTTATCCCGCTACGCTTGCCCTCCTCCAACGATGCCACTATTTTCGCTTACTTCAAAGGGAAAGGGGAAAAAACAAACAATCCCAACGCCGGAAACTGAAACATGGAGGTCCTAAGCGACACCTACCACTTTCTTTCCCTCATCATGAATGTTCAACGCTACCATTTTCCGTTCACTATCACCAGCGCCATCCTCAGCTATCTGCATGGGGGAGCCACTCCTGGCAGCTTGTGAACCCTTAGAGGACAAACGTTTACCGTCTTGGTTGGCGCCACTCCCCTCTCTGGACTTCTTGTTCTTGGCGGCTGTATCCTCCAGCATCTTCCAGATAGCCTCCCTCTCTTGTTGTCTTTGAGGAGCGCTCTCTTGGTCCGCTGCATATATCCCAGTGCACTCCTCAAAAAGAGTTGGGTTGATTTCCATGAAAAGCTTCATGGCATTGTATACCATGCCGTGTATAGTTCTAGATGGGGGTGTGATAAGCAAATCTAGTGATAGTAATACAAACCAAATTCCATCATATTGGTGGGGGAGATGAGCATACCTGTTCCAGTGACCCTTTGAGTTCTCGTATAAAGGAGCGAACATAATTGGCAAGATAACCTCAACATTATCGCTAACCAGATTGCAAAAGTACTCATTATTCCAGAAATAAAGAGCTCGCTCCGCAACCTATTACGTATCAGAAATACACTTAGCGCCACCGTAGGACTCTGCATACCTGGAAATGTGGACTAGCAACACTCTTGGCCAATTGATTGAAAAGCGGTTCCTGAACTTTAGCGAACTCAGCAGGATCCATGACTTCGAATATGTCCTCAACCTCATTCAGATACATGACTTCTTTCGTACTATTGACTTTGGGCCAGTATCTCAACAAGCCAAGGACAACCTATCAGGTGGTTAGAGTAAAAGACCAGGAGAGGTTTGGGAGAGCTCCAACCTCTTCAGTCAAAGCCGCATCTTTTTCCAAAAACTGTACTATACAGTATGCCAGCTGTGGGTGGTACATACTCAAGCTCTTGACTTTGTGAAGTGGAATAAGAACCCTTGTCAAGAATAATTTATGTTCCTCTTTCAAGGGTAGGGCAAATCCATTGATAATACTTCCTAGAATCTCCAGTAATTCGGCAATCCCATTAAAGCGCTCAGTCTCGTAGATAAATTGGAAAAAGACGTTGTTGATAGAGCGCCGGATATATGACCGGAGGTTAAGGAATTTTCCGTATATGCGATGGAGGGTGGTCTTCAAGAAGTCGCGCTCTCGAGGATCTTCGGAATCGAAAAGCTCAAGCAACTTTGATTCACATTAGCAACCCATCAACCCCTCCAATAGGGCGAACCACATGCACAAGGGGATTCTAACCTGTAGGACAAACTGGTGGTCAATATACTGCTTGGCGATGTTGGTGTTGAAGTCTTGACTCTCAATGAATCTCAAAAAGAACTCATATACCACTTGGATATGAGGCCAGGCAACTTCCAGCACGGGTTCGTCTTCCTCTGGATCAAATGCATCCCCAACGGGGTTCACAGGCGGTGGGATAGGTCTGAAAAGATTTTTGGCAAACATCTCGACAACTTTGGGGTACATTGCATCCGTGATGACAGAACGATTGTTAGCAACGTAGTCAAGTAGTTCGTGGAGAGCAAGGCGCTTGATTTCTTTGGATTTCATATCGGCTGAGGCGTCATTGAAATCGAAAATCACATTGCATTGTTCAAGCTTTTGCAAAAACAAATCCTGTCGCCGCTGGGGTGGAACCTCTATCATCCCATAACAATCAGCAACCCACCAGTACAGACCCCAAAAGTTACAAAAAGGGTAAAAAAGTATACCATGAAAGGCTTGCAACTTCTCCAACTCTCTCTTCTCCGATATGTCGAACCGAGAACTATGTTGTCTCTTTGGTGTCTTAAGGCCTTCAGGGATTTGATCTGCCTTCGGAGCAGTCTGTAACCGATCAAAAGCGACACCCTTTGCACCAGCCTTAGGGGGAACCAGATCACCAGGCATTGTTTCGGCGGCACCAGGAGGTGGGATATGCTTTCAACCAAAAAAAAAAAACAATTAGTAAATCTACCAACTAATCATTGCAAAATCTAAAGCACGTACAGGAGCGGATGACGGGCTGATTATCACGGAGGGTGCAATCATCCGCGACCCCGATGGGCTTGTCGCATTATTTATCTGTTGCTGAATGTTTGCCGCCAGAGATGCCGCATTGATAGCTCCTCCGGGTGAGCCGGCTGGTGTCATAGCTGGAGTTGCAGAGTCTTTCTGCTGTTTGTGACCTGGAGCCTTATCTCCATTCTCAGAACCGCTGCCGCTCCCACTACCTTTCTTCTCCGAACCAGAAGACCCGGAGCCCGACGGAACCAGTTGGCTAGTAGAAGAAGAGGGTGAATTTCCCTGTGAATCCTTCTTCCCCTTATTTGGTTTGGGGTCTTTTCGAGATAGCTGTAAAACAGCCAAACAAGTTGTAGAATGCACTAATTAGCGACAATCCAAGATTGGAAAGCAACGAGGACATTAATGAGATCTAAAACCAAAAACCACGGAAGGAACATACACCCACTCGCTGCCTGAAATTCTTCATTCTTAAATCCACCAAGCAATAGCCGCAGGATTCGCTTTAAGCTCAAAACCCAGCACCTTTAAGGGAAGTAAAATGGTACGTAGAAGGGAGCGACGAGAATGTTGGTAACGTTTTTTTTCGTGACGAGGTCGAATCAATTGTATAGGACCATATAGCCAAAAAAAACGACTCAAACAATGTTAACGCAAGGAACGAGTTGATGATGCGTCGGCCCTAGAGGGGTTTGGAAGAGGGCAGCGAAAGGTAAATCGAGATAGAGATGAATATCGAGAACAGTTCTTTGGTTTGCGTGCAGAGATGGGAATCTTGAGACTATTGTGGAGGACGACGGAGAGGGGCAGATGATGTAGAGCTGTGTTGTACGAGGGTGAAGGGGCTTCGTTCGTAGGGTTGTTGTTGATGGAACCTAGGTGTTGCGGAGGGATACATATAAGGGGCTGATTTGGCGAACTTAGAGGACCAACCGGGGGACGCTGGGGTAGATCTGTCGAGCAGCGGGAAGTAGTCAATTGAGCGGGGCTCCACCAACAAGTGGAGGAACGAACAAACAGAAGCCCGGCACCGCAAAACAAAAAAAGCTGCTCTTGAAAACTAATCTAGCTGCACTACTGGTGCCTATCATACTAAAACCTACGCGGGGAGCCTGCGTACCATCTGCGTAGTTAACCCACCTACAACGTAATTTAATTCTTCGACAACATGCCCTAACTGGTGGCTTTAACACCAGATGAGTAAGCACAATATTCCACTAATTGTTAATTAAAGGCAATTATTTACTTTGCCATACCAGCGAGCATTAAGAGCAGACCTACGCAACTAGGTCATAAAAGTCCTCCCAAAGCCCTTTTTCAAAAATTTATCCTGCTAGGGATACTCAACACCATAACCCGATGCATCTGAACAGTCGTTATCATGAGCAAGATTCGTGACTTGAAACGGATTAGATCATAAGTCATAAAATGACAGAGACCAAAGACCGTTACCTATGGCCCCAACCCCATGCGGCCGGTATTGTACTCGGCGTAGTAATACAAGGGTGCCGATACTCAGGCTTTGCGCTGGGGGAACCCCTTAGTACCCGTCATGAGTCGTGACTCGGTAATGGGAATCTGAGAATCGGCATTGTGCTACTAAGGTATGGACGTTAGTGATGGGGTAGATAGGGGTCCGAAGTCCCGTGCTCAATGCTTCCGGGGTAAAAAAATGATTTAATTTGGTAGGTACAATGCTAGGAAGGGTAAAATGGCTTTGACATCTCGAACCCCTGTCCATCCCATCACGAACGTCCATACCCGAGTAGAGAAGCTTACCGGATTCTGATCTCGGCGATACCGGGTCTCGTTCTAGAACATGTCTCAGAGCGAGATCAGTTTACATTGGTGTATGGCTGGCTTGATGCAACATGGTGGGTGCTCGCGCAGTACTGCGCACGATTTGGCGAGACGGGACCTGTAGCTGAGCGAGATTCTGTTGGATTTGGCCAATCTGGGTTATCCGACCAGGCATGGCACAAGTATGGATGCTACAGCACCATGCGGTAGGATTCCTGCCCAAGCACATGCTAGAAGAGCTTCGCCCAGTGGTTAGGTATGATACTAGGCCTGGTACCGCTTTGGCTGAAGGAGCGTGTCCTGTGTATACTCGAGTAGGTACCGGTATCTGCCCTAACCCATCCTGCCTACCGCACCATAGCAGGTATAGGCCCGCCTAACCTCTCGGGTTAGTTACAGGTGCTCGAGTACTAGGGGAGGTTTTTATCGTACAAGACAGGGATTATGTCGCAGGTTAGCCTAAATTAAGTGTTCACTAACTATCGTTGGTACTCGGAAAGAGATGCTCCTGTTTTTACGGTATTTCTCGCCTTCTTGGCATGTATCTAGACATGTATTGTAGGCTGATCTGTGCTCCATTCATATCGGACTGCGGGCGTAATTGCATACAGCCACGTACTAAGTGCTCAGAATTCGATAGCATCTAGAGGAGTGACAACTCTGGGGCCACAGTCTCCTATCGGAGGGACTGGTGTGCGGTTACCTGTTGCGCGTGAGCATACTACCCGATAAGACCCTCTTGCTGGGCAAGTAACATCATGGCTAGCTCTTAGGATTCATAATAAGGTAAGGGACTTCCGGGGATACCCCACGCTTGATAGTGTGAGTAGCGAGCTTTAGTTTTGAGTTTTCCTGGTGGTGCGGTAGGCGATTGATACAGTGAGCTTATCGTTCACCGACCCAATATTCTTTGGGTAAGACTTCCAATGTTTCACAGGAAGCTCTAAGATAATTCTTACCACATCCCAAGAACAAACTCTCTACGGGGATTTCCACGTTTCGCGGTTTAATTCTCTGTGAGTCTGTTAGGGTCGTCATATGACGTCGTGTTTTGTTGTACTGTTTCCAGACTGCAGTAGGGCAACAGGCCCAGAATAAAATTGCCCCCAACGAATTAATTGAATTTTGATGAAATCTCCCAATCGATCGTGAAATGAGCCCTAGATTTGGCTCCTACTAGAGTCGAGCTCAGGAGTTTCGATGTTGTTCTTATTCGTACCCGTGGCACCCTCAGAAGTTGGGATTTGCGGCAGCGGTTGGTTTGCCTTGCCTCTTCACGGTCTTGTTGCCTCTCTTGGGTGGCTACGGTACAAGTCAAGTTGGGTCAAGGCACTCGTTGTTACCTATGGAACTGGAATGAGGGCCATGAGGCAGAGTGATAATTGATGATGGATGGCTGAACGGCAAGAGTTCCTGGGACAACATGAATAGAGTGAAACAAAGAGGTGCCTGATAAAGGGATGTGATTCTTTGGGATTTTCTATCGCGTTGCAGGCTTAGAAAAATTCCTTCCTGTTAGTTGTGAGCAGTATGTAGTCGATTTGCACCCGCAGTCTATGTTTGGTCAGTGGTGTCCCGGGGATTCAGGGAGATGTTTAAATGAAACCAAAAATACAAATTACAGCCTATTTAAGCAAATAGAGAACAAATGTCGTTGTTCGTCATAGAAGGAGGTGTTAACATGAGGGGAGGGGGCGTGGCGGAACAAAAACTTCAGCCTTGTTTCGTTTTCTGGCGGCTCATTAGGGTAGCTCTGAATGTGCTTCGTGGAATACGGCTGGTATAATATGTGTTTCACTCTAAGGGGGGCCAAAGCTGGGTATCTGGCATGGGATACTGTGCCCCTCCCAGACACTATTTTCTTCTCTTCTGTGCAGTATTGGAGCCACGGGATTGGGGCTGCGTTTTTTTGCTGGTGAGAGACAAAGAAAATCTAGCACTATTTGGGTATGATACCGGTACGGTCACATAGGAGAGACATGTAAGCAGGGAAGCATTTAGCCCTAACTATCCGGATTAGCTGTCTTGCGGGTGTGCTTTTAAATTTCACTAGAACCTGGTGATATCCCACCCCGGTGCTTCGGATTTCACAGGCAAGTTGGCAATTGTGGAGTGCCAACTTGGAGATACCTGGGTCAGGCGCACTTTATCAGCTCACCCATCCGTTCAATCGAGCATCTATCTATACTTGGAATGCTATAGGATTACGCTCTAACATGTCGGGTCGGGGTCTGATTTTCATTATTTCTGTTTCTTGCTCAGACACGTAAAAAATGCGTGGGGGTGTTTTCAGTGATGGATTGCTGAATATTTGTGTGTGAAGTACTCTATTTCGGGAGGGAGACAACTTGAGGATTAATAACTACCGGTATCTATTCCAAGTATGATAGACTATAGGCTCCCGAATAACTTGGTGATTGCCCTTGAAAATATTTTGGGTATTGGGGTTTTTTTGAGACCATCGACAATATCATAGAAATCTTGAGGTTCCACGTTGAGCCCATTGAGTTTGGCAAGGGGGTTAGAGGCATCAGAAGTCTCAAAGTCACTCAACAGCACAGTGGTCCGGTCCACTTAAGGTAGTATGGTGCCGGACGTCTGAAATCGACCCTCCATAGCTAAATTCAACAACCAACAGGCTCCGGCAACCGCAATGTTTTTTGGAGATGTAGTTTTACTTAAGATCAACCTTCTTTGATCCTGTGGCCCTGTTTTTTGATAAAGTGGATATTGGTTGGGAGTAGCAAGGGGGAATCTAAATGCCCATACAGATTTGTGCCAAGGCGCTACTTTTTTGTGTGCTTTACTAAGCAGGATAAAATGAGCCAGAGGGTCGGTTTTTGATGTCCAGAAATCTGAGGAGCATGCTGCCAAAACGCGCAGAGTTGGGTTTCAGAGGAGCACAAATTCCGGGATGCTCTAAGTCGGAAATCGTGCGCAGAGCCTCCTGCGGCTCAGTTTGGTGTTAGCGGTTCTCGGGGCTAGTAAAGGCTTGGCGCTGGGTTGCATACATAAGAGGAGTGGTCCTCCCTCTCTCCTTCCTCAATTTCAACCTGCAGCCTCGCATCCTTCACTCAACGGCGCGCCGAGAAATAGGTTAGCCTTCGCGCGACCAAGAAGCCATCCGATTGCTTGAGAGAATTTTATACATTACTCCTTTGCCCTTACTCCTTTCCCGGTACTCAAATCCCCCCCTGATGCTCTCTAGCTGTTGCGGGTTATCTCCATAGAGCAGGTGAATCGCCTTCATTTTATCAAGACGACGCAACTCCTCAACTTCAGCAGCCCGCTGAACCAAACCACTATAGCTAACAAAGGCCCTTTTCTAGGAATTTAAGCTTTTGCTATTTCCCACCGTTGGGTCACCGAATCTCAATAACCGTCAACGCCAAATCTACCTCGGCTGATTGAGGGAATCTACGAACATCATGGCGGGCGGAACTGCCCACGCGGACGTATACGCCGCGAGGCTGGGGGATAGCTCGCTCGGTTTGTTTCTAATATTTCTTCCTTTCACAACACCGGCAGTATAACTAATGAGGGCCTAGACGCCAAGTTAAAGCTACAGATTGCAGGGGAGCTCCGGGACTCGATCGATGTGTTTACACAGGGGCCAGCGGAGTACACGAAATTTTTAGCCAAGTTAATGCCTGTGTTTATGGGCATACTAAATGGCCAACCTGTGTTTGTGTCCACATCCCCTGAACAGGTTCGGTTAGCATTCCCTGTTTCAAGAAACTTGGTTAACTAGGTTTGTAGAAATTGCGGAATATTACTCTCGACACGATCCACCGGTTACCGTATACCCCACCAGAAGCTCTGGAACCATACGCCAGCGATCTGATGACATTACTGATGACGCTTGTTAAAACCGAGAATGAGGACAACGCTGTTCTGTGTATGAAGACGATAATGGATTTTCAGAGGCATTATCAGAAGCAGCTTACGGAGAAGGTCCAACCTTTCTTGGATCTGATACAGGAAATGTTCACTATGATGCCCAAAGCTGTAAGGGAAGCTTTCGACAATCCTTCCACTGCATCGGGAGGTACACCGGGAATGCCTAGTACCCCAGGAAATTCGGCACAGAATTTGGGGATAACACATAGCCCTAAGCCAATGTCTCCAATGATGTCAGGTCAGGATCCCGCGACAGAGGTGCAACAACCCGCAAAAATGCTTGTTAAAGGAATGCAGAGTTTCAAAGTACTTGCAGAATGCCCGATCATAGTAGTCAGCTTGTTTCAAGCTCATCGGCCTTGTGTACACAAAAATGTTAAACTATTTGTTCCTCGAATCAAGGAAATGTTGTTGTTGCAAGCCGGGCCCCAGGAGGAGGCGCATAGGCTGGCAAAAGCTAAAGGGGAGGTATTCACAGGCGTTAGTCCTAACATCAAGAATAGGGTCGCATTTGGGGAGTTCATAACAGCACAAGTTAAGGTGAGTTCTAAAACCGGTCAAGTGTAATATGATGAGAAATTGTTAACATATCTAGACCATGAGTTTTTTGGCCTATGTCTTGCGTGTATATGCACATCAACTCCAAGAATTTTTGCCCACGCTTCCTGAGATTGTTGTAAGATTGCTAAAAGATTGTCCAAGAGAACGTTCTGGAGCTCGCAAGGTAAGTGACTGCTCTTCTGTTTGTCTGAAGTTTACGAACAGTTTCACTTAGGAGCTACTCGTAGCTACACGTCACATAATAAATTTCAACTTTCGGAAGATATTTCTGGGCAAGATAGACGAACTCCTGGATGAGCGAGTCCTTATTGGAGATGGATTAACGGTTTATGAGACTATGAGGTGGGTTTGTCCATATACAAGAAGGATGCGGGAGCTAAAATGTATGCGGCAGGCCCTTAGCGTATAGTATGCTAGCGGATTTAATCCATCATGTTCGAGACGCATTAGACCGCGACCAGATTGGACGGACTGTCGAAGTGTATACGAAGAATTTGCATGATAACTTCCCTGGCACAAGTTTTCAGACAATGAGTGCGAAGCTGTTGTTAAATTTGGCTGAGTTTATAGCAAAATTGGAGAATAAACAGGAGGGTAAGTGTTTAAGATTCAATTTTCAAATGTCAGATCTCTAACATTGGCATCACAGCTCGGCACTTTTTGATCATGATCCTTGATGCCATCGCCGAAAAATTCAAGTCGATGAATAGACAGTATGAGAATGCTGTCAAGCAGAGCAGAATGAATTGGCTGGCCAAGGAAGAAGTCAAATCTGATGAAGTTGTAATGGAGCCGGAGAGGAATAGACGGGATGAACATGATGAAATAGATATATTCACGGCAACGCCCATTAAGACGTCAAATCCTCGGGAGAGAGGCGCAGATCCAGTTTCAGGTACGAGTGGTTACTCCGTTCTACTCTCTTCTCGTACGCTAATAATAATGGTAATAATAAGATAATAAATTTCTGTTTAAAAACCTTATGAATGGCCTCAAGAGCATGCTTTTTGCTTTACGGTCGTGTAACCCACCCTCCCAATCGGTTGACAACAACCCTCCAAACTGGAGCGAGGTCGCATTCGGGTTTAGCGCAGAAGAGGTCAATGTCATAATCGGGCTATTTCGAGAGGGAGCGAGAGTGTTTCGCTACTACGGCGTTGAGCATGAAGCGAAAATATCTGATCCAAACACCTCACCGGTAGACTTCCTGACCAATCACTTCATGGTCCCGAATGGAAAGGAAGAGAAGGAATTACTGGAGACTTTTGCAACCGTGTTTCATTGCATCGACCCGGCCACCTTCCATGAAGTGTTCCATTCTGAAATTCCGCACTTGTATGAGATGATGTTTGAGCATACAGCACTCTTACATGTTCCGCAATTTTTCCTCGCCAGTGAGGCGACTTCCCCCAGCTTCTGTGGGATGCTTCTTCAGTTTCTGATGGACCATATCGAGGAAGTGGGGACCAAAGATCCGAGGAAATCACAAGTGCTGTTACGCCTCTTCAAATTGTCCTTTATGGCCGTCACGCTATTCTCCGCCCAAAACGAACAAGTCTTATTACCTCATGTTAGTAAGATTGTCCTTAAGTCGATCAGTCTATCAACCACTGCAGAGGAGCCCATGAATTACTTCTTGCTTCTGAGGTCTTTGTTTCGCAGCATAGGCGGTGGGAGGTTCGAACACTTATACAAAGAGATTTTACCTCTTCTGGAAACCCTTCTGGAGGTTTTGAACACACTCTTGAATTCAGCCCGAAAAATCCAGGAGAGGGATTTGTACGTGGAACTGTGCCTTACTGTTCCAGCACGCTTGAGTAATCTCCTACCACATTTAAGTTATTTGATGAAGCCGTTAGTGGTGGCTCTTAAGGCTGGGCAGGAGTTGGTTAATCAAGGATTGAGGACGCTCGAACTTTGTGTGGACAATTTGACAGCAGACTATTTGGATCCTATAATGGCTCCTGTTATTGACGATCTGATGGCTGCGCTATGGGATCACCTCAAACCGTTACCATACAACCATGTTCACAGCCACACAACAATGCGAATTTTAGGCAAACTTGGAGGTAGAAATCGGCGGTTCTTGACCCACCCTCCTCCTCTAGCATTCGGGCTTTACGCCGACGACGATTGCAGTGTCAATATCAAACTCCACGGAGCGCCCGGTGAACGTGCATTCCCTGTGCTCCGCGCGATTGACCTGGCCGTAGAAAAGATATTTGATAACAAGCTTTTGAAAACAGCGCAAGACAAAAAGACCGATTTGTTTTACAAGCAGCAATCCCTGAGACTTTTAAGCTCTGCTCTAAAGCTTTTCGTGGGATACGATCCACTGCCAGAAGATTTCGCTCTGCTGGTCCGATTACAGGCCAACGATTTGGCAGACGGATCATCGGATCGTGCAGATGCTCTTATTCCATCCTCTGACCGGCATAAACCTGTTTTTAAGAAGCACGACCAAGAAGTTGTCCTCCGGAAGCTTTTGGAGTCGGTTATACACGCTGTCGCTATCCCTGAACTGGAGGAGGATGCCTCCTCACTAGTGTTTGATGTATGCCGGCATTTCACAATCCTGGAAATAGGGAGAGCAACAACAGAAATGCGACAGAGGAAACAGCAGTTTGTCGTCAACAGTGGCGAAGGCCCAATGTATCTTGACAACAGAAGCTTGTCTGAGGCTCTCGCCCATTGCTTGTCATCGGAGAGTAAAGCTGTGAGAGAACTGGTCAAGAAAGCATTGAAGGTGATCTATGATACTGCAGTTACACTCTTTGGGTCGACGGAAAACGTCCATAAACTTCCCTTCTTTTTTTCAATGGCGAAAACTTTCTGTCATTGCTGCTATGAAGAAGAGTGGTATCCTAAATCCGGTGGGTGCTTAGGGATTCGTGCGCTGACCGAGGATCTGGATCTGGGAGAGGCTTGGATGGTGGACCGTCAACACGATTTCGTTCGAGCTTTGTTATATGTCATCAAGGACATGCCTCCAGACCTTCCGGCTAGCACTCGAGAATGTGCCCAATCTACCCTTGATCTTGTTCTGCGGCGTTGCAACAAGAACGTCTCCAAGGACGAGATCACAACATATCACTCGAAGAGTTTCAACCTCTGCGCTTTGCTCATTTGTGAAATATCCAATCCTAATAAGCATGTGAGGGAAACGGCGCAGAAATCTTTTGCAACCTTGTCGAGCATACTTGATATAGAGATACACGCATTGATGACTCCCGTCAAGGATCGGTTGTTGACGCCCATTTTCAATAAGCCACTTCGTGCCCTTCCATTTGCGAGCCAGATCGGCTATATCGATGCGATAACCTTTTGCCTCAGCCTCCAACCCGCTTTTCTGGAATTCAACGAGGAAATGAATCGGCTCATGATGGAAGCACTTGCTCTTGCGGATGCCGATGACGATGCCTTATCGAACAACCGAGTCCCGGAACATCGAACGACCGAGTCCGTCCTCAACTTGCGGGTGGTTTGCATCAAGCTACTGTCTATGGCAATTACATACCCTGATTTCGCTTCACCCGATAAAACCCAAACGAGAGGGCGGATTATTTCGGTGTTTTTTAAATCGCTTTACTCAAAATCTCCCGAGGTCATCGACGCAGCAAATTTAGGGTTAAAAGGAGTTCTTGCGCAGACAAATAAATTGCCAAAGGATCTCCTTCAGAACGGTCTTCGCCCGATCCTGATGAATCTTTCTGACCCAAAGAGATTAAATGTTGCAGGTTTGGAAGGGTTGGCAAGACTTCTGGAACTTTTGACGAATTACTTCAAGGTGGAAATTGGTAGTAGGTTACTAGACCATCTGAAGAACTTGGCCGAACCAAATATCCTTCAGCAGACCTCGTTCAAATTGCTCGAGCAGAATCAGAACATTCGAGTCATTGCGTCGATATTAAACATATTCCACTTGCTCCCACCGGCCGCAGTGCAATTCTTGGAGGAAATGTTTAAGATTGTGATAGAACTAGAGGAAAAGCTTCGACGGACACAACACAGCCCGTTTCGAGCCCCCCTCTTGAAGTTCGTTAATCGATATCCTAGCGAGTCTTGGGCGTTTATGAAGCCCAAGTTAATCGATATTAGATACGGCAGGATCTTTTGGCAGCTTCTTGCAGATGACAGTAGTGGCCCCTTGCGTAATGTTGTTTGCGGTGATGTACCGCGTTTTGTGGAATCAACGATCCATCTGGATGTTAGGATGGAAGACAGATTCATTGCTGTAGTAAATGCAGCTAATATTGTGAACGCCATCGTGAAGCACCCTGGCAGTAAAGACTGGCTCGTACAAAATCGCGAGTTAATGGAGAAATTACTTTGGGCTGGGATTGAATTGAGGAATAGATTGAAGGAAGGGAAGGTTGCGGTTCCCATTAGGTTGGCTGTTGAGCAATCTTCTGAGACATTACTCGAGATATTTATGACATATCTCACACATGCGGAGGACGACTTGGAGTTCCTTTTCAAGGTGTGCCTTTGATTCCTCCTTTTCTCAACCTGGTCTTTTCTAACTATTTGAAGGTGATCGATGCACGGACGTCCAACAAGCTTAAGAGATCTAATGCTCTAACCAGCCATATCTATTCTAAGATCATATGTGGCGGATCTATTGAGCAGTGGCGAAACGTGATCTATAGGTGTTTGGATTTGTATTCCGGAAAATCCTCAACTCAGGAGACAAAAACATTTGCATTCCACTATCTTGTCAATCCTATACTTGCTATGGATGTTCAGCGTGGAGCCAAACCTATTAATGGACAAAAGCTTGTTGACAAGCATATGATTGAAGCCATTCACTCTAAAATTTGGAGGCCAAATCTGGGAGATCTAGGGGATGATGCTTCTCCCGGGTTAGACCACTCCCGAATGGAGCTTTTACAGATGTCGGCGCTTTTGATACGGGACCATAATACGATTTTGAATGAAGCCAGAAAAGACGTCATCAAATTTGGCTGGAACTATATCAAACTTGAGGATATAGTCAATAAGCAGGCGGCATATGTCTTGATCGCTTTCTTCATTCGCCATTACGACACACCTTCGAAGATTGTGATCCAGATTTACGTGGCCTTATTAAAGGCACATCAACACGAAGGAAGAGCCTTAGTCACCCAGGCTCTCGAACTCATCGCTCCGGTGCTAAGAAAGCGAGTACCAAATGTTAGCGACCCTCGGTACCCGATCTGGGCTAGGTGGCCCCGGCGTATTTTGTCTGAGGAGGGGCACAACCAGCAGCAAATGACCAACATATTTCAGTTTCTTGTGAAACACGGTGATTTGTTTTACGAGTCCAGAGAGCATTTCCTAACTTGGATCGTTACCTCGTTGCCAAAGCTTGTTTTGCATTTCCCTAACCCGTCAACGGAAAACAAAAAATTGTCGATAAATCTCATCATATTAATTCGGGATTGGGAGAAGCGTCGAATTTCTGAGGCTGCGAGGACCAGTCCTGAAGCCTCACCATCAAGGAAGCGGAAGTACGGTCAACTGCCGGTAGACTCACGGCCTCAATCAGCCCCGGGCTCTGTGCCCAACTCGGACAAAACGGAATACGCGGTCCCGCCTGTGCTTCGTATGCACGTAGTCAAGCATTTGGTGACATTTATTTGCGGCCTCCAAGAGAAATTTTCGTCCAGCGAGTTATGCCGGAATGCACTCGGTTTGCTGAAGGAGTTTCTTAGCCCAAAATACTGGGGGGATCTTGACATCGATTTGTTCCCGAAGGTCACCGAAAAACATCTTGTTCTCAATGAAATCACGAATGACACACTTCCGGGGTTTCTTAATGGCTTACGGGTCATGAGGATAATCGTCGATCTCAAGTCTGATGACTGGATCATGCAACATCTGCCGCAAATCCAAAAGATACTGGAGAAGTCCCTAAGGTCTGATAACGCCGAGGTACAAAAGGGTCTTCAACCGGTGCTTGCACGGGTGCTTCAGGCCATTCCTATTACTAGGGTGGAAGGAGAGGAGGAGGAAGAGGAACAGACAGACTCGCCAGCTGACTTATTTATTTCCCTCCTTACTACCATTGTACAGGAGAATTTAAACACCAATCTCATGTCCAGTGTTAATATCCTTTGGACCCTATCCGAGAAACGACCAACCGTTATAGATGATCACATACCGGCGCTTATGAAAGCGTTTCAGAAGCTGGGGAAAGATCACCTCTCAGCGCCCCCGGGCGGACCTGCGCCAGTGGTTAATCTGCCAAATTCAGCTAAGATAGAGCCAAACACTGGAGGTAACTCTCAGGTCTTTGATCCAGACACTACAACGGAACTCCTTCGAATGGTGATAGACGTTGCATCCGCTAGGGTCTCTGTGCTAGGGGACCAGCGTAGGCCCTTCTTGAGTGTGATGGCTCAATTGGTTGAGAGGTCCTCGAGCTCAGAACTGTGTTTGAAGATTTTACACATTGTACGGGGATGGGTATTTGGGTCGACGGAGTCTTTCCCCACGTTGAAAGAAAAAATAGCTGTATTATCGAAAATGCTCTCATTCGAGTCAAGACCTGATCCGGTACTTTGCAGTAGCTTTTTGGACTTGGTAATTGATATATACGAGGATCCAGTGATCACCAAGACGGAGCTTACAGTCCGGCTCGAGCCAGCATTTTTGATAGGAACCCGGGCGAAGGATGTCAATATGCGTAATCGGTTCTTACAAATCTTTGACCGAAGCCTGTCGCGAACGATCAGCAATCGCCTTAGCTTTGTTTTGGCAACTCAAAATTGGGAAATTCTTGCGGATTCCTATTGGCTGAATCAAGCGTCGCATTTACTTTTTGGGTCGGTGGATATGGATCTCCGGATTGAACTACACGAGGACGATCTGAGAGTTGCACCAGCATCTTCCGCAGTAATGGCATATGTCTCAGATGAACGAAAGGATTCCTTGTTGCTGGACGAAAAATTTGAAGATTTTATGGTTCGCCACAGAAGGTTCTGTCAGAGTTTGGCGGAGGTAAAAGCTGGAGATATCTTTGAGCCAATGGCTCAGCTTCAACATCTCGATCCGAAGGTAGGACACCAGATATGGGTTGCACTGTTCCCATTATGTTGGTCGGCATTGGGCAAAGAGGATCGCCAGGATCTTTTACGGGGTATCGTTTCCCTTCTATCCAAGGAATGGCACCATCGACAAATGGATAAGCGGCCCAACGTCATCCAAAGTATTCTTGAAGGAGTTGAGCATGCATCCCCAAAATTAACTCTACCGCCTCACATGGTCAAATTCCTTAGCAAAACCTACGATTCCTGGTACTCTGCAATTCATCTCCTCGAAGACTCGGCGAACGTTCCGCCTATGGACAGTCTTGTTGTGCGTGAGAGTAATTTAGATGCATTGGCGGAAATGTATTCTATGCTTTCCGAAGAGGACCTGTTCTACGGTTTGTGGCGACGACGGGCCCAATACTTAGAGACCAACGCTGCCATTTCGTACGAGCAGCACGGGATGTGGGACAAGGCCCAGCAGATGTATGAGGGTGCTCAAATCAAAGCACGCACGGGATCTCTACCATTCTCAAGTTCCGAATATAATCTTTGGGAGGATCACTGGGTTATTTGCGCGCAGAAGCTTCAGCAATGGGAAATTTTAAGCGAGTTTGCGAAGCACGAAAATTATAACGACCTTCTCTTGGAGTGTGGTTGGAGATTGCTAGAGAATTGGAATGGGGCAGACGGAGAGCGCATGGATTCTACTATCAAATCCCTGATGGATGCCCCGACTCCGCGACGGTACTTTTTCGCTGCTTTCATGGCATTACAGAAAGTTCATCAGAAAACAGAAGTGCCAGGAGAATTTTCTAGGCTATGTGACGAAGCCATCCAACTATCCCTTCGTAAGTGGCATAACCTACCACGGAGGGTCACCAACGCACATATCCCCCTCCTTCAAGCGTTCCAGCAACTTGTCGAGTTACACGATGCCAGCGTAATCTATAGTAGCCTTTCCACAACAACTGCGCAGAACCTCGATGCTAAGTCACAAGAACTTAAGATGCTATTGGGTACTTGGAGAGATAGGTTACCAAATGTTTGGGATGATATTAATAGCTGGCGCGATCTCGTCACCTGGAGGCAGCACATATTCCATTCCATCAACAACACTTACCTCCCACTTCTTCCAGGTCAAGCCCAAAGTGCAGGCGGCAGTAGCAATAGCTCTTACGCCTATCGTGGATATCATGAGACTGCTTGGATTATCAATCGCTTTGCTCATGTTGCTCGGAAGCATCAGCTCCCGGACGTGTGCATCCATCAGTTAAGTAAAATATATACCCTACCAAACATTGAGATCCAGGAGGCCTTCCTCAAGCTCCGGGAGCAGGCCAAGTGTCACTACCAAAACCCTAACGAGCTCACACAAGGACTTGAGGTAATCAACAACACGAATCTAGGTTATTTCGGCGCTGGTCAAAAGGCCGAATTCTACACTCTGAAAGGGATGTTCTTGTCAAAGCTTAAGCAGAAAGAAGATGCTAACGAGGCATTTGGTCTCGCTCTTTACCACGACCTTAAACTACCAAAAGCCTGGGCAGAGTGGGGCTACTATAATGACTCGCTATTCAAGGAGAATCCCCAGGAAATGCAACCTGCAGTCAACGCTGTCAGCTGTTATTTGGAAGCAGCTGGCCTTTACAAGAGCGGGAAGGCACGGAAGTTGCTTGGGCGAGTCCTCTGGCTATTGAGTTTGGATGACGCTAGTGCCTCGATCTCTGGGGCGTTTGATGCTTATAAGGGCGACATTCCGATTTGGTATTGGATTACCTATATCCCGCAGCTTTTGACCTCGCTCTCTCATAAGGAGGCTCGTCTTGCTCGGACAATTCTGATCAAGATTGCCAAACACTACCCTCAGGCAAGTCGTCGTCTTTTCTTCGCGCTCTATCTATTGCTAACTTTTCCAGGCCCTGTACTTCTTGCTGCGCACAAGCCGTGAGGATTACCAAGTTATCAAGAAGCAGACTGCCCAGGCAGCAGCATCAAATCGCGGAAAGGCTGGCTCCCCAATTGTTGGTCAAGCAATTCCTTCAAGCCGCCAAGGCAGTGTTACGACACAAGCGCAAGCCAATGGTGAATCAGGAATGGCATCTAGCCCTCAGTCTGCCGTCAATTCTGGCCCCCAAGTCATAAGTATGTTTCCCAAGCCAAGTTCCTATAAATTATCTAACACAAAGCAGAGGCCGGATCTCCAACGCCAACAGGACAGAATATGTCATCACCCGCCCCTGCTGTGCCTAGTCCCCAACCACCAGTCAAGCGTTTACCTTGGGAATATGCAGAGGAGATTATGTCTGTCCTTAAGACTGCGTTCCCCCTTCTTGCTCTCTCGATGGAAACCATGGGTGACCAAATACAAAAGTTCTTCAAGTGCCCACCAGATGAAGATGCATATAGGTTGATTGTTGCGCTCTTGAATGATGGACTACAGGTAAGATTCACATTACAATGGGCGCCTGCAGGTTAATTGAGCCTGACTGACGAATTGTAGTGGATTGCGAGGATGAACCCTTCACTTGAGGACTCGAAGCTCCCGCCCTCCACTGAGTCAAATATCACTCGCTTTGCGGAGACGATTCTCCCTGCCCACATCCGGGTTGCGTTTGAGGCTGACTTTGTGAACGAACGCCCCAATTTGTTCTCGTATATCGAGAGGTTGCGACGCTGGAGGGATAGATTTGAGGAGAAGCTTGACCGTCGACCACCTAATCAAAACCTTGAATCATATAGCCCTCACTTGAGTGAATTCAGGTTCCAGAAATTCGACGACGTTGAGGTCCCTGGCCAATACCTGCTGGTAAATAACCTCGGTACCCGCTTTATTTTCGTCTACTAACACCTACGCAGCACAAAGATAACAACAAGGACTTCATTCGTATCGATCGCTTCCTCCCCCGAGTAGATGTTGTCCGCGGGTATGGTGTGTGCCACCGGCGCCTAAAATTAAGGGGACACGATGGAAGCATACACGCTTTTGCGATCCAACATCCTGCTGCAAGGCACTGTCGTAGGGAAGAGAGGATATTGCAATTGTTCCGTATATTCAATGGGTATGTTCTCTTGAATTGAAGTGGTTACCCAAAGCTGACAGGGTATAGTGCTCTTGCTAGGAGAAAGGAAAGTCGTCGCCGGAATCTCGGCTTTCATTTGCCATTGATGGTTCCCTTGGCACCACATATCAGAATTGTTCAGGACGATGCCTCCTACATATCCTTACAAGGCATTTATGAAGATCATTGCCGGAGGACAGGAATGAGCAAAGACGATCCGTTAATATTCTCTCTCAAGAAAGTTATTGCCTCGCTAGACCCGAGCAGAGGCGGCCAACAGCAGCAGGTTGACGCAAACATCAAGTTAGAAATATTTAATTCTATCCAGTCAACCATGGTTCCACCTAACATCGCGCTTGAGGTAGGCGACCTGAAATGTTGTTTGAGGTATATTAACTAACTATGGGCAGTTTCTGACCAAATCGTACGCCTCATTTACGGAATTCTTCCTCTTCCGTCGTCAATTCAGCTATCAGTATGCGGCTTTGACTTTCATGACTTATGTTATGAGTATGGGCAGCCGTTTCCCACACAAGATGTTTATTGCCAGAGAGACCGGAAATATTTGGGGGTCCGAATTGATCCCTGCCATGGCATCCACCAACGCGTACTTTCATAACAATGAATCGGTCCCGTTCCGCTTCAGTCCGAATATCCAAACCTTAATGGGCCCGATTGCTATTGAAGGAATATTTTCTTGTGCGGTTATGGCCATTGCACGTTGTCTTACTGAGCCTGAGGTATACTATAAGATTTGCTAGCCATCTCCTACACACTCGAGCATGTCCTAACATTAATCGTAGTTTGAGCTCGAGCAACATCTAAGCGTGTTTGTGCGTGACGAGATGATTTTTTGGTTCACCCAACAGCATCGCTCTAGTATAGGGGAACAGCAACTACGAGAGCGGGTGCAAACCAACTCGGAAATTATCGTTCGCAGAGCGACATCGCTAGCCCAATCAAGTGGTGCTGGTGGTATCCCGGCCAACCAAACTGTTATCGATTCCATTTCCAAGGCATCAAATCCTATGAATCTGGCACAGCTTGACAACCTTTGGATGCCGTATTTATGATTATGTAGGGATCATCGGGTTTCTTTTTTATACAGGATCTGGGGTGTGGTGGAACTTGGGATTCAGAGGCATGACTTTAATATCTGTATCATGACGGTGTTTCTTTGGCGCAATTACGGATTTCTATTGGGTGAAAAGAAAACTACTTCTGGCCTGGAGTGGGGGTAACTGCACATAGTCCTCAAAATGGCCCTCCCTTTCAAAACAAAAAAAAAAAAACTTGGTGTGGTTACCTGATTTGCGCTCTTGTTCTTGCACTTGTTCTTGCACTTGTTCTTGTTTGCTGGTTTGGGTTTTGTTTTAACTCTATCTTACTCGTGTTTGACCTTTTTCTTGTGTATTATTATTATTAAATTTCCGTTATTCGTTGTTGCAAATAGCCTAATTCAAAAGCGTGCCGCATGAGCACTGCATAATTGAATGGAAGAGATGCTCTACTTGCTCTATTCGTGTTGGTATCTGTATTCTCGTATCTGTGTCCGGCTCCTAGATGGTTAGACAACTCTGGCTACAATTCATTGCGTACGAATCCATAGATTTGGCGATAGACTACTGAAATTCTGTGAAGTGCGTGATCCGTGAAGTCGCCTTTTCATAGATATCAGTCCCTTAGGCTTATAAGCCCTCCCTCCATTTTCAGGGGGTCTTCCCGGGATCGCCGGATGCAAGGGCGCATACAAGGATATGCTCTGGAGCCCGCACATAATGCGCAGATGTTGATATTCCTAGCATGCGCGCACAGGTACTGGAAGGTACTATTGGATGTGGCATTCTCAAAGATCACCGGGGCCTGTACGCAGGACAGAAATGTCAGTGAATAAGGGTTCAAGCCCAGCTCCCATGACCTAAGGCAGCTCTTGGATATGCAGTTCCAGAATATGGTTCAGACTATTCGGTATTGCTCTATCCTGCAAGCAAATACTCCCGATCCATAGAATTTCCTCTGCATTTTACTCGTACTATGCTCCAACACCCTACTACCAGAGGGCGGCCTAGCCTTACGTCGAATTCCTTTTACAGTGCCCCATAGAACTCGCTAATTAGACGTCGCTGTTGGGGTATAAGGTTAAAGTTTGGAAATGCGTTCTTCCGTTCTGAGAGTGACTATGGTAACAGACTATATATATATCCGATGGACCGTTTTTGTCTTGAGATTTGTTTTACTCTAACTCTAAACCGATTGGTCTTGTAATTTATTGGGGTTAGCCTTAAGGGATGGCAGACCGACGGGCGGGGCGGGGGGCGCCGCCGCCCGCGGCGCGCCGCGGCGCGGAGGCGGGGGCGGGGGGGGGGGGGGGGTGGGGGAGGGGGAGG
>Ga0307513_10000932_pt1 | contig 42247 bp, 28 predicted proteins | sample 15_EM_MG_FD_202174 | JGI IMG/M metagenome (GOLD analysis project Ga0307513, IMG submission 202174) | Populus trichocarpa ectomycorrhiza microbial communities from riparian zone in the Pacific Northwest, United States - 15_EM | ecosystem: Host-associated > Plants > Roots > Unclassified | place...
GATTCCATTATCTCTATTGTTTCTTTGATAACTTTTCTCTATCCAAATTGTTCATACCAATAAAAGTTCGGCATCGCCAGATCAGTGGAATCTATATTCGCTGCGCATAACCTTATAGTGTTGAATAACGGGGGTGCAGTTGACCTGCAATCCCAAATTCATAATCCCGATAGCAACTTTATAGACTTTAACAGCAAACCCGGACCCCCACCAGCTGACCCCGGTGGCTGGGGTGGGATGTCGGGCAACAAAGATCCTGTTCCTGAGTCCGCAGACAGCGACCACTCCTCAGCCAAACCACTCGTGCTGCCCCGGCGCCCTTCCAAACCTCCTGCAATGCCCTTGCCACTTCCGAAAATAACTGACACCAATTCAAATCGCACCCAATCAGCCTTCCCGCTTGCATCCGCCCAGTACCTCCTCATCGCTTCCCTCATTTGTCTCTTAGCCCTTCTCATTTATTCCCCTCCTCAGCCCCTTTCCCGCATATTCTCATCCCGTGCGTGAACACTGTGTATTATTGGTGTTGGCAAAGCCTCTGCTGATTTACATGCTAGGCTTTGATAAAAAGCTTTATTTCTGGTTTCAACCCGCTACTTTCTGTTCATACAGTTCCCCCCCCACCCCCCTTTGCCCTTTTCCCTTCACCTGCGTTCTGGTTAAATCTGTTCATATAATCATCCTTAGTTTTTATCTCTTCTATCCGTTAGGTTAATAGGGTATTTGTCTTATTTTTGTGACCAGCAGTATACAGTACAGCCCATTACGGACGAATGTGTCCCAGAGGTTGATGCTACCCAGGGAGATTTCGCAAGCAAGCCATTTCCTCCCAGTAATTTCTCTCCACGCCACCTAGATGTCGCCATCTCTTCTCTTCATAGACTATTTATCATCCCACGGTACAAACTACCGCTAGAATCCGAATAGTTGGACTTGGCGGTAAGACGTCTGAAGTTCCCTCTCTTGCATAGGGGGCTGAGCCCACAGCGAAGACTGACCCCCCCAACCAGAGCTTAAGACAGAATAAAAAGAAAAATGTGTCGGACCTTACCAGCGGAGGCAACTCCAACGCTCTAACGCGAGGTCCAATTATTCGAGCTCTTACGGTAAGTCTGCGGCGTATAGTACCAGTGGGATAAGATCTGGAATGTATGATCTAAACCCCAACCCTGATTCGCTGCAGCTTGCGTGCATGGATGAATTTAATACTACCGAGTGGTCAAAGCCGGATACCAGCAGGATGGCATGTCCGTGGCTGCCCAGATGCGGCCCTATACGACAAACTCTGTGTCTCTTAATATGAAGTAAAGTGAAATACCCAAAAAAAAACCCTCCGGTAAAAAAACAGGTTTTCCACGAAATCTTATGAAAAGCTGGGCGTCCTCTGCGAAGCGATGACTCTCGCCAACCACTTTTTTAGAAACGGTTGGAACCCTTTAAGAGCTAGCCATCACAAAATGCTACCTTATTCCCAACACATTAAAAGCGGATGTTCGGTGAGTGGGAAAATACCATCATACAGCAACTACGGAACCGCCTATTTAACTGACCTTTCCCGCAACTTCCGAACAGTCTCCTACGGTTAAAACTCCTGCATCCTGGCAACTCACCAGGAAACCCAGGCCGGCACAGCAGTCATTAGCCGCTATCCTTCTGCACCGGGAAGCGAATATATATATTCGTTGGGTGTCGCTGGAAAAGGCCCCCAAGCCAGATACTTTTTTTATTTTTTTTGCAAAGCCTAGTGATTTATATCCCACTCCCAACGTAAGATGTTCCATCGCGAATTGCAAGACTAGTTATCCATACGAGTACCTTCGTTAATTTTATACCCCGAGTGCGCCCAGCGTGCTGCACAATAAATTATTCAGGAGTGGGATAGTAATTGTCAGGGTCGAGCGGTGTGACGGAGGATCTTCAGCCGGAGCAAGAAATACGATTTTGGTGGTGCGGTAGGTCCGGAATAGCGGAAATGATAGCCCAGAGTGAATGCAGTAGTAGTGTTGAGATTTGGAGGTGCTTCACCCTAGAAACCCACTCACTTGGTAGGAGTCTTTAGGGTTTAAAAAGGCATCAGATTACCGGGGTCAAAATGTAAATTTTGTGGATAAAATTTAGTGATGTATCTGTAATACGGAGCAATGTGCTAGGCTCACTCCCAGAGCCCAAAGGAAATGTGTCTGACAACTTGCCGGTTGAAAAACAAGAACCTGGGCAGCAGTGTATCTACTCTATGAGGCGAAAGAGACAAACGTAGGCCACCGTGGGCCACCCTGGGCTGAAACATAGGGTGACGCGAAACAGCCTAAGTAAAAAGTACCCTTAGTAAGCAAAAGCTAGCTTAGTTGCCACTCGTTTCGTGTCACCGTGTGTTTCGCTCACCGTGGGGTACGTTACAAGTCACCAACTATCACAGATGGAAACCGCACATAGAAAAAAGTCACAGTTCACAATTGATACAAGTCACCTAAGCTAATTAGCAAACCCTTCACCAAAGACAAATCTCAAGACAAGAAGAAAGAAGAAAGAAAAAAAATCAAAGCCAAGAGAAAGTCCAACCTATCCGGGTTGTCCGACTATCCATGCACTGGAGATCCTCCTCTTGTGGTTCGCTGTCCCAATTTTCTCTCGTCCGTTGACCGTGGTCGTGGTGTTCCGCGCGGCTGCCTACTGTACATAGATTCGCTGCACCCCCCAGTCGGCCAAGCCTGAGCGAACAACCCCCTGTAGCAAACGTGACGCCTTCCTGTCCACCATTCAACTCATGCACAGCGTACCGTACTGAAAACGAAGAAACCAGGAGTACTCGAGTACCGTAAAAACTTGAATAATTGGAAGGTGTGCTATGTCGTTGGACTTTCCTCTCCTAGTAAGGTCAGGAAATTTTTGTTTTTTTTCTGTCTCGGAGTGGGGAAAGGGGCAGTGTTTTTGCACTGTTTTTTGCCCCCTTTCCGGAGAAGGGAATTTTGGACTTCATAGCACACCGTTCAGTTATTCGGTTTTTACGGTAGTGTATCTACTCTCCAAAGCGCAAGAGGTATGGGCAAACAACTGTCACGACCAAGAAATCTCAACTAGAAAAGAAAACCACCCAAGTCACGATCGATTCAAATCCGCTAAGCTACTTCGCAAAATGCTTATCCAAAGCCAACCTAGAGAACCGCACAAAAGAGAAAAAAGATCCAACCGAAAAGAATGCCCAATCTCACTGGTTGCCTGACTATCTGGATACGGGAGATCCTTCTCTTGCTATCCTCTGTCTCAAGATTTCCTTCCTCGGTTGACTGTCCGGAGCGGTTCCTCCGTTATGCTTGCCTTCGTCGTCGTATGATACGATAACTTTAGTGGGAGAACCCTGTCGGCCAAGACTAGGCAACAGCCACCCCTGCAGGAAACATGACGCCTTCCCAAGCAAAGTCGCAGCATCAACCGCTACCTCCACTGCCGAACTTATTCGTAACCAGCTAAAGAGCCTCAAAGCGAGTAAAGCCAATTTTTTTCCGTAACAGTACTTCCCTTCCAAAGCAAAGTTATATCATGAGCCGCTATCTAGGCTCTCCAAGTTATCTCTAGACTAGCTAAGAAGCGCGAACTAAGTGAAGCCAAATTTTATCCGCAACAGTACAGAGCCAGGCAATAAGTTATGCAATAGTTATTCAAGGTTAGCCAGCCAAATACATCCCTGTCTCTTCCCGTTAAGAGGTTCCTACCGTTGTAGATATTCGAGGTTCTAGATTATTGTACAAGGTGTAGCAAGAAGTTGTGAAACAGTTTAAGGTTAACCGGCCAAATATATTCCTGCTTGTTCCAGTTAATTGTTCCTACGCTTGAATGACTCATTGGCTGACAATCTAACCTTGCACTATTCTGCCAACCCTCCTCGCCAAGTCTCCAGCACGCCAGCTTCTAATCAAGTGCACAATCAGGTTCGTAGCGAGAGAACTCCCACCCCGAACCTCTTCCACACCTGATATTAGTCACGTGCCCTCACAGGATGACGCCTGTTAGATGGTGATGTCACACAACGAGCATCATCGCCCCGCTTTCTTTAGCCCCTCCCACACAAAGTTCATAAAGTTCCCCGATACCCTTTCAGTCCTCTTGCTATTTATTCATGCAACCAAGATTTTGGACAGAACACAATGGCCCAGATTACGCACACACAATCGGTCCGTATTGGCGATAACAATGCGAACTGCGGTAACGTAATCAGTAGTTTCAACACCACCTTCTCAAAGTCCGATGAGGAGTCACAGATTATGCGTTGGCTCTCTCCACTGGAGCCGGATCACAGACATCACGGTGTGCGCACTAACCGATTTGCTGGTGTAGGGGATTGGCTTTTGGAGACAAGCGAGTTTCGTGAGTGGAGGTGGAGCGAGAGTGGAGCCGATAAGGCTGTCTTGGTTTGCTCCGGGAATCCGGGAGTGGGGAAGACCTATCTGTGGCAAGTAACGGGGTTCTTGTAGAGGGGTGAATACCACTAACGGCCAGAGATGCTAGTTCCCTTGTGATCGACTGGCTGTGCGATCAGTCAAGGAAGGAAGATCTCGCTGTTGCATGCCTGTACTGTGACTTCCTTGCCCAGAAAGAGCAGACAATCACGAACATGATGGGAGCGATTTTGAAGCAGCTAGTTGGCAGGGGGGGCATGCCGAATGATGTATGCTAGGCGTTCCAACAGGGGAAAAGGGAGGTTGGCCGAAGGCCACTACTTTCGGATTTGGTGGGGATGTTGAAGATCGCTATCGCATCGTTACCTCAAGTTTTCATCTGCATCGATGCTCTTGACGAATGCCTGCCGAAGCATCTTCCAGAGCTTCTTGAGTCCCTAAGAGATATTGTTCGGGAGTCCCCTAAGACGAGGATATTCCTCACTGGGAGGTCCCATGTTAGGGAAGCGATTCAGAGATATTTTACCAAGGCGGTTGTGATACCCATCAGTCCTAACACCGACGATATTAAGAATTACCTGGAGATGATGTTAGACCGAGACGACGAGCCAGATGCGATGGACAGTGATTTACGCCTCGATATTGTTAAAATCATTCTAGACAAGATGTCTGATATGTATGTCGAAATGTTTGGCATTTCCACTCTATCAATGATGTATACTTACCCAAGATTGTGTCTAGCTTCCTCCTTGTTTCGCTAAACGTTGAGGCTATTCTAGGGGAGGTGACAAATGGCCAGAGAAGAAAGAAACTTGAAGAGATGGCACGAGGCAATGGACTGAGCGATGCCTACACGGAGACTGTAACCCGATTGAAGGGGCAAAAGGGAAATAAGTCAGTACTTGGATTGAAGGTCCTGATGTGGGTGTAATATTCGGAACGGCCATTGCGGGCTGAGGAGCTCTGCCATGCTTTGGGAGTGGAGATTGGATCTGTAGATCTCGACCAGAAAAACGTCCCTGGATTACGGACTCTCTTATCATCTTGTCTGGGTCTTGTGGCGATTGAGGCGTCTTCATCGACAGTCCGACTTGTGCACTTCACTCTACAGGAACATCTCTTAAGCAATCCAACGCTATTCCATAGTCCCCACTCTACAATTGCCGAGGTTTGCTTGACATACCTGAATTTTGAATCCGTATGGGATCTTTCGCCAACTCTTGACTCGGCCCTACTCACACTGCCCCTTTTAGAATATGCTTCTTGTTACTGGTGGAAGCACATAAAAACGGGGATGGCGAAAAATGTGAAACTCCTTGCACTGAAGCTTCTCGATAGTTTTGATCAGCATATTTCTGCTCAACTACTGTTGTTGCGCTACAACAAAAATAGACGCTCAGGCCCATATTTCAATGCGGGAGAAGGACCGAGGGGATTTACAGGGCTCCACGTAGTATCATTTCTAGGGATAGTGGAGATAGTCGCTGGTGTATTGGAGATGAGGGAATGGAATGTTAATGCGACCGATTGCATGGGGAGCACGGCGCTCACATGGGCGGCGGGAAAAGGGTACGAGGAGGTTGTAAAGATTCTTTTGGAAAGGGAGGATGTTGATCCCAACCAGGCAGACACCAAATATGGCCAAACGCCACTCTCATGGGCGGCTGAAAATGGACATGAGGCGATAGTCAAGATCCTTTTGGAACGAGGGGACGTCAATCCCGACCATATAGACACCCTTTATGGCCGAACACCACTCGGGTGGGCTGCCGAGTACGGGCAAGCAGGGGTCGTGAAGATGTTGTTAGAGCGCGAGGATGTTAATCCTGACCAAGCAGACACCTGATCTGGCCAGACGCCGCTCTCGTGGGCGGCTAAGAGCGGGCATGAGGGGGTTGTAAAGATGCTTTTAGAGCGAGAGGACGTCAATCCAGGTCATGTAGACACCCTTTATGGCCGAACACCACTCTCGTGGGCGTCCGAGAACGGGCACAAGGGGGTCGTAAAGATGCTTTTAGAACGAGAGGGCGTCAACCCGGACCAGACAGACAGCTTTTACGGCCGAACGCCACTTAGGTGGGCGGCTGAGTATGGGCAGGCCGGGGTCGTAAAGATGCTTTTAGAACGTAAGAATGTCAATCCCAGCCAGAAGGTCAATGCATATGGCCAAACTCCACTCGTGTGGGCGGCTCAGAACGGCTACGAAGAGGTTGTAAAGATACTTTTGGAACGAGGGGACGTCAATCCCAACCAGGTAGACACTGCGTATTACCAAACGCCACTCTCGTGGGCCGCTGAGAACGGGCACCAGGGGGTAGTACAGATGCTTCTGGAACGACAAGATATCAATCTTGACTTGGCAGACATCCAGTGGGGCCGAACGCCGCTCGCATGGGCGACTGTGAATGGGCATTCGGGCATTGTGGAGATGATTTTAGAAAGGCAGGCCGTCCGTACCATCGCTCTAGATAACAGAAACCAAAGTATTGTTGGGCCCCTCCGGAGGACATGATGGGGTTGTGAGGAGCTGGGGGAACAACGTCAATTCCCGCACAACAAATCCTAGTGTCAACACATCCCTCCCCCCGTCCGCCGGGAACTGGGAGGAGTTTGTTGTGGACATTCAATCTAGAAGTCATGCTCCTAATACCAATATAACAGACCTTATCGCTCCCAGTATTCCCGACGGTTTAGGGTTCCGACGGGGCCCAGGACGGACTTGCAAGACCTTTGAACAGAACTAGGTCATGGAAAATATCCCGCCCTCGTCTTCAAAATCTAAACACGTCCGTTTTACCCTAGCCCGACAGTCCCGGCAACCTAAGACAATAGTGCATAGGGGGCGATAGCGGGAATGACCTTCGAGCGCGGGGGACGATATAGGGCTGCGAGTGACCGCTGGTGACGGTAAGGCATGCGAGGAACAGCTGGAGATGATGCAAGGCTGTAGGGAACTCTGGAGGATCGTGGAGGACGGTGGGGGATTACAGATAACACCGGTAACATTAAGGAAAAATAGGAGACTGTGGGGGACTATGTGAAATTTTAGGAGACGGCAGGGGACTTTAAGTAGCTACAAGTGGTGGAAATAAAAGAGCTGAAGCAGCTGATACTAGTAAGAGTGAAGGAAAATAGTGCTGGGATTCAAATGGCAGCTGGGATGGTTTATTGAATGATCGCAGAGTCGAAGTAGAGATCTAGCATGTAAGTTGTAGCTTCCGTTGAATTCAAAAGAGGTGAGATGTGTAAATGAGTAACTAGATGCTAAAGATAACAAAGATGTAATATAGATAATTACTCAAAACACAAGACGGTGCTAGACACTAAAGGCAAGATGCTCTTGATCCACAAATTTACTAGCACATCTGAGCGTAAATTGTTTGCCTATATGAGTCCCCTATTATCTACAACTGCCCTTCAGGATGTCAATTCCACTGGAAAATTCTGCGTTTGGAAAGATGCGCGGTGTGCTAACGGACGGGTATTTTTCAGGCACAAGGTTCAGGCACAAGGGATTTAGAGTTGAGACTCAGGTTGATGGCAATTGATTGTATAGGGCAGATATAAAAGAGTGTGGGGGAAAACACTTATCAAAGAAAGAAAAGAATGAAAGGCGATCCACAGTGGTGAAGACAGACTAGAACAGAATGCAATGACCGATAATGAACAAAAGGAAAGAACAGGCTGCTTTATATTCTCCTTGAGACAGAACCTTCCCCGATGGCATGCCTCCTGTGCATGCCAAATCTCTTCATATTTTCTTCAACTCTGCCGTCTCCCCTCCTCCACTTCCGAGGTATATCCTATTGTGAATCACTAGCACTCACTCTGTGATCGCCGGAAATCATACCATGTTAGAAGATGCTAAAAGGATGTTGGAGGGTTCCCCGGAGAGCCTTCTGCTACTCGGTGGAGGCTGCAAGAAGTGGGGTAGAAGGTTTACCCAGCGGGGAAGGCGGTGAAGGAAAGCGGTGAAGGAAAGTAGCGAAGGAAAGTGGGGAAGTAAAAGAAATGGCTTGAGAAACGATGGAAATGATGTGATCATAGTCAGGAGACTCCCGAAAGAGTCTCCATCATCCTTTGTATTTAAGGGCTCGGTCCGCATATAATTGAAAGAGCTTTAGGTCACCGAAATATAAGTCTGTCTTTGATATTTTTTACCTGTCTTATGGTACACCCCTTTGTCAAACGCTGCACATTCCTCATCCTAATTTTGTTATATCCGAGGTGAATTCAGGATGCCCGAGGGTTGTGTGTATTCCCAAGGATGATGTCAGTGTTCGGCTATCATGGGGATTTGTGTTTCATCGTAAACAATTCGGTGTTTGGTCGGAGTTGGTATGAAGCTAACAGTAGTCAAACAGCACTCAAGCAGCGGTGTGTATTAGATGACTATATTTTCATTTCGGATGAACGGGGATGGGACCCGGTGTTCCGAACCGTCTAGGGGCCTCACAGGGACAGAGGGGATAATGCCAAGAGGACCGGACGGGACGGGACCGCTAGCCGTGGTCCTGTGGAGGGAAAATTACCCGGAGGACTGCCAGGCTAGGCTGGGGCCACCGGGCCCTACACGTTAGGCATTTATTAATATAGGGAGACAAACTGAAAAACAGCTGGTTAGGGGAGATGGAAGAACGGCTAGGGTTGCGTGGAGGACCAAAGGGGGCATAAGATGATGGTAGGGTGTGGGTAAGGGCTGCGAGGGGGCCCACAGACTGCGGGTATTAGGAATGACGGCTGGGCACATGTGGGGAAAAATGAAGGGGAAGGCCGGGAATGGATGAGGACGGCGGGGGGCTCCAGGCAAACTATGAGTGATATATGGTGATGGGATGTAACAGACACAATAAGCGATCTGCCTGCAGAAAAAGAAGGTTGAATAGATCATCAAGTACTCCATGTATTAAGATAAGACTGAACCAGTCATTCTGCTACGAGCCTTACTTTTCCTTTTATTTCCATAAGCCTTTTTCTTTAGCTATAGTTATAGTGATAATATTGCGATAAAGTCAAAACATTGACGCAACCGAAGTTGATCGAAGCAAGATGCCTGGGGTTTTCCAGAAGTTACCGAGCAACTCAATTGACCCTCTTGGATCCGGATATCCGCAACCAATATGAGAACTTTCCAACCGCAATCTCTCTAGTGCCCTCTCCAGCAAGAATATGATTTCCTTGCAGATCAATGCCGGTGGTTTCTGGGGTCTAATTTGGCAAACACTTTTGGTATTTTTACCCCTCTTAAAGAATTATTCTTCCTTGATTATTAGTTTACGCAGATGGCACATGACTTGCTTGATCATAAACCCATGAACGAGATTAAATCATGAACTTGAAGTTTCTGAGCATAACTACCAGCCAAAGAGATGTAACAGAAAAACACCACAGGGCCCTACCGGGTCCGGTCCTACCTCCATCTGCCCTAGTCCGCCCACGGGCTCGGAAGAAAATGGACTGCCGCCGGCGGTCCGTCTGGTCCTACCCCCAAGACGGACAGCCTGGACAGTTCGGAACACTGCAGCCTGGCACACCCCCAGCACCCCCCCACACAAGCCCCCACCTGTGACACTGGACCCTCCCCCCGACCAAGCAAGACATCGCACCGAGGAGCAAATATATTTGTAAAGATTTCTCATGCGTTCATGCTGCTGGTTTTGGGAACGACATTTTTTATTTTCCGAGTTGATGGTCACGGTGAAAGAAAAGAAAAAAAGGTCATTTTTTGTCAACAAACTGGTAAACAGAAAGCCTTTATGACCGTCTTATTTAAGAACTGTTCTTTGAGCCACTCAGCACTTATGGTGCTTGGACAAAATTACCCGCGCGCCGACGATTGATAGCAAAGCAACACCCCTGATCACCCTGCGCTTTCGACACCATCTAGAGAAATTTCTCTAGATCAAATACTGGTTTCCACCATACATTCCACCGTGAATTTATATTCTGAATTTGCTTTTTTTTGTTTTCATGATATTGGGGTTGGTAGGGGGTATTTTTTTCCCGGCCGGAGTTTTTCTTGTTCGTTGATAAGCTGTTAATTTTATCCACGGAACTACCCAAATTTGGTAGGGTTGGGGCCGTTGCTCTGGCAAGGTATGATATAGTTCAAGTTCAAGTGACGGCCGTCGGAGCAAAACCTCCCTATTTGAGGGCGCTTCCACACTGCGAGCACCAAGAGCAGCCGGGTACCGAGGTGATTGCGCATTCTGACTTTGGCCTTCCATCTAAAAGATTAAGATGGCAACTCGTGGTCTCTTGGTTACCCGCACTACCGTAGGAACTGGAATAATTGAGAATGGCCCTAGGACGTCCAGAATCCCCCCCTTTGGATTAAGGAGGAGAGGCACTGTGAAAAAGATGCTTCAGCCCTCAGCTGGGAGAACAGATCTTACTAGGAGAGGCAAGTCTAGCTTCAGAGTGGCGTTCTCAAGTGTTCCGGTTTTTACGGTATCCGATTGCCGGTACTGTACCTTGCCTTTCGGCACTAGCTTCTCGTCCGTTCCACCTCAGACATACTCGGGTAGGGACGAAAAAATCAGAAAAAAAAATCAGCAAGATCTCGTAGTGAAGGAAGTAGAGAGTGAAGCAGTTTGGAAAAAAAGTGGGATCGGCAGACGTTAGGAAGCCGGATGGTGATTCAAGGAAGATAACGCTCCACTTTGCTATACCGTAAACTTTACAAGTACCATTTGCACAGCCGGCTGCCGGCCTTGTTGTGTTCTTGAGCAGCCATCATCCTAATATCTAGTCTCTTTGTGCAACAGCTCGGGTTTAAGATGTTTCTCAACCTGATCGCTTTTCACCCGCCGCCATATCGATCTTCCCTGTTCCTTGTTTTGCCACCAAAGTTTTTCCAATTTTTTTGTCCAACCCTTGTACAGTTAAGTGCGTCACTGTCGAATTAAAGATAATTGACCAGCATCCATGCCGATCCAGCCGCCTCCTATGATATGGTCTTGCTTACTATTTCGCGTTTTGAACACCAAAAGTCTGAACGGCCCTCTTTCCCGAAGATGGAGTTTCAGGCTACCTGTGGAAGTTTGCCACGAGCGGCGGGGAGTAGAGAAATCGAAATGTCTTAAATTGTAATAGAATGATGGCGCCCCGCGTAAAAATCAAAGTCGGGAGTTGGAAGTTGGAACACTCGGCGAAATTTTGAGAGGGAAGAAAACTCCTTCACAGCAAGAAGTTTGTGTCATTGCGTATTTCTTGCTTTTCTCAAGCGTTGCCTTGGGCATAGCTGCCAAGGCTTCGAACTTCTGACTTCAAACTTTGATTTATGGAGTGGGGCGCCGTCGCTCTAAAGACAATAATCCCAAGTTGTCACTCCGAATGACTGGTGCTTCGGGTCCGCGGTTGGCCTTCTCCTTTTCCCTTAGTAATAAATTTATGAAGGGCTTATGCTCCAGAATATTTCAAATGATCTTTGCAATTACCCATCTATAAATATGTGGCAACAGAGACTGTTGGCTTTCATACAGTCACAACTGTTACTTTGCGTCCGTTTAAAAGAGTCTAGAGTTCTCTGGTCAAAGATAAAGGGAGGTAAATTAGAATATCATGCAGCAAAGCAGTTCCATCCGCATCGAAACAGCTTGCACTGGTCGACCAGTACGAGTACCAAATCGGGAGACTACTCTGGCTAACCGTGCCAAGGTTGTGGCTGCACCAAAACCCCCGGCTGCTCCCAGGTTCGCAACCTTGGGCACTCCATTGAGAGTGCCCAATGACTCAACGTGACTTATGACCTCAACCTCAGTTTTACCTCAACGTGAGTTTTACAATAGTCTATTCCACACCATAGCGAGTACCTTAAATAGCGAGCCATTCATGAGTGTGCAGTCTAGTATTTCTCTGCTAGATAAAATGGGGAAATTTAGAAATCTAAAGGTCAGAAACAGAGTTACCCGATTGCTTCAAACCCACCAAGCTTCCAACACAATTTATCCCATAATCTCTTGCCTTTGTTTCACCCACTTACAGAGTTTTCCTTACGATCTCATTCCCGAACATTCCTGATACTTTTCACCAACAAGGTTCAGGCACAGCGGATTCGGAGTTCAGATACGGATTGACGCAAGTTGATTGTATATAGCAGAGCAGATATAAAAGAATACGATTCAGACAAAAGACTTGTCAGAGGAATGGACAATCGGAAAGTGATCAAACAGAGGTGAAGAATAAGATAAGACAGACAAAGACAGAAGTGTCGGGTGATAAACTATTGATGAACAAATCAAGGGGGAAACAAGCTTCCTTATATCCTATCCTTCCTCCGTGACATGCTACCAGCGCATGCACAATCTTGCTCCTCGGGTCCCACTCCGTAGTTGTGATATCCTCTTTCCCGAACCAGATCCGAGGTTTGATCAGAATTTCCCGAGGGTATCGAAAATGTGGCCAGTCATAGGTTGTGTATGAAGCCGAGAGGACAGGTGATGTTTGGTTATCGTGAGTGTTCCTGTTTCAGTGCGGTGTGATTGGAGTTTGATCCTGTTGAGTCGAGGATGCAGGATCAATGTCGGAGATCGTCTGAAGCTAATGATAGTGAAGCAGTCCTCGAGAAATGGTGTGTAATAGATGATACTAGTAGCGTTTCTTATCCAGCGCGCATGACAATATATGCACGTGATGGGCAGCATAATTTCCAACAGATACCATGGCCTGTTCCGCTACCGTTGTAGTGTGATACTGCTCATTCCATATTCTCACTAACCTTGGTTCCAAAACTTCACCACCCTTAGTGCAACCCGCTGCATCTTCCCAAAACATCTCCGTTACAGCTAACCTCGCGTCCAAACAAACCATCTCTTCAACTCCCACATTCCACAGCCCGTTCCAAAACAGAACCCGCCTGATCCAAACATCCGGTGTTTGCAGCTTGCATCACAGATATGGAATATTTGTGAAAATTCTAATAATAAGTCACATTGAGCCCGATGTTCCGAGCCTACGAGCTCCCGGGGGTTGTGGCGCAGCTGCCACCTTGGCACGATTATCTCCATTATATATCAACCCACCATCTCCGGCAGCCCTTGAGCTCTGCGGTGGGAGTCAAAAGTTCTCGAGAAGGATTAGTGCTTTCCTGACACGGTATAGCCTGAGTCATTTGGCTGTGTTAGATCTTGTTAATCCAACAAGCTAAACCTATCTTGGGCTGATGTCGCCATTTGCTGGGGTATACCTGACAGACTGGAGATGGTGGATTTCACGAGATTTTACGGTACTCATGAAAGGTCAGGGAGCGGGAAAGAGTCATAAAACTCGAACATTTATAGAATACATGAGACGGCGCTTTCCCAAAACAAACCCATAGCGAAATTAATTTCGCGGGTTATGATAAAGAAAAAAGAGTGGCGACGGAAGAAAGAAAAAGGAACGTCTACAGAATATGGTAAAACACTAAGCGGCAGAGAAGACCTACGAGGAGGGTGAGTCTAATTTCTGCTTGCACAGAGATCTAGCATGAAACTATTGCAAAAGGAATGAATCTATATGTGCCAAGAGGGAGAATGTAGAGAACTCTCTTTTTCAACCTAATGCAGGTCGGAGGTGGTGATTGGCGGAGGTTGCAAGAGGGCTGCCTTCCTGTTATCCCGGTGGCGTGAAGCAATCATGAGCGGTGTTTCACCATCCTTGTCGGGCTTGGTGGGATCCGCCCCACCGTGTATCAACACTCTGACCATCTCATCATCCCCATACTTGATAGCCCAGATGAGTGGTGTTCTATCATGGACTGGCTTGTCAGGATCGACCCCATCGCATGTGAGCAATAGCCTCGCTGCGGCGTGATTCATGCGCTCAACTGCCCACATGAGTGGTGTATACTCACTCGCATCGCGTTGATTGATATCACAACTTTTCACCTTTATCAATGTGTCCACTAGACCATCAATTCCCATGAAGGAGGCCAAATGTAAACCAGTAAATCGGTACCGGGTGTTTGAGGGATAGTACCCAAGTGATTTTTTGATAAAGAGGGTAAAGAATATATGGTTTTCGAAATTCTCTAAAAGCTGAGGTGCAAGCGTTTTAGCTCGGTCTGAAAGCTCAACTTTTGCGTGGGTCCCCCAATATCTGGAGGCGTATTCAAGAAAAGGAAATGGTGCAAGATCCCCAATCTCGTCGGCACGAAGCCTCTTGACTGGGCGATAATTGAGATATGCTATGCAGGTTTCACCCAGGAGTTTGTGAGGACCAACTAGGATCCCAGGCCGGGAAAGGTATTGCTGAAGCGTGTCGTGGATTAACCGGACTCTTGATGTCCCTTTTTCAGCCATCACAAGCCCTAAACAAGATCCGAGAACTGTATCTTGCGAGGGGATGTTCTTAGCGTAAAAATCCCTCGCGTCAGGATCTACTGCCAGAGCATAGCGGAGTTCATTCATTCGCAATGGCCGTTTCGCATGGGATACCCACATCAGCACCTTCATCCCAAGTCTTGGTAACTCCCCTTTCTGTTCCCTTATCTTCTGTAAAGTTTGGCCGTATAAGCTGTCTAGGTCCACGCCATTCATAGTTACCGTTTCCAGCATTTCCTTTTGCATTGCTAATAGAGTCTCGTGCGAAATACCCTCAGATGTTCTCGCCATAGGTAAGGACCCTCGCGGTGTCTTAAGAAGCGACCAAAATTTATAATATGGCCACCCCCGCCTTTCGGGGGCTTGTCCCGACATCCTTTCCGGGGTGTTGTCGGTTTTTGATGCGGTGGGTGGTGATCTTTGCAGAGTGTTAGTCCCTAACCCAAATTTATAACAAAGCTATTCCTGCTTACATCTCAGAAGCCTTTTTTAACTTTCCTCCCATGGTATCATTGATAGTGTCATCCTTTAATACCTCTCCATCTCGTAAACTATCATCTATTTTCCGGCTGATATCCCTAGCAATATCGCCTTGATCAATCTCAACGATTTTGCTATATGCGCCATCCTCGAAATGCTCCTCAATCTCGCCGCGAATATGTGGCATCGCCGTAAGAAATAGTCTGGTATTTGGTGCCTGTCGGGAAATCCGACCTAATGTGTCAAGAAACTTTGTTCGCTCTTCTGGCACTAGCTCGTCCACTGCGTCGATGCAAATATATACTCGTTCAATAGGAATGATGGTTTTAATGAATAATTTCACCATTTCGGACAATTCAAGCCCTTTTCGGTATCCTTGCCCAGACTCACCAAATGCACTCCGAATTCCCTTGGGAATCCCTGTAGCTCCCACAAGAAATTGCCTTAATAGACACCCTATGATGTTTACAGCCGATTGGTCCTTCTTAGTCCGGTAATTGCAATAGAAAAATAATACCACAACACCATTCCGATGCGCTTGCTCGCATAGGGTGTCTATCACCAATGAACTTATTTCATTCCTTATCAGTATCTGCTCTTGTATCTGGAAAATTCATCTCTACCTTATATATGTCTTGCCAATCCCTTTGTCTCCACAGCAAAGAATAGTGGGATCCACTAAACCATCCGGACTCTCGCACCACCTCTTGAATCCGTTCCTCCGTACAACCTTGTCACCAACACCCTCTGGTCGCCCGCCACTCACATCTTGATGTCTTCCATAGGGCTCGAGTGGTGATAGCCATGCATGAATCCGCCAGGGTACTTCATTCACTCCCACATTTATTGTACTACCATGGCTTTTCGACACATTCTCAGGAGTCTGATTCAAGTGGTTCTGAATACCACTGGTTGTGTGATGGGAATGAGCCTTCGATTTTCCATGTTGACGATAATCGCGCCACTGACTTGAAAAAATATTCCCCACAGGCCGTGTATTTCGGTAGAGAAGGTGAGGCAGCAGGCGAGATTGCCGTATCGCAGTGCAGGAATACATCGTGGAGGTAAATGTGTTTCTTCTTCCGGTGAGTGATGGAGGTCAGGTTCTGCGCAGGCAATATGCTGTTGTACAAGCACCGTAGCGACACAGCTATTGGCCAGCTGTCGCTGTGAGAAAGGCCCGGAACGAGGAGTGGTAGGAAAACTGCGATGTATTCGATATTCGATGTATATGACAAGTGAGTTCCCAAAGGAGTTGAGTGTTTACGATGGATGTATGTACAGAGAAAGGAACGCAGCTCAGACAAAATATAGTTTGTGGTGGCCACTCACACAGTGGGCTCTCTACCACACAAACACCAGTCACCGCCGCACAGTCAGGTCATATCCCTGCTAGCTGGTTAACTGTTTTTTTATAGTAGTGTTACCGAGTTCTGTCAGATGGGAACTACCGGCTAATAATTTCCACACCAAGGTAATCAGTGACTTCAACTTCCCATCTCGGTAAGCCGAGTTTCGATGGAGAAAGCTTTTATTGCCTAACTTATCAGAAGACCTTATCAACTTGGCCACGTTTCGATTTCCCTAGCTATGATGGGCAGTCGTACCGATATATCAAGTGCGTCACAGTCGAATTAAAGAGGCGTGTTGATATGTTGACGGCCAAAGGTGCTGAACAGGGAGTGCATAGCTAGTCCAGGTCTAACTATCTATTATTGCGGATTCCTGAGTTATGGTGAACATAGTTCACGATACTCGTGCTTCTCGGCCAAGATTTGCCTTCCCCATTTGTCCTAGTGAGCTTTGCAAAGATCTTTCTTCCAAAGAGGTGTAGTGTGCAAAGTCGTGCATAACGAGCGCGGCTCCTAACTATCTATTATAACTGATTCTTGGACGATCCAGGCTAACCGCTACTCACCATATCAACTCCGAACGTGTCCACGCAATCTTAACCTTCCGGATGCTAGCGTGCGCACTAGTCATGCACCATATACACACTATTCCTCTTTGGCACAAGCATCCTTGAAAATCTTACTATGACAAATGGGGAAGGCAAATTTTTGCTGTGAAGCACGAGTAGATTGAACCCTCTTGGAATATCTATCTTGAACCTCCGGATACCAGCATGTGTTCGAGTACACTAGCTATGCACTACGCACACACCATACCTCTTCAGCCGAAAAGACTTGGTGTATCATAGCTTACTATATCATACGAACAAAATGGGGAAGGCAAAATGTTGGCTAACGAGTCGTGAAGAGTGACTTGCACGGTACCGGTATTGCCTATAATCCCCATCCCCACACCCCCAATATCCGGCCCGCAGACTGATCCCGGTACCCGAGCATCCGAGAGGTAATGTGGTCCTCCAATTGCTGCCATGGATCACCACACATGGGTGTCCCTGTCCACTTGCATACTCCTATGTTTTATAGAGGAAAGCTCCGCAGTCCCCTCCCGAGGCGTTTCCACATTACGTGCACCTGGGCTAGTGGGGTACCGAGGCGATCACTCGAGTACACGTTCTCCCTTGGCCACTCCATCTAAATATTAAGATAGTAACCCGCGGTCTCTCTTTTATCCATACTATGCGATTGCTTTGCGTTTTGGCACTGGCTTCTTGTCTGTGCCACCGATATACATCGTCCCGAGGTGCCTAGGAAATTCTTGTCACATATTAGGAGTCTTGTCCTACCGATTTTTCTATGTTGCGCTGAATCCTTGATGACATCAGTAGCAACTACAGGGATGCTAAAATTGTGCAATACTGCTCCTTTTGTGTTCTGTGCAACCGATGCTGCAGTGCCCAGAACAACGATTCACGAGAATCAGGCGGCGAGAGTCATGCTTCCGGCTGAAGCCTTAGCTGCAAATTTAGGAGTGATCATGGCCATGGTGTGATAACCATAGAATCACGCACGAATTTGTCCAGCGCATTGTCGGCGCTGCGGGGCCCCCGCTTCGGCCAGGAGTAAGTTAGTTTAAGCCTTTCAATATCGTGGCAGATCCACCACTCTAGAATAACAGGAACGGCAAGCAAATAATTACAAGTTATTTGCCTGCCCGGTTTGGAGCCTTTCGCGCGGTATGGTATAATCGGGATCTTGAACTGTAGCGTTACCCGTTTTTATTGGTGAACAATGATAAAAATTCCCTGCGAATGAATTTAATCCACCTAGTTCGCAACTGAACTAACAAGAGTCTCCACAATATCAATGAGTCTCGCTAGATATTACCCCCCAAACAAGGAGAGATGGCTACTAAATACAGCCGTGTTCGCAAAATTCTCATACCCCCCCTTGTACCTCAAGAACAATACCTATTCACAACAACGGGACAACAAGAAGCCTTCTGATAACTATTTTTCGGATATACCCCCAGGGGCATTGTAAACCCCTATCACCATTTATCATACCGAGTAGTCAAGGGAGAGAGTTAGCAAAGCGTTTCTAATTGCTCGTGGTACTTGGGAGGGTACGAGAACTTTGCGAACGCGGCTGTATACCAAACAATGGCTAATTCATGGTGATGTCGAGTTGACGGGGGTGGGCATTTAAGGGGATCTCTCTTGAAATGTCTCGTTAGCTGACTATACAAGTAGCTTCCTGGACTGGGGTAGAGGAGGCTGAGTAGGAGGGGGGGGGTTCTGCAATACCGCAAAATTTGGTTAAACTGGAAATGGCGCTAGAGCAGCCAAATAAAGTGTGGCTCAATAAGCGAGGCAGAGTAAGCCCCGACGGGAAATTCGTTCTCTCGAAAAGTAAAAACTCTGGTGGAAAAAGTATTCTGTGGCAAATAATCTTCAGAATCTAACTCAGTGGACAACTTTTCTTGCTAATCTCTCTCGCTACCGTATTGTGGTAAACTTTGTCTGACTGCTCTAGCGCCAGTTCCAGTTCAACCAAATTTTGCGGTATCACAAATACTTCCGTTGAATCCCTGTATCATACACAGCTGTCCTATGCGTGCATAGCCCAGAGCCTTGTCTCACAGTAATAAGTGAGGCGGAGCAATGTAGCGGCTATTCGTTAAAGCCTCCAATGTGTTGAGATTTCCTTGGCTTGCAGATAGTTGAATAGTAGCTTTGTTACCACAAAAGGAGCCACATCCCCCGCCTCTTCTTCAGCTTCGCGCACTGAAAGGTTTTGTGAACTCCCCCATTTAGCCTTCATATTTCTCTCTCTACCCTCTCTACGCACAACAGATATTTTGAACAGAGTGTCATGGCCCAGACTACATATACCCAATCGACAACACTCGGCGACAACAATGTCAACAGCGCTAACACAATAGGGAGCTACAACAAGACGGTTTATAAATACAACGAGGATGCACAAATATTGCGTTGGCTCTCCCCACTAGAGCCAGAAAACAGACATCATGGGGTGCGCAGCGACCGATTGGCCGGTGTCGGGGATTGGTTTTTAGACGCGAGCGAGTTTCGGGAGTGGAGGGGAGGTTCGGGTGGAACCGATAAGGGAGTCTTGTTTTGTTCCGGGAATCCGGGAGTGGGGAAGACATATTTGAGGTAAGTGACGGGATTCTTTGGGGGAAGCGAAATATCACTGATAGCCGGGAATCCTAGCTCCCTGGTGATTGACAGCCTGTGCGATCAGGCAAAGAAGGAAGACATCGCCGTTGCATGCTTCTACTGCGACTTTCTTGCCCAGCAAGACCAGACAACTGCCAACATAATGGGGGCCATTTTAAGGCAGCTTGTAGGCAGGGGAGACATCCCGGAAAATGTACGCCAGGCATTTCAAGACGCGAAGAGAGAGGTTGGAGGTCGAAGGCCGCTGCATGCGGACTTAATGCAAATGTTAAATATCGCTATTGCCTCGCAAGGACAAGTTTTCATCTGTATCGATGCGCTCGACGAATGTCTACCGAGGAATCTTCCGGAGCTACTGGAGTCACTAAGAGATCTTGTTCGCGAGTCCCCCACGACGAGAATCTTCCTCACCGGGAGGCCCCATGTCACGGGATCTATTCAGAGATATTTCGCTGAGGCGGTTGTGATACCTATCTGTCCTAACAAGGACGATATCAGGAATTACCTAGAGATGAGGTTAGACAGGGATGATGACTCAGAGGCCATGGATGGTGACTTGCGTGCGGATATTGTGAAAAGTATTCTAGGCAAGATGTCTGATATGTACGCAGGAAGATCTTCCGTTCCCACTCTATCGATGATGTCTGCTTACGAACGATTGGGTCAAGATTTCTCCTCGTATCGCCAAACATCGAAGCTATTCTAGGGGAGGTGACAATTGCTCAGAGAAGGAAGAAACTTGAAGTGATGGCGCGAGGAAATGGGCTAAGTGATGCATATACGGCAACTCTAAGTCGACTGAAAGCGCAGAAAGGAAATAAATCAGTACTCGGATTGAAGGTCTTGATGTGGGTGTTGTATTCTGAACGGCCGTTGCGGGCCGTGGAGCTGTGTCATGCCCGAGGAGTGGAGATTGGATCTGCGGATCTGGACCCGAAAAACATCCCCGTGTTGCGGATACTCCAAGCATCTTGTCTGGGTCTTGTCACTATCGAGCCGTCTTCATCTAGAGTTCGACTAGTGCACTTTACTCTGCAGGAGTATCTCTTAGACAATCCGACACTATTCAATAGCCCCCACGCAACAATGGCCGAAGTCTGCTTGGCGTACCTGAATTTTGGATCTGTCCGGGATCTTTCGCCAACTCTTCTCTCGGCCCCATCCGAGCTGCCCCTTCTCCAATATGCTTCTATTTCCTGGGGGAAGCACGCAAGAATGATGATGACGGAAAATATCAAAATCCTTGCACTGAGGCTTCTCGATAAATTTGATCAACATATATGTGCTCAACTACTGCTATTGAGCGATAATGAAATCCACAGTGGTGGTGGGGGCCGTGCGCCTTATTTTGGTGGGGCGGCAGGACCTGCCGGTTTTACAGGACTCCATGGAGTATCATGTCTCGGGATAGTAGAGATAGTTGGTGATGTATTGGAGATGAAAGAATGGGATGCTAATGCGATTGATTGTGTTGGGCGTACGGCTCTGATATGGGCAGCTAGCAAAGGGTACGCAGAGGTTGTAAAGATCCTCCTGGGGCGAGAGGACGTCAATCCCGATCGTGCAGACACCGACTATGGCCGAACGTCACTCTCGTGGGCGGCCAGGAGAGGGCATGAGGATATAGTAAAGATGCTCCTTGAACGAAAGGACGTCAATCCCGATCGTGTAGACACCAAATCTGGCCAGACACCACTTTCGTTGGCGGCCGAGAACGGGCATTCGGGGGTAGTGAAGATGCTGTTGGAACGAGAGGGGGTCAATCCCGACCAGGCAGACACTCAATATGGCCGAACACCACTCTTTTGGGCGGTTGAGGGCGGGCATTCGGGAGTAGTAAAAATGCTTTTGGAACGGGAGGGCGTCAATCCCAATCGGGGAGGGACCAGATATGGCCGAACGCCGCTATCGTTGGCGGCTGAGCGCGGGCATTCGGATGTAGTAAAGGTGCTTTTGGAACGAGAGGACGTCAATCCCAACCAGGCAGACACCAGATATGGCCGATGGCCCCTCTTGTGGGCGGCTGCGCGTGGGCATTCGGAGGTAGTAAAGATGCTTTTGGAACGAGAGGACATCAATCCCAACCGGGCAGACACCAAATATGGCCGAACGCCCCTCTCATGGGCGGCTGAGCAAGGGCATTCGGGGGTAGTAAAGATGGTTTTGGAACAAGAGGACATCAATCCCAACCAAACAGACACCAAATATGGCCGAACGCCCCTCTCGTGGGCGGTTGAGCGCGGACATTCGGGGGTAGTAAAGATTCTTTTGGAACGAGTGGACGTCAACCCCAACCATGCAGGTAGAGGAGATGGCCGAACGTCACTCTTGTTGGCTGCTATGCGCGGGAATTCGGAGGTAATAAAGATGCTTTTAGAACGAGAGGATATCAATCCCGACCAAGCAGACACCAAAAACGGCCGAACGCTCCTCTCGTGGGCGGCTGAGCGCGGGAATTCGGGGGTAGTCGAGATGCTTTTGGCACGAGAGGACATTAATCCCGACCAGACAGACAAAGGAGATGGCCGAACGCCACTGTGGTGGGCTGCTGAGCAGGGGCATGAAGGGATAGTAAAGATCCTCCTGGGGCGAGAGGACGTCAATCCCAACTCGGCAGACACAGACTGTGGCCGAACACCCCTCTGGTGGGCGGTCAGGGGCCGGCATTTGGGGGTAGTAAAGATGCTTTTGGAGCGAGAGGACATTAATGCCAACCATGCAGACACCAAACCTGGCAGACACTTGGCGTGGCCAAACGCCCCTCGCGTGCGCGGCTGGATGCGGGCATTCGGGAATAGTAAAAATGCTTTTGGAACGAGAGGACGTCAATCTCAACCATGTAGACAAAAGATATGACCGAACGCCACTCTTGTGGGCTGCTGAGCGCGGGCATTGGGAGGTAATAAAGATGCTTTTGGAACGAGAGGACATCAATCCCGACCAAGCAGACACCAAATACGGCCGAACGCTCCTCTCGTGGGCGGCTGAGCGCGGGAATTCGGAGGTAGTAAAAATGCTTTTGCAACGAGAGGACGTTAGTCCCAACCGGCTGGATACCGAGTGTGGCCAAACGCCCCTCTCATGGGCGGCTACGCACGGGTGTGGGGAGGTAGTCAAGATGCTTTTGGAACGAGAAGACGTCAATCCCGACCAGGCAGACACCAAATCTGGCCGAACGCCACTCACCTGGGCGGCTAAGAGTGGGCATTCGAGTGTAGTAAAGATTCTTTTGGAACGAGGGGAGGTTAATCCCAACCATTCAGACACTAAATCTGGCCAAACGCCCCTCGCATACGCGGCTGAGTGCGGGCATTCAGAGATAGTGAAGATCCTTTTGGAGCGAGAGGACCTTAATCCCAACCAGGCAGATACCGAGTGTGGCCAAACCCCACTCACCTGGGCGGCTAAGAGTGGGCATTCGAGGATAGTAAAGATTCTTTTGGAACGAGCGAAGGTTAATCCCAACCATGCAGACACCAAATATGGCCGAACGCCTCTCTGGTGGGCGGCCGAGCGCGGGCATGAAGGGGTGGCAAAGATGCTTTTGGAACGAGAGGACGTCAATCCCAACCCGGCAGACACAGAGTGTGGCCAAACGCCCCTCTGGTGGGCGGCTAGGGGCCGGCATTCGGGGATAGTAAAGATGCTTTTGGAACGAGAGGACATTAATCCCAACCACGCAGACACCAAATTTGGCCAGACCCCCCTCTGGTGGGCGACTAAGCGCAACCACCAGGAGGTAGTAAAGATGCTTTTACGGCGAGAGGACGTCAATCCAAACCAGGCAGACACTGAATATGGCCGAACACCCCTCTCGTTGGCCGCCAAGCGCGGACATTCGGGGGTAGTAAAGCTGCTTTTGGAACGAGAGGACACTAATCCCAACCAAGAAGACACTCAATTTGGCCGAACGCCACTGGCATGGGCCGCTATGGCTGGAAAAGGAGGTGTAGTGAAGGCACTTTTCGCACGGCAAGACGTCCGCCTCACCACAGTTGATAACAATAACCAAACCCCTCTATCGTTAGCCCTTACCCATGGTCATACAGAGGTTGCGGGGATATTACGGGACAATCTCAACTCCCACACGACAGATCATGGCAGCCGGGAATCCCTACCGCCGTCTCTCGACCATGGGGACGAGTCTGCTTGTGCGGTGGGCGTGCAATCCACAAGCCATAATTCCAATACCAATATCCCAGACCTTAACCCCCTATTCAGAGCCGATCCGAAAAGCACCCAATCAACCTTCCCCTCAGCACTCTGCCTGTATTTCTTCATCGCCGGTTTCATTTGTCTCCTAGCATTTCTCGTTTACCCCCCCCCCTTCACTAGTGCCACACATATTCTCTCATAGATAATCACTCAGTGCAGGATTCGTGTTGTCAAGGCCGCTGCCGATTTAGATGGAATTTGCCCCCGATATGGGGAGTTCTTTCTGATTTTAACCGGCTATTTACTATTCATATAACCTTGTCTCTCTCCCTCCCCCCCCTCTTTCTCCTTCGTTCTTTCTTACATTTTTCTTCTTATCCTTTTCCATTCCTTGGAGTTCTGGTTAGACTTTGTTGATCATATTTCTGAATCTTTATTCCCTCTATTCGATAAGTTAATGGTGTACAATACTGCCTATTTCCTGTAGATATAATACACTGGACTCCGAATGGTCGGCGGAAGACTGGACTGGACTAGCTAGTCCGGTCGAAAGTCAAGTCTAGTCTAATGGTGGAAATTAGACCGACTGGACAGTCAGGATTGTCGGAACCGGCTCGCCCAGGATTGGTCAACTCACTAGGTCCGCTATGCCATAGTCTATGCATTGCCCATTGACAGATGTACTACCTTTATTAGAACATATTACGTTCAAATAAAGCTTTTCTTTATTAAAATTATTGTTTCCATCAATTATACACTAGAGATAGTGCCTCGCTTAGATTAGGGGTGGGGAAAATAGGTTCTCAAGTAGGGTGCTTTTTTCCGTGCACTAAGTGAGTGATATTACATGACCGTGGACCACAATACTGGTATTGGATGCAACTTATGCATCCCGTAATTGCATTTCCGCCATATGCTCTCCTATCCAGGATGCTCAATCAACCTGCATTGAGGGGCTCTTGATTTATAATGGGGCAAGCGGCTTTAAGATCTTTCTATAGCTATAGTTCTATTCTTAGCTAGTGTTGGCCTGAGTGCCACCCCGACTCCCTTAAGATCTTATATAAAGACTGGTCTGGGACCAGTCCCTACCCGACCGGACTACCCGAGTTAGTCGGGTCTAGTCATCAACATCAACCAGGACTGACTAGCCTGGTCCTGCCTCCAAGACTTCCCCTGTCTGAATATTTGGAACCTTGATAATACATATCATCGAAGTCGATAATAAGCAAGTGGAACCCCTGCAGAAATTCGTAAGCCTGGGACATATCTTCTTAATAATTCCCCCCAATGCCAGCAAGTGATCGCCGCCCGCTCGGTTCGCAGTCAATCCCTACACTACGAGGCCAACCACTCTTACTTCATGCCATTCCGGGGGGTCCTAGTTCAGTGATGTATAACCCTAATCCCCCCCCCCACTCTATATTATGTATGTTTTTCATACTGGCCGATGGCGTAGATAGAATTATACCAAGGGATGTGCCGCGGTTGCCTCGTTGTGGCGTATCATAGCCGACGGCTGGCGTTGCCAGTGCCTAGGCAGATTAAGTGATGCAAGGCGCTGGGCGGGAGGGATGTTTGATCAATCCCATTGATTACACCAAATCAGGCCAGAAAGCAAGAGACCCACTTCAAAGCAAACACTCTTACTGCTACTCTGCCCAATATAGCTGGAATCCTTTTTCCAGAGCCAGATACCATGAGGAACCACTTTTTGCCCGGTGTCTTACATAGCATAATCTAGTTGTCTACATGAACACATTTTTTATATCCTTTGCGATAGCAGATCGCTACTCTCTACCTTTCCCCCACATCACCACCACAACTCTCAAACTCCCCCGTACTGTAAGCTCCTTTATCTGGTCAATGCACATGAAGTTGTGGCAGACACAATAGGCGTTGATCGGTTCTCTCAGAGTGGGAGAGCGAAGATGCATGCCATTGGTCAGGTAGGCATGGTTTTCCGGCTAAATGACTTTTGGCAAAATCTGGTAATCTATATCCTGTTGAAATTTCACGAACGTTCCATACCTTGGGTAGTCGGATCGCAGATGGGACATGGCTGAGAGGAACTCGGTTCGGTGACGGTTGAACGATTGAGTAGTATGGTATCAGGAGATTGATGGTACTTTCGGTTAAGGAGTGAAACGAAGCAGAAATCTTTGGGATGTTTTAGGGATTGGCACTGGAGACGACCGGAGGTTTGAGATTAAGGTTTGCTAGGAGTTAGAACACACTGGTGTTCAAACTATGATGGTTAGGAAACAGAAGGCTGTGTCAGGATTGTGACGGATCAATGAAGGGAAGGGAAACAGTGTAGGAGGACAAAACCGGTCAAGGGGAATCGGGGAAGAGGAGTTTCGGGAATGTTCGGGAATGTTGTATGGATGGAGAGGTAGAACGGAGATATGAGAGGATGTTCTGGATAAAGTTTTTTCTGTAGAGTTGAGTTTGTGTATATAGGACACCTCCGGCGACATGGAAACAATCAAGGACCCCAATACACTCTGTACCGATCATAGCGGAATTTCGTGATATCCGTCCCCAGCCCAAGTCGGATATAATATAACGGATCTCAAGGTAAGTTACTCAGATAAACACTTCCTTGACTCTCATACTTTACAGCGCAAGCAGAGCGCAGCAAGACCAATCATTCAAGACTTGGGAAGTTATTGCGATAAATTGGATTGTGTTAAGGAGGATCCTTAGAGGGGAGGAATAGGACTTTGGTGATAGTACTTGACGCCCCATGTGGGAGTCTTGGTAGAGATTTAAGATAGCTCGCATCATGGGAAGATTTTCTAGTCGTACAATATATATCTTTAATACTGGGAAATGGACCAGGAATTAGGGATAACAAGTGGCTCACTCCTGGGTTTAAGATCGTAGGATGTGTAGGCAATATATTAGTGGACCATGCTGCATGTGAGCGCACAATGGAGAAAAAGGAAAGAGCCCAGCAATAGTGATGGGCACGATCATGCTCGATCATAAATTTTTGGTGTGCTCGAGCACGATTTATGCTCGAGCATGGGCTAAATTTTCTGCTCGAGCATGATCGTGCCCATCACTACCCAGCAACCTAGAAGTTCTAGTTGGGAGATTGCGATAGCATAATTAATGGGTGGACTAACTAACCTTTCACCCTTCCACTAGCCCGAGTAGTTTCTAGTGGTTCTCGAGAGAGTTCCCGGGATGCTAACCTGTAATCCTGTCTACAGCCGCACCTCGCTGTCCCGGATGGCCAAAATCCAAGGAATCTGTCGGGAGAACGGGGGATCCGGGAGAGTGAGATCCGGGACAGCGAGGTGCGACTGTACTAGGTCCGGGATGGAAGCAAATAATTGCGGGGAGATTAAGGTGGGATCGGGCCCACCAAACCCCCCATCACTCAACCTCAACCACCTTTTAGAAGTCTTTACTTACATATCAAACCACAGGCATCAATGGCAAATTATGTGCGGCAAACTATGTATCTATGATACTAAGTAATGTGCGAGGGGTAACGGATAAGCAGTCTCTCACTTGTATGGTCTGCGTGGATAGAGTGTGAATGCACATATCTGTTGGTGCCACATGTGAACATACGTTGTCGGAAAGGAAAAGAACATCACGGCCTGCAAGTAGATGTTCGAGTTTCAAGATTGAGATAAGATAGCTACCGTAACAGGTTGACCAGAGAACCTCTCCCTATTCCATCAGCTTCAAAGGGCTCGGACCCTTGTCGTCATGCCCCTAAGCTTAACAGATTGTAATCGGGTGTATATAATCACATGGCTAAATATTGTAGAAGAAACTCTCGCCGCGGAGTTCTTCCGTGTCTCATCTTAGTGATATGCAGGAGGTCGAATGAAATGTGCCACAACAAACTTTAGCGCTTGTCCTACAAAGCTCACAAACTCTGTTACTCTTTTTTACCCCCGGCCAACTTTTTGGACTAAATACGACGGCCTAGATCACACATACTCAACGGATATATGTCAGTGAAAGAAATACCAGCTATGAAAAAGGAATAAGAAGCTCAGCAGCCTCTCTAAGTCCGACCAGGATGCACAGATTATGCGTAGTTTCTCACCTTAGAGCTAAATACCCGACATTGAGGTGTGCGCGCAGAACGATTTGCCGGAGTTGGGGATTGGCCTTGGGAAATAAGCGAGTTCCGCTAGCGGAGTGGGATGAAGGCGAGGCTCATAAAGCTGTCTGACTTTGCTCCCGGAATCCGGGGGCACAGGTAATATCGGAAGTAAGTGGGGGGATTCACGGAAAGAAGCGAAAACAGCTGATCAGCCAACGGAGGAAGATATCATCGTTGCCGGCGGATAGTGCGACTTTCTTGAGTAGAAATGGGCGGAGTGATTGGAGTTATTCTGAAGCCGGATGTGGGCCGGAGGGGCATTCCGATGGATCTCGGCCAGGCGTTTCACCAAGGGCAAAGGGCAATCGGTGGCACGAGGTTGTTCTTGCGGATTCAATGTGAATCTTGGGGATAGCTATTGCTTCATGGTCACTAATTTTTACCCGTATGAATGCGCTAGATGAATTGCAGACGAGGGGGCTACCAAGGCTTCTTGAGTCATAGAGATATTTCGTTCGGAGTGGAGTGGTACCGGACGCTAGTATTCCTCACCTAGTGGCCCGATGTCGGGGGAGCCGTTCAAAAATATTTTTCCAAGACGGTCGCGATAGCCATCACCTCGACCGACGATATTAGGGATTATCTGGAGATAAAGTTAGATGGTAGTGGCGGGCTAGAAGGGGGGGGGTGTGACCACAGAGGGGCGAGTACTGTGAAAACTACCCCTAGAAAATATTTCAGATATTATGTGGGTAGGAGCATTTAGCATTTCGACTCTATCGGCCATGTACGGGCATACTGTTACGGACGAAATTTAGCTTTCCTAACTTGCAGTTTTTTTAGCTTATCTGCGAATAACTTAGACAAAATATATAGCCTTTCATGATTTTTGCTTGGGGAGACGTCACGTTTCTCCAGGGGTGGCTATTGCATAGTCTTGGCAGACAGGGAGGGGCTCTAGCTAAGTTACGATCTTTGGCTTCTCGCGCTTTCCCACCATTGCGACAGGGGGAATACAGCACAACAGAGCAACAGTTTTGACTGTGGGTTGAGGAAGGAAAATTTGTCCTGTATGATACATACCTAGTTAGTCGGACAACCTGCAAGGTTGGGCTTTCTTTGGGTAGGACTCCCCTCTCTCTTTTCTGCGGTTGTCTGGGTTGGTCCGGGTTGGCCCTAGATAAGAGGTTTGTCTAGCTTAGCGGATTTGAATTGATCGTGACTTGTCTGGTTTCCCTTCCTAGTTAAGATTTCGTGATAGTGACAATCGCTTGCCCATACCTCCCCCTTTTCGAGGAGTGGATGCAGTATCCGGGGATTGTTTGCTTCCAATACCCACTGTCCTTTAACAAAATTAACCGTTCACAAACGATCCATGGCAACCCAACTCTGCTCACCACCAGACATTTTCAAAACCACTCAAAGATATTCCTCTGGATCAAAAACTAACTCCTATTACGTATTCTGCTACGTCTTTACATTTTATGTCTTTTTTTGTATTTTCATTATAGTCGGGTTGGTGGGGGGTGCTGTTTTCATGGTCGGAGTTTTTCTAATCCATTGATGTATCATACGGTTAATCTTGTTAAGGCACAATACCAACGCTTTTATGCGGGTTGCTCTTTGTTTCGCAAAACATCGACGCTATTCCTCAATAGGTAACGGTTCGCCAGAGAAGAAAGAAACTTGAAGAGAGGACACGGAGAAATGGGCTAAGCGGCACCTACAGGGCGACTCCAAGGCGATTGAAGACGCAGAAGGGAGATATATCAATGCTCGGAACGGGAAGTCTTGAAGCGGGTGTGGTAACTTTAAAGACGGGCATTATAACCCCACCCGCAATTTTATTGCCCACCCCCACCTCCACTCCCCTCTGAGTCTGCGAACTAGAACCATCACCAAGCCCATGTCATTAAAGCCGTTGCTTGATTTCACTCGGCAGTACTAGACTGGAAACAAACCTTAGACCAATAAGATCCGTGGCAAATACCAAAAGATAAGGGCAGCGGGCGTTAGGACCTAAGATTATCAACTCACCCTCTACGGATAACGGCCGACATCAGGGCCTGCGCTCCGGAAGCCTTGTATCATAGCATATAAGACCCATCAGCGAAGAAAATGTAGACCATAATCTCTCGATATTATCATCCATTCTTTAGAAGTGCTATCGAACTTGTCCCTATTTCTCCTTCGCTTAGGCTGACTTTTCTGTTCTCTTATTTAAAACTTGGTAATTCATGGAATTTACTGGAATCAAGGTATCTAACACTCAAGTTGCAGTTTCGTTTTCTCGCTTTGTTTGGTGGCTGCTCCGTTGGGTAAATTGCTAGTATAGCAGTGGCGGAGGCAATGGAATCTCGAGTTTTTGAATTGAAAATTTCTCCACTTTGGGAGGTGATCGGTTTTAGTTGATTTGGTGGGTCAGTCGATGCCGGTGAAGGGAGCGATGACATAATAATCCCAATGGTGGAACCTTGTAGGAATGGGCGCGTGGGGGGGTGGGGGGGTGGGGGGTGGCCGATAACAGAGGAGCATGTATAGAGGAGCACAGAAGTATGGACGTGTGTGGGCCCGTTAGGTTATGAATTGACGTATCCATGGGGATCATAATAACGCGACCGAGGGTAGGTAGCCAGAGTTGCAACTGATGTTCCCCTGCGAAACTCCACATAGCTAGTTCATCACCGCCAAAAATCTCACTAAATTAATAGTCTTGCCTCTTGAGCTCTGATTTTTTCCGCAGCTAGCCCGAAGCATATCTGAGAGGAAAAACACTGGTTGGTGGTGTGCTACTTATTTACTTCCATCGACTTTATCGTTATTTTTATATCTATATTGTTACTATCTTATCATTTGGTGTTGTATTGAGTCGAGGTACTGTACTTGTAATTTCATCGCATATTCGGAATCTGGTATTAATAAACATTTATAGCTTAGTTCTATGTCCAAATATGTCTAGGAGGAGCCACTATTACATGTATTATTTAGTCTCGTCTGGGTCAAGCTTCTGCTCAGTTCCTACATTTGACAGGGCCCCTACCATGTGCTCCTAAAGTTTTTCCTTATAGCTTTTACTCGAGTACGAGGATATGAGTTTCGGACACACGGAGAACTGAGAAACGAATGATATCGGAGCAGGTAGAAAGAGAAATCTTTGTGATTGCAGCAATCTCTTTCAAAGATAGTCGCCGATCTCCCTTAAGGTTCACTAGCCCCACAATTTGGCCACGCTTCGTGAGAGAAGTAGCAGGTCCACGCTGTTTCAATGCCATTTTCTGGCTCACGATAGTTGTAATAAAAACTCTGCAGGTTTTTGAGAATCTTACACTCCAGCTTTATATTATACCCAAGGTAACCTTTTGGAAGTCGCAACTCGCTCCTCTCATATTATCATCACAATTGTGGTCACCCGCACCACGATTATCACCACTAAAAACATAAAACGGGAGTGTTTTGTCCTCTAGTCCGATCGGCTAACCTGTTATCATCGGCTGCTTTCTCCTCTTTACATTAACCCCATCATACATTCGATATTTCTCATAATACTGACCTACTGGCCGGCACTTTTGTAGCAACCGGATTCCGAATACGCGATGAGAAGTACATGAGTTGCAACGCTCCCTTGGTCGCGTACTTATGACCCCGTGGATAGAAGTGCTCGTTTCCACTTATCAAGAAGCCGTTAGCCAGCAACCTCCAGTGGAAAACACGCACACCGACATCTCCAGTCAGTAACACCTCTAAGCTGTTATTTCACTTCCAGATTAGTCGAGACAGGGGGGAGGCCACTACTAACTGAGCGATGACTAAGCGAACGGTGTGTATAAGCGGGGGTCTCTGCGCCATACGCTTGAGAAACCTATGCCAGTACTCGAGTAATAAATACTCTCAGCGAGATTCAGCCTAGACAACTAGCCTAACCAGGATTCCAGGCAACACTCGATACCACAGCGACTCGGGTGGATGGAGCGGCCAAAATGAAAGATCCTATTACCAGATCCCGGACTTCAGGAAGGGGGGGGGGAGGAAACAAACATACAGGTCTCAGAACTAATGGTGATCACACGCAGTGCCGGAGTGATTTTAAAAACGACCGCTATTGCATACCGCCCAAACCCAAGCGAAAAGACCAAATTTTGGTGGATGCCAATAGAATTCTTTTTCAAAAACCCTTGGACATTGCGAGAATAACTGTGGCTACGACTGTGATCGATATCGTGAGTATCCGAATGTGTGAATTTTGCGGGGAAGAGTGGCTGGGTTGGTTGTCTTAGAAGCTACTCTCGCCCCGGTGCCTGAGTAGTGTGATATGCCATCCGGAGAAACAGGAATGGTTGCGCTCGGGTAGGTTTCTACCGAAAGCGCAACGAAGTAACTTACTGTTCCTATTGCACGAGCTTGGGATGAAACTCAAACTTGCTAGGTTGATTGTTCTCATTATTTCTAAAATAAACGGTCCGGATGGTAATATACTCGGGGCAGGGAGGAAATGCGACGGCACTGGTGTAGTGATTGACAACAAGCTCGATGACAAAATATTTGAGCCTAGCGAGTTGACACCTTGGGGGATCGAGGCTGACCAATTATTATCCCGAAAGCGCTCAGGGAGCTTCTTTCATTTTAACGTATACTGGGTACTCGAGTAAACCTAATCCCCACAGCACCCATATCCTGTCCATGGACCAGTGGCGGGACCCGAGCAGGTGAAAGATAATGTGGTTCTCTAATCACTTCCATCGACTACTAAAGTAACCTATTCTCCATGAGTGTCCCTGTTCGCTTGCATACTCCCATCGTGATAAGGGAGAGCTCCACAGTCACCCCCGAGGGCGCTTCCACATTACGAGCATCTGGACTAGTTGTGTACCGTTATGGACAGAATTTGGCTTTACTCACTTTGCGGCTTTTTAGCTAGTTTTAGAATAACTTAGGGCCTATTTGGATGCAATTGGTCGGTTCCGTTGGCCCATATAAATGACCATTTCGTACCATTCCGAAAAATTGTAAACGGAATTGCTGTTTGGCACAACAGGTATCAACTTTTCCATTTCAAAGCACAGTTAGAAATATTACGTGTGGAAAATTTTCACAAAATTTAATGGTTAACCATTAGGGACAACCATTCCTAGATGTCAAACCATTTCACAACGGAACGGTTGCCACTTCTCCTACTTTTGCTAAAGAGTCCCTTATACAGTATAGATATCTTACTTGTATAAGTTGAATAAAGTTATTGAAAGCAGTTCATGATACCACTTTTCTTGGAAAGGGAAGTACGCTGGACTTGTGTTGAATGGGGGAGAAGAAGTGTCGAGTTTACTATCGGGGGGGCTGTTGCTTAATCTTGGCAGACAGGGGGGGACTCTACTTGAGTATGTATCGTAAGGCAACGATCTTTCACTTTTCACTTTTCTCGCGCCCCCCCATCACAGCAACTCTGCACAACGGAGGAATCGTTTGGATCGTCAACCGAGAAGGGAAATTTTGTGATAGTGGATAACAAGCGGAGGATCTCCTGTACCTAGATAGTCGGACAACTAGTAAGGTTGGGCTTTCTTTGCGGTTGTATTTTTTTTCTCTTTGAGGTTCAGGGCTTGAGCGTCCGTCCATTGGGAAAGACTACCGTCTAACAGGGTGACTGTAGGCCCCTATGGTCCTCTACGAAGAGGTAACTCCCGGGCGGCGCCTACAGTCCGCCAATTACCTGTTAGGCTCGCCCCTCATCTTGAGTTGCCTGGAACATGGCGCCACTTGAGAACCGCCTCCCGTCCTTCCTGGGGCAGTCATCCGGACAGACACCCAAGATACCCGGCACTCCCGGGCCCCCGTACAGGTACTGCAGTCCGTCCTGCCCGGGCACGAAGACGGATGAACTGGACGCTTGGGAACACCGATGTCAGTATATCATGCTCCATGTGCACCAATCCGGGTGGTTGAGTAACCAGACAAAGGCCAAAAAGGACGAAAATAGTAGGTTTTCGAGCTATTATATTTCCACAGAAACCGTGAAACTCAGCATCGGAAATATCCCGAAAAATACAACATGCTCGAAGTATAATATGTATTTATTTTAGTTTTATATCTGGGGTGTGCAGAGAGCTTTGAGTACATCAATTGGGTTAGGTGGGTTGTATCGCATGCCACAAACACATAAACCCCGGCAACGGTAGGCACCCCGAGGGATTGGACCTCCCACTAGTCACCACCCCCCGGAGAATTAAAGGCTAAAATTCCACGATTTTCTGTGCTGGTGCTATTATGCGAGTAGCGAACATATAGATCTGGACGGAGTGATAGGTTATTGACATCTAACCTATGTCGCAACTAGACACTTTGAGAGTCCCAATTCCAGGATGAATTATCGCCCAAGTGAGGTACTATCAGCAAATGCCAGTACTCGAGTATTGGGTTACTGTACTGTTACGGTTGAAATTTGGCTTTCCTAACTTGCAGGTTTTTTACTTACCTGTAAATATATGAACAGATTAGATAGCTGTTCATGATCTTGACTTAGGGTGGTGTCAGGTTTCTGCAGGGGTGGCTGTTGCCTAGTCTTGGCAGACAAGGGGGCTCCATGAAAGTTACTATCTTTGACTTCTCTCACGCTTTTCCCTCTCCACTACCACCACGACAACGAGGATCACCAGGAAGGGAACACAGCACAACAGAGGAACTGTTGGGCAGTGCATTGTGGAGGGAGGATTTGTCCTGTACCTAGTCAGCCGGACAACCTGTAAGGTTGGGCGTTCTTGCGGTGGGATTTTTCTCTCATTTGTGCAGTTCTATGAATTGGTTTTGCGAAGTAGCTTAGTGGATTGGAATTAATGGTGCCTTGTGTGGTTTGCCTTTCTAGTTGAGAATTCTTGAAAGTGACAGTTGTTTGCCCGTACTTCCCCCGCTCCTCAGAGTAGAATACTGTTGCCCGAATATTCTGTTTGCAGTACCAACCGGATCACACATTGGCATTCTGTCCATTGCCCGCGGTCAAAAAATTATGATAGCAACCCACACACTTTCTGTTATTGCGACTCTCATTCGTTTGCCTTTCGACTCCAGCTTCTTGTTGGTGCCACCTCCTACATATTAGCACACATTGTACACATACTCGAGTACAGTACCTGGACGCCTGGGAAATGCCCTTCACCAAATCGGGCCCAGAGTCCGGTTCACGTGATTACCTTACCGAGTTTTCTATGTCCGGCCGAAACCAAGTTATCAGGGGGTAACGCCTAAGAAAAAAAAGGTTGTTTGTGGCAAGGTGAGATTATCTTAGGGTCCTTATTGTTTCTATTTCGTTAGAGCTGTCCTATATTTATACAAACTTGACTTCACAGCAAAACTCTTCATCCGGAACGTCACCCATAGTCTCTCCCATATCCCTTCAATCCCTCCATCCGCTCGACTGCTTAACACGTTCCCGAGGCTCGTTTTCCCTGATGCCCTTTTTCCGGTTTCGTCCTCTTACACAGTTTCCCTCATTGCCCATGATCCGTTACTGACCTGAAACCGCCTCCCGTTTCCCAACAATCATAGTGTGACACTTTTGTCCTCAAACTCCTAGTAAGCCTTAACCCCTAAACTCTGGCCGTCCCTGGTGCCAATTCCTAAGCAGTGTTCCCAACCGTCCCGTCCGGACTGCAGGGCCCTGGCGTCCAATAGTCCCGTCCGTCCCGGGCGGGGTTGGTATGGACGGCCGGGCAAAGAGTCCGTCCTCACCATTTCCAGAAAGACTGCAGGGCCCGGCCGTCAACCTACAGTCCTGCAGTTAACATCAAGTTCCGGTAGGGCCTCGCCGTCTTTGGAATTGACGGGCGTCATCTGCAGGGCCCGGGCGTCCTGAGTCAGGACGGGCGTCACCTGTAGGTATTTCATAAAAATACCGTAAAAATACTTTCGATTCGCTATCTCCGTCAGCTTATAATAGGTTCATTTTGACAGGTTAATAGAATTGCGTGTGTCGGTTAATGTGATTTAATAACGTCCCGATGGTTGATCTTATCCCGCATAGGAAAGCACTAATCCTTTTGAAGACTTCTAGGCAGTAGATTCGGAGATAGCAAACGACAGGAGTTTTTACGGTATTCATAATGTGTGATTGCTCTATCCGCTGAGCTGTTGCTTCATACATTTGATAAGAGAAGAAAATATGCTTGGGGATTTGGAGGACAGAGCGGTAATATTAGGCGGGGAACTAGGGCAGGTTCCGGGATCGGATATGAGTGCACAGCTTGGTTGATTGATGAGGAAATTTGATACCTGATACCCAAATATGATGATAGCGTTGTAATAAAGATGTTTCGTTTCTTCAAGCACAGACTCCCGGCTCGGAAATTTTAAAAAAGCAGTTCAACTGAGACACCTGTAGGGCCCGGCCGTCCGTCCCGGGCATGGGTTAGGACGGACTACAATTTGGCGTCCGTCTCGTCCAAGGGCCGCAAATTTGCGTCCGTCCCGTCCTAGGCAAAAGACGGACGGACTGGACGCTTGGGAACACTGTTCCTAAGGCGCTCCAAACATCTCTACTTTGCCTAACCGCTCAACCAAACATACTATCGTTCTTCTGATACCTTACTGTTAAAAATATTTACGAAGGTTCCATATCTGCGACACCGGAAGTTAGGATAAGGAGAGTTATTGTTTGGAGATCGTTGGAAAGTACGGAAGTTGAAGCAACGGCGTGTATGGGCGAACAGTTAGGTGCATCAGAGATGCTTCGGGAAGATTCAGGTCAGACTAGGGGTACTAAAGCTTTAGAACTAGTGTTAGCTAAAGGATGGAACGAACGAGTGTTACACTTTGATGATAGCGAAACAGGTGAAGGTATCATGAAAGTTTGAAAAGGAGCGTTCAGGAAAAGTCTGTAAGTAGTTGAAACGGGCGAAGGGATTGAAGGACGCAATCTGTAGGAAAGTTGAGGGTGTGGTTTGGAAAGCAAGAGACGGTGATGGAAGAACAGACATGAGCGATGGCGAAGAAGAGTGTTTCTTGGAAGAGAGTTTTGTGTATATATAGGACGCTGCTGGCAGCACGGAAAGAACAAGGACCGCAAGACTCTGTACCCAACATAGCCTATATTTTTATTACTTACTACTCAATCGTGCGATCGTCTCAAAACTGAATTCCTCTCAACCGTATACCATCAGTGTTCAATATATATCCAAGATATGCAAGCTTTGCCATATCTCAACAACCAGTGTTCCCAAGCGTCCCGCCCGCCCTGTAGGCACTAGTGATGGACACGATCATGCTCGATCATAAATTTTTGGTGTGATCGAGCTCGATCAATGCTCGAGCATGGGCCAAATTTTCTGCTCGAGCATGATCGTGTCCATCACTAGTAGGCACCACCAGGACTGCAGTCCCGGGCGTCCCGGGCGTCTGTCTCAAGCTGTAGGGCAAGAGCGTCCGTCCTTTGGGAAAGACTACCGTCTAAGAGGGTGACTGTAGGGCCCTACACTCTTAGACGTATCGGTAACTCCCGAATCGTAGCTGAAGTCCTCATAGTGATGGACACGATCATGCTCGAGCAGAACATTTGGCCTATGCTCGAGCATTGATCGAGCTCGATCACACCAAAAATTTATGATCCAGCATGATCGTGTCCATCACTAAGTCCTCACCCGTCATCTGCAGTCCTCGTCCGTCATCTGCAGTCCTTGCCCGTCTTCTGCAGTCCTCGCTAATTACCTGTAGGGCCCGCCAGTCACCTACAGGGCCCGCCCGTCATCCGGAGTTACCCGGAAAATTGCGCCACGTGAGACACCTGCAGTCCCCGCCAGTCCGTCCCGGGCTGTCGTCTGGACGGAGGTCAAGATACCCGTCCGTCCCAGGCGCCCTTTCTGGTAGTGCCGTCCGTCCCGTCCGGACCCAAAGACGGACAGACTGGACGCTTGGGAACACTGTCAACAACAGTGGCGGGGAAACTGCATTGCCAAACAATGTCGCTATTAGATCTCTGACCTCACTCACATGTCTGATACGAGAAACGGGGCAAGGAGAGTTTTTGTGGAGATATTTGTGTACTGTATCTTCCAATGCTGCACGGGCCGCAAAAAATAAAAGAAAAGAACTGGAGTCCCATATAAAAGAGACCAAAGTGAGGATGTATCAAATTCACCCCATAGGGAATTGTTGTAACTAACTAGAGTATTACCATGACATGTATGTAGACTAAGTCATTGGGTTCTATAAAGCCATTATGACAACATTCGTAGGTTTTCCCTCCAAGAAGAGACACCCCAAAAGGAAAACAATTATTTTTTCTTGTCCTGGTTGTTGTTGTCATTGGTGCCATTACTCTCTTCGCCCTTGGTCTTGATCTTGTCCAAAGCCGTAGTATAATCACGGCCAAGGTTAAAGATAAACTTTGCGGAATGTTAGTAATACGTAAGGTAAATTGTACAGGGGGTTCAAACTATACCTGACCGAGCAAGATATAAATAATAAACTTGATCACTAAATTAATGTTTTCAAGGCCCTTATTGGATATCATAGGTTCGCCTCTGCTCAAAAATCCTGAACCCGCCCCATGTGTCAAGCGAACGGCATTCAAGATTTTACTTTCCGTGTCTGTGCGCCCCGTATCGAGCTTACTCTCCAACCTAGTCAAGGACAAACCAAGATCTTGGACAGCCCGATGGCATTTTGCGATATCCTAATTTATTTTAGTAAAATTGTTCAACCACCTATTTGCTGCCCTTCTTGAATGGGGGATTTACCTTTTCCACAGCAGAAAAGCGATTACTGTGCTCCTTATTCATGTTGGAAAACATCTCTTGAAACATAAACAGCCTATCGTTCTCGTAAGGCTTGTTTCCCATAAACTGGGATGACCTATCTTCGTAAAAGGGTTTCCTCTGAGCAAGCTAGTTAGTAGAAGTAATCCAGCATTGGCAATGAAGAGATATCTTGCCTGAGTTGTATGAAATCTGCGATGAAGCCCAATACCAAGCCCCATGCCATTACCGACAACTTTGTTTGTGAGTTTGTGAGCGGACATTTGTTTGACAACAGCTTTGGTGAGGGTGCTCATTTTGATCGAGAATCGTGGATGTCTTATCAATGATTTGTTGATGTGTTGGAAAAGGTTGTACCAGCAAAGGGGAAAGCGACTGCACGACATACGGTAGGTGTTTATATACTGGCGTAGAGTGGAGATGTTGTCTACAATCAAACCGAGGTAAAAGCAGTCCTCATATTGGGGAGAGGCCTCATTAGGGCCCGTTTACCCAACCGCCTGTTTCTAAAATTTGTGTTCTAGAACTAGCTGCGTCATTATTTGGTACAGTGCACAAGTGTTTACCCAATTTTCTACCCCCCCAAATTCTTGTAACTGGACTGCCAAATGGTGACGCTGCCAGGGCGGTATGATACCTTTGCAAATCCCACCAGATTCTAGTTCACGCTACTCTAGGTAAACACCATCTACTTGCCCACACACCTCCCACCGTCAAGCCACTCTTAAAGGCCAGCACGATCTCCGACGGCTAGACCGCCGTCCATAGGTAAATGGACCTTCAGTTCGCCTAAACCTCAACAATTCTGAACCCTCCCCACACATAATCGCCTATTGTTTGATTTCTGATGGTGATAAGCATAATCAAGGGTGAGGTCTACCGGTCGGGTCCAGCCGTCATCTGCAGGGCCCGACTAACTACCCATAGAGCCCTATTGGTATTTTGCATACTATAGATAGTTGTCCCATAATCCGAGTGGTGATCTTGTAGGTGTGGTGCATTGGCAAAATTCTTGATTTGCTATGCGCGAACAAATGTGATTTGTTTAACTATAGATGCAAGATATAAAGAGTGAAGGCCTGAGCGAGGAAAGACTGATGGTCAAATAAAACAATAAGGAAAAATATCCTGTTTTTGTCCAGCGAAACCTCCGATGTATGGGGATTTACTCGGCTTGGAGATGGTGGGACAATGACTCAATTGCAACAAAAGGAGCCACATCGCCTAGCTTTTCTCCGGCTCTGCGCACATGAAGGCCTTGTAAACCCTCACATTCACTCTTCATATTTCCCCACCGTTTCTACACACAACAGATATTTTGAACCGAGCATAATGGCCCAGACTACACATCCCCGATCGACCAAATTCGGCGACAATAGTATCAACTGCGGCAACCCAATAGGGAGCTACAATAAGACGGTTTGTGGGTCCGACGGGGGTGCGCAGACAATGTGTTGACTCTCTCCACTTGACCCAGAAAACAGACATCATGGCGTGCGCAGCGACCGATTCGGTGGTGTCGGGGATTAGCTTTAGGACACAAGCGAGTTTCGGGAGTGGAGGGGATGTGATGGTGGAACCGACAACGCTATCTCATTTTTCTCCGGGAATCCGAGAGTCGGCAAGACATAATTGAGGTGAGTAGCTGGATTATTTGAGTCAAGCGAAATATCACTGAGAGCCAGAAGTCCTAGCCCCCTGGTGATCGACAGCCTGTGCGATCAGGCAAAGAAGGAAGACATCGCCGTTGAATGCTTCTACTGCGACTTCCTTGCCCAGCAAGACCAGATAACTACCAACATAATAGGTGCGATTTTAAAGCATGGGGTCTGGTATTAGGACCATTTGTTTTGGTTATGGTATTGACTTGGGTTGGTATTGTGATGGCTGAGTTTTGTGCGGAATTGTGGTTACGTCCGTTGCCTCGGGGGGGTATTCCCACTGCCTGTACTGTAATCCGCGGGGGTATATTATTTATCTCTACATACCCGGCGATAGCCGCTCCGCGGCGCAATAAAGTATCGCAGAGCTGGATGGTAACCCTAATGAATCATGGGGCGCTACAGAGCATCCTCTGCAGTAGAAAAGGATAGGGTTTGGGGGATGCATTAAAACAGTAGGAGGAAAGGGTAGCCGGAAGTGAATAAAGTGCGGTAACGTTGAGTTTACCCATCGCTTCACTCTTAGGGCTTTCCCGTTTGTAGAGTCGTTTTATTATACCGTATGGTGCGTAGACAAAATTAATCGCGAAACGATGATTGATAGCAACGCAACGCCCCACATCACCCCTGCACTTTCAATACCATCCAAAGAAATTTCTCTATATCAAATATTTTTTTTTTTATGTACTCTACTATGAATTTATATTTTTAAATTTGTTTTTTTTAGTTTTCATGATATTAGGGTTGGTTGGGGAGTGCTGTTGTCATGGCCCGAGTTTTCCATGTTCGCTGATCCGCGGCTAATTTTGTCATCGAACAATACATGAGTTGCAACCCGGCTGCCCGGCTACCTACCCCCGGTCGCGTAATTTTGACCCCCGTGGATATATCAATCGTGCTGATCAATATACCGGTACTGGGTTTGAGGAAAAACTGGTTGCTCAGCCCCAGAGCCCAGGTTCACAGAGTGTGAGCGCAATACAACGGTCGGTCGGGTCACATCTGCGCTTACACTGGAGGACAAAAGTGCATGAGTGTTTCAGCATTGCAACCAGCGAAAAAACAAAAGACCCTCACATCCGGAATAAAGTACACAGGGCACCGATCACCGCCACCATGCCTCCACGAGCCCTTACATAGTGTCCCTGCATGGTTAAGTCAACTCTCTCTTAGAACTAGCAATTTTTTCAGGCAAAAAATGGGAGTCGGGGTAGGATTGTGGGGCCCGGGGTCCAGCACTTCCATCTAAGTTGATGGTATTTGCCGGGTAACTTAACCTGCTCTCAGGAGAAGACTCGCTTTGAGGTGCTTGACTCGCCCCTATTTCCGCCATTTTTTGGCCAAGAAGACTAAGTTTTACAAGGTAATGCAAGGCCTCTGCAGCCTTATCAGTATTCTTTCTTTGGCGTGTGTCGGTAGGTTGTGTTGCTGGCATTATGTTAAATTTTGGCCTCGCGGGTGTTAGGGAGATAGTTTTTTTAGTGCTTGTTGCGTTGTACGAAAACTCATGCAATTCTGCCCTCTGGTGCACAAGATCGAGAAGCAAAGGACCCGGGAATTTGGATATTTGAGTTTCAAGATTCCCATAACATAATTGATGAATAAGCCAATTAACCTACGGCGGACTAGAGCGACCGAAACCGCCACTACACACGGATCTTGAAATTCAAAACTTGAAAAATATATTTTTAACAAAAGACCTTATAATGATGGAAATTTTGTAAGCAATAAAATGGATTGCATATAGAGTAATACTAAGGTACAAAAAATGGCCGGTGTAGGTGGGGTGGCAGGCAAGAAGCCTGGATCAGCTCAAAAACTCAAATTATGAGAAGGAAAAAACTTATAAAATGAAATGAAAGCGAGTGAGAAAAAATAATTTCCATAGTT
>Ga0307513_10000933_pt1 | contig 42229 bp, 38 predicted proteins | sample 15_EM_MG_FD_202174 | JGI IMG/M metagenome (GOLD analysis project Ga0307513, IMG submission 202174) | Populus trichocarpa ectomycorrhiza microbial communities from riparian zone in the Pacific Northwest, United States - 15_EM | ecosystem: Host-associated > Plants > Roots > Unclassified | place...
CAGCTCATCAGTCTTGCACCCCCCGCCCCCACACATCCACCACCCACCAGAAAGGACGAAAAAACACCCCAAAACCAAACAGCCTAAATCAGAGTAAACCAAGGACCCACCAGTCACAAGTCACAACCCCAGGTCCACAGGTCAAGATCCAAACTGACTCAAGCACTGCCCATACTGCCGAAACGAACTGCGCTATCGCATTACTTACCAACACCATAATATTATATCTCACCAAATCGGGAGCACAGTCTCGGCAAACCCCCCAACGAAAAGAGTAGTACAATTGAGTTAAATGACAAAGAGCTGAAGCCACCGACAAAACAGGAAGTTGACGCGATCCTCCTATGATACCTACTGTACGAGTAATTCCTTCCTTCCTTCCTTGCTCAGTGCGGTCGCTTTCCTAGGGATGATGATCATGATGGGAACCTTTGTCTCGAAACGGAGATTAGAACCCCGTACGGAGGTACAAGGTTTGACAAGAGGTAATAACTGGTAAGGTAGTAATCTAAGCAACTCGCCTGCCACCCCGCCCCCTGTGGGATCGGTGGTTGGGTTGGGGAATCGGGTATCGGTATTGTTCCGGGGTGTCAGGGTACCATAGGGATATATTTTCTTTGCGGGGGGGGAGTGCAGGGTGGACGTGGGGGGTTATGATGTTAAGCGCGGGGGGGGCATAATAAATGAAAAGGTAATGTTAAAGCGAGTGCTAAGTTGTGATGACTGAGAAGGGTATGGAGGGAACCATAAGAAGAAGTATTCATCCCGCCTGCCAACTTCAATAACAAAAAGGTAGCACACGGTGGATACATACCCGTCTTCCCCCCTTATTCTCCCCCTTCCCGTTCCATTCTTCCCAGCGCTAACAACAGGCACTGACAACGGCGTGTGATCCCACCTCTGTCCCTCCTCTCCCCCAATGTCACACCCAAAGTATACGAAATGCGGTGAGCATAGAAAATAAAATTAAAAAAGACACCCTCCAATTAACACAGTACAGTACACCGGAGTACATTACTAATCCGGAGATATCACACATTACTGAACTATCTGCAGCAGCGGCTTCTGTGCTCCCTTCCTTCCTTCCTTCCTTCCTCTCGTCCATCCCGATGGCCTCACACAACCGCCCAGAACCGCAATTTTAAAAAAATTCACACTTTTAATGCGACAGCTCGGTAACTACACTACACAACAGAAAATAAAAGAGAAATAAAAGAAGAAAAAAGTAATCTTCCGAGTGATACATTATGACTCACCGTTCCACTCAAACAATAATCCCAACAATAATCACAACCTACCGGTATCCCTCAAACCCTACCGTGCACAACGGAACAACATCTAAGAAGGGGCATTCGAATAACAACCACCAGCATCCCACAGCATAAAAAGGAGTACATAAGCCAAAAAGGAAAGGCATTAGATCGTCCCACCTACCCATTCCTAGAAATTAACGCTCACCATGATACACAAAACACGACATGTTTCCCTGACTAATTACTACAATTTCAACAACTCAGCCCTACTAACTTATATTACACCCCCCCCCCACCCTCCCTACCCTCCAAGTTAAGAAGTTTACCCCGTACTTTGTACTTTACCGCTCACTTTCCTTCCCTCCACGTCATAGGGTCCACACCCCGCAATTTACTGTATACCGGTACTCCGCCCCCGCTGTCGGGGCGGCTGACTCACTCGCTGACTGGCTGACTGACTAACCAACCAAAGCACGGCTCAACATTCACGATAGCTCACTCGGGAAAGAGATCGGGAACCCACTCACTTACTCCTGAGTTAACCCGCCGATTTCCACACCCGCGCGTGTAACATAACACAACTACCGTACCGTACCGTGGTTTACTATACTGTACTTATCTGCTTGCCCTCGGGCTTCCTCTTCTTGCTTTTTGCTTTTTACCGTTTGTTTGTTGGCTGCGTTTGTATACGTCACTTTTAGTTAATAGGTAATTTACCATTCAGGTACAGTACAGTACTGGTAAGGCTCGGAGGAGATCTGGTTTCATTTCGTGCGGTTTCGTTGAGGGTTCGGGATGCTTGGTGTTACATGAGTGATTGATTGATTGTCCGTCTGTTCATCCCCCCGACTTCATACATTGATTGATTGATAGATAGATGGTGATTACATGGTGGGGAAGGGGGAAGGGGGAAATTCGGTCATGTCTGTGAGATGATGACTGAGAGGGGCGTGAATGAAAAACAGAGTGCCATGCTAGCCTTACAGGATGATGTACCATGATGGTATGAAGATGATGAGGAGAGCCCTATGTGCATGAAAGGGGAAGAAAGGGATAAATAAAAAATAAATAAGAGTAAGATAATAAGAAAGGCGTACTACACTCAACACCTCGCTATGATGGAAAGAAGAAAACAGAAAAACCCCGCAGAAAGAGGAGCGCCATGCAATATCCAAAATAAATGAAGAAAGAAAGAATATCAGAAAAAATAAAAAAAGAACTCCTCTCCTGTCTATGATCCCAACCAATCCAACCCAATCGTGAACGACAGTTTCTGATAATTTAAACAATTATAAGAAATAAAAGTAGAAATAAAAATAAGTAGGATAACACACACTAACACGAAGCAGACAAACAAACGAGCGAGCAAGCAATGCGCCAAACCACCAACACCGGACAGAGAGAGAGACCACAATGCATGCGTTCACATCCACGGACTCCGACTCGCCCCATTCGATCCCCTCGCCAAAACCCCATTCCTTACAGGCAACCCCTCAGCCGGCGCATTGGTCTCGTGTAAGGTAGGTCTTGCACGGATGCGGTCAAAATTGAACAAAGTCTTCAAGCTACCGACTTGATTCTCAAATTCTTTTGTCGGGAGCGAGGATGGTCCCGTATCCTCCTCCTCCATGAAGGGTGTTACCAGTTCGATTGAGCGCGGGGAGCTAGAGTATGATCCCGGGTTATGCAGTGGTGGAAGCGGCCGCGTATGGTACTGCGACGTGCTCGCGGTGCGAATGGGCGGTCGGCGAAGTGGGGCGTACATACTCGATGGGGAAGACGGAAGGGACGTTGGTGATGGGAGGGGGGTCAGCTCCGGCGAGAAGTAGTCTGAATGGAGCTGTGGGGATGGGGGGGTTGGCAGAGCGCGGGGCGCTGTAGGCATTGAGGGCTCGACGTAGTTTCTTGGCGGACCGGAGATGTGACTGGGCGGCGGAGTGTAGTGGAATGGAGCACTGGCGAGAGTTGGTGATAGTGGTGGTGGTTTCGACTGATCCTTCCGCCGGCACTTTTCTGAGCAGTAGAGAATCTTTGTATTTGGTACTACGATTTGATTCTCGCAATGTGCGCTTCAAAGTAACATGTTAGCATCCCAATTGCAAAAAAAAAAAGAAGAGTAAAAGCTTACCAGAAAGGCAAAAAACTCGTCGCCATGGATGCATCTACGTCGTTAACAACGTTGCTGCTACCCGCTTTCAATCCCTTAACACGCGTCCCCGTAGAAGCAGTCCTAGGTGCTGCTGGTGGTTTAATACCACGTCTCCTGTTAGTAGCCAGTTTGACGGTTTGATGGGAAAATAAATTCCCGACCCTTTATAAATATTTTTTTGTTGTATGTGGTGCTCTTCCTTGGTATGGAAAAGGCTGTCTCCGCCCGCGCCCGGAACAGCAAGGCTTGCAGGTGGCAGGGCAAGGGGTAACGAATTGAGAAGGGATGGATAGGGACTGGGTTTCGTTAAATCGCGCGGGCTGGTTTTGGAAGCTTATCTCCCGTTATCAATGCTCTGTGCGGTGATGCGTCGCGTTGCTTACTGCCCCGTGTAGAACAGGGAAGGTTGTTGGACGGAGTTGCAGTTTTGAGGTCTTTACACTATTTTTGTCTCGAGGCGGTGTCTCAACTTTTTTTTTTCTTTCCTTTTTTTCTTCTTTTATTTCTGATCGAGAGAGAGTAGATCGGTAGGGATAATCGTTGTGGGCTGATTGGGTTTAAGGATTGGGTATTGGGAGAGAAGGATAGAGCAGATGGTAGGGGGGAAGAGGAGGAAGATTTGTCGACTGTTGTTCCGACAGATATTTCGGGGGATTGGAAGGATATATAGTTGATCCGACTCGACTAGCGGAAGGGAATAAACTGATGATGGTAGGAAGTGTTAATCGAGGTGATGTAGGTGAGGTAGGAATAGGTAGATATGTAAAGCAATGAAGGGGGGGGGGGGGGAGGAGGACGGACCCAGTATATAATTATTTTTTAGGACCTTTTCCTAAAGCAACTTATGCATGTAGGTGAGGTAGGTGAAGTAGGCAGGGAGGTAGGTATGTTATGGATGAAATGGTCAAAGTGAGGGCTACCCTAGAAGAGGGGAAGGGGGGGGGGGGTGGGTAATGGCTTGAGTGTGTGTGGTGTATTGTATGTAGGTAGGTAGGTAGGTGGGAGGTGGCCTTTTTTCTTCTTCTTTCTTTTCCACTTGCTATGCCCTTTCTTTCACCTTCCTGCAGTGGTGAGGAAAGTAGGAGGTAATCGATGTGATTTCGGCAGTCGAACTTGGGTAAGAAAGAAATCCAATAAAATCCAATAATAAATAAATAAAGTCGGCGTGTGTGTGTGGTGGGAGAGGTAATAGGAAGTGGACTAGAGTGAGCCGCGGCCTAGCTTGCTTCCACCGTTACCGTTTCACCTCTCTTCTGGAAGCCTGATCCTTCCTTCGCTTCCACCGAGAAAGAGAATCCCACGGTTAATTTCGATTCTCTCCCCTCTTCTCGGGATTATAAAACAGAATTGGCTCACTTTTTCCCAGCTTTAGTTATTCCCTCGTTCTTTCTCGTCTCTTCTCTCCTCTTCCCCTTTTCGAGTATCGAAATTTCTCCGAAATGATTTTCCCCAAGGTACAACAGGGATAGAGAGCAGAAGGAAGGGAAGGAAATTGAAGATCGGTTATCAAGAGTAGAAGTGAGTACCGTAAGAGGAGAAGATTGCAATGTAGCAGAAAAAGTAAAGGGTTCTTTTTAATGCGGGTCAATTATCCACACTCACACACTCACGTTCACACTCACACTCACGCTCACACCACAGCAATCTTAGGAAAGAAGCACGCAAAGCAACGCACTCAATCACTCACTCACTCACACACCACAGTTTGTCCGCACCCCCCTCTTTTTTCTTTCTTCCCCGGCCGACGCAAGTAATGGTGGGCTTAAATCCACCGTTTAACCCCGTACTCCGTTCCAAACGGCGAATGAGGATTAAGGAAAGGGTATTATAAAATATATATATAAATAAAAAAAAGCAGAGCGCTTCTCTCTCGTTTGCACGTCAGATGCGCGGTGAATATGTACGAGTAAAGTTCGTTTGACCTGGCGAGAGGGGCGTGGGGGATCGCGGAGAAAGAGGGGGAGGGGAGAAATTTGATAGAAAAGAGTGTACAAAAGATGGAAAGGGTAATAATTCTCTCTCTCTCTCTCTTTTCTCCTCCTTTCACGAAAAAACAATTCTCTCGATGGATGAATTGGAATGGAATAACACACTCTCTCCCTCGTCTCTCCTCTGCACGTTATTTTCCCGGAAACTAAATGGAGAAGTTGCAGGATAGAAACGAATGGGGGTGGTGGTGGTGGTGGTGGTGGTGATTGACTGATTGATTGATTGATTGGGGGAGTCGGTCTGTAGAGATTGAATCGAGTACCGGTAGGAAATTTCCCTCTCTCCCTATCGCCTTTTTTCCCTTTCTTCCCCTCGATGAACGAATGCTCCTTCCCACGTTTCGTATCCGGTCAGTTCCCTCTTTTTTCTGTAGCTTGCTGTGGAGTATGGCGCTGCGACTGGTCCGTTCGTTCGCTCGCACTTGCTGTACTGTAATTCCCCTGGAAGCAGAAGCAGAGGTAGAGGTAGAGGCAAAGCAGACGCAATGTACGATAATTCGGTAAGCACCGGGAAAAGGAGAAAAAATGTGAGGATCGAAAGCGTCGGAACGAGTGACGTGCGAAACGAGTGGTAAAACGGTGGAAGGGAGTTCGTTTCAACAGAGCCCAACAAACGATGATTAAGAAAAAGAAAGCAAGAACGAGAGATGGCTTTTCCTCCTTCCCTTCCTTTCCAACCGTTAAAAGCAGTCTAAAACGAGAGTCCGAATAGCGCAGAGCTTCTTTTCACAACTCCGTGAGAAACGGCAGTTGAACCCGGAGAGATGGACGAGGGGAGTGAGAGATGGGACGACTTTTTTTTTTCCTTTTGGTGGAAACAAGAGTGGGAATAAGCCTGCTCTTTAATGGTCTCGTGTTTCGATCAGGAACCTTGGAGGAGCACCATAAAGCTTCAAGGTACACTCGCTACTAACGCTACTAACACTTACGGCTACTACCACTACTATTACTGCTGCGGTATTACTAGCGAGGGGATCTTTTTTTGTTGGTGCAAGGGCAATGCTTCAAGAGGGGTGGGCTCTCGGGATCGGTAAAAGATCTAGAAATCGTGGAGAAAGGGGATCAAACGATCGAGACCACGAGAAAAAATAAAAAACATCTCGTCGAGGGAATTAAGATGGGCTCCAGACTTAATATCCCCCCCCTTCTAGACCACTACCGCCACCCCTTGTGCGATGTCTGCTGCTCCGCTGTGCTGTCCCCTGTTTTGGCTGCCTTTTGACTGCCTTTTTGCTCGGGCGAGGTACAAATATTCGAATCGCGACTTATCATCGACGATTCCAGTGAGCTGGAGGTGCTCGCTCGCTTGCGGAAGCGCAAAGTTACCAGGCCTTTTGATGCGATTTTTCCGTCCAAGCGTTCGGATGGATAACTATTAATAGGAATCTCCACTGTGGTGATCGCCCTTCAGATAAAAAAGATGGTCAAAGAGCTCCGACTAGGGACGAATTACGACGCCTTTTGTTGAGAGGTTTTCCGGGGCTTCAGCTTAGCTCGTAGACCAAGGCACCGCTTCCGCGAGGATATCTATGATATGTTGTTTTTAGAAACATCTTCGAGTTACTGAAGCTGGTAGTCGGTAGCAGTGCTCGTAGAGGTGTCCGGAATTCGGGGAAACGCCCTATCTGATACTCGTACTGTATGATAGCTCAGTAGCTGTCTTGCAGTGAATACCGTACTGGAATTGTAGCCACAGGCACAGCTAGCTTTACTATCTCCCCACACCACGCTCATCGTTGCCACAGGATGGACGAGCCAGAAGGCGCATGTCGGGGCGGAGTGGGGGGTCCCTACATTGCTCGCCAAACAATTCCCCCCGTTCCAGAACCTCAAAGCTACCCCTATCAGATGCACATCTCATCACATAACAGACACAACACCCACCCACGACAACCCCACCACCAATAACCTACCACAGCCACCGGCCAATCTTCCCTATCCCCCCCGCTCCCACTAAAACTAGCAATTTGTTTATATCAACTTCCCATCATTCGTTTCGAAAAAACCAAGGGCAACAATAGGAAACAAAACCGAAAGGAAAAGAAAAGAAAGCAGAAGAAGCAGAGGGCCACGATATCATAAAACATGTCGTACCGTAACTCCTCCTCCTCCTCCTCCTCGCCCCTCGCCAAGGACGAATGACTTTACCCCGCAACCCCACCCCACATTCGCAATTGACCTGCTCTTTTGCCCTGCACCTAACACGACAGCCAATTTGCAAAAACCAAAACAAAATGCAAGAAAGCAAGAAATTCAACTTTCTCCGGGAAAGTGATTTACAGTAAAAGCGAAAGCTGAGGAATCCTCGTTCTCCCCCTCCCCCCCTCCTTTGTTTTTCTTTTCTTTCTTTTTTCGCCACCACCGGATGTAGAAGGGTTTATGCGTCGGGAGGGAGGGAGGGAGGAAGAGTCAGGTTCTGTCGATAGAGAGAGAGAGAGAGAGGGAGTAATATCAGTAATACCGGTATGATATTAGGGGGGGGGAATACCAGTAGAGAGGGAGAGGCGAGTCATTGCGCCTGCCTGCCTACCTACCTGCTTGCTGCGGCTGCTTCTGGGGCTATCGCTGCTTTTCAGGAATTTGCCGAATGGGTCAATTGTTCTGTTTGGCTCGTTCGCTCGAGTTCGTTGGTCGGATTCCGATATCTATCATAATCTCGACGGGGGGAGCTTGGGCCACTACGAGTCCCGGGGTGGAGCCTTTTCTGTTTTGCATGGCTTGCGTGGTGATTAGTTAGGTTGGCTAGGTTAGCCTTATGATAAGCTGCACTGTGTATGGGGCGATCGTGGGATTTACACTTCCGTACCGGCGTTTGTGGGTGTAGTGGGATAATTGCGATACGATGCGATTAGACGGGGAGAGTTAAATTACTTGCGACAGTAGTACAGTATGGCACGGCCAGCGGCATTCGAGCAGTGTAACGGGGTAACTTGAGCAGCGTGGCGATGCGTGGCTAGCTGGTTGGATGGACAGATAGATGGACGGGGATTGATTGATTGATTGATTGATTGATTGATTGATTGATTGATTAAGCCAGGCCGGCCAAGAGATATGCGTATGTGTGGATGGGATGATATGAGACGGATGGGCGGATGGATTGATTGATTGATGGATGGATGGATGGAGATGTGAATAGTAGCCTTAGTCTAACTATAATACGAGTTTGGAGCGCTGTACTATTGACTAGTATTATTCCTTTTTTACAATACCGGTAGAACTGCCCTACGACACTCGAGCGGACTAGCTTGAGTTTTGAAACGGCCGTGGCGGGGCCTCACGAGAAGCACAACCAACAGCGATAGGCCTAGAGCACAGGGAAGACTCAATTCTAACGGCACAACAACGGTGGCGGCGGCAGCAGCAGCAGCAATGGACGAATACCAATATCAGATTCGGGTTATTACGGGTATGAATCACTAGCTGTAGAGCAACTTCTCAATCAATCCACCCCAAGGACACCATCTGCACTGGAGACTATCTGATTATCTTTTCATCTTCTCAAGCACAGTGGAGAGCACGCTCCTGTACACGGCGACCATCATCTCAATTGAGATAAATAAATAGATAAACAGGTATGATAGATGGATAGCTAGATAGATTGCGAACGACAGCGGACAATAATCATCAAGCGCTGATGCAATTCCTTTTATGGCATGTATCCTGGACGCACAGGCACAGGTACAAGGGGTAGATTGGGAATTGACAGCAAGGAGCACGTGTGGTTGGTGAGAGCTTTAGTCTACCGGCCGAACGAGGAGTCGACTTTTTCTCCCCTTCCTTCCTCCCTGCGTCGACCAATGGTGATGAGAGGAGTTGGCGTTCCTTCAGGCAAATAATCATCTCGTTTCCTGATAATACTACCCTATTCAGCGTGGAGCATTTTTATACCGCTGCTGCTGCTGCTGCTGCTGCTGAACAGTACGATACCGTCAATTCATGATCTACCGTCGTATGTATGTAGGGCAAATCATCATTCCATAGACAACCTTACCCTACTCACACCATCACCAGCCCAAACCGAAATCCGTCTATCGGTCCCATCTAGTGCATCCGGCACAAGCCACCATCCGACAAAAGTGATAAGCTACCGAAGGCAGAAGGCAGAAGTCAGCATAGTGTGCTCGTGAGGGCAAGAAGGGAGAGGGAGGGGAGAATGGAATAGAGGGGAAAGGGCAAAAAAAAAAAAGAAAGGAAGGGAAGGGGAACGAGGGAACGAGGGAAATGGGGGAAATGGGGGAATGAGGGGCTAACATGTGCCAAAAGCACCTCACCCTGCGCCCCAGCTCTCATCATCGTCATCAACACCATCATCATCCTCCTTATCCTCCTCCTCCTACTCAACATCCTGTCAAAGCAGCGCGGTGTCGACGGTGACAGTCGACCAAGTTAATGCCAAGCAAAGTATGCTTGGTATCATGAGGTAAGTTCTCAGCAAATGCAACCCCCACAAAGATAAGGCAGTACATTCCTGAACTGTACAACACTGTGTAACCTCCCCCACCCTAATTGGTTGTTCTCCCTTCCAACCATGGTTGGGGCTCGCCGGCTTGCACGCTGGCTGGCGAGATTGTATGATACAGTATCGTACCGTAGTGCCTGGAGAGAGCACGCAGAGAAGAAAAAACAAAATAATAATAATAATAAAAAAGAACAGAACAGAACAGAAGCCATAATACTTTGGTATTTACGAATTAGTCTTGTACCAGTACTTGACTACAGTATCATAGAGTAGGGGTCGTGGGTTCCTGTCGTTGGAGTGAAATATGAGAAAATAAAAAAGCTTGACTTCAACTAGCACCACGGACGGTAACTTGCACTTGGGCATGTAGATAGAAACAGATGTCGTAGATAGGACAAAATATGATACCTTCCGCTACTTATCCTCATTCCCCTGCTCTATACATCATGAGGGGAGGTTACGGACGGGAACATCGAGCGGGAGGCATTCGGACCGTTGGCTTGCTGCTGACTTACCTGCTTGCTTGATGCCCGTGATAATAAGGGTCCGGCAGTGGTAGGGTCTCAGAGGGGTTCTTACATTACATACATCACATATAACCGTATACGGTAGTTGTCGTATTCCACAAACCCTGGTGCGTTTTATGATATATCAGACTAATGAATTAACTCGCTGGCGAACTGACTAAACTAGTCGAACGGGATAGATACCGTAGCTATCTATCTGTCTAACTATCCAGCTAGCTAACGGACTAGCGAACCAACTGCCGTAACCACCTGTAAGGGTACCCACTACACTACGCTACCGTACCGCAAGCCACGACGCGCCCGGGAATTACGGTATTGGAGGGGAGGATGATGAACGGAGGAAGTGAGGGGATAACATCAAGCAAGCAAGCACCCACTAACCACGCGTCAAGCGAAATAAGGAAAGGATGGAAGAGTGAGTGGATGAATGGATGAGATGAACAAAAAAAATTAAATTGAGATATCATATTCCGCCGTTGAGCCGTTTGTTACGGTATCGCTTTGCTGGTCAATCGTTATATTGTGCCGACCTACCTACCTATCTCTGTACTGTACTGTACCTACCGTACCGCACTCCACCACACCAAACAACCTATCTGTCTGCCTACCTACCTCCCCGCCTGTCTATTTGTTGTGCCCCGCAATTTTATTTTTATTTTTCCTCTCTGGGTTTGGACGGAGTGAATTATTGGTTGGAAGGAGGAAGGAGGGGTGAGGTGAGGTGAGGTGAGGAGGGGGTTTGATAGATATTAAGGGGGGGGGAGTTCACTCGAGCACCAAAGTGCGGTACTCTGGTATGTGCGGTAGTGAGTTTGATAGATAAGTAGATAGATAGGTGTTGGTGCTGTTGCTGGTGGTGGTGGCGGTGGATAGATTGATAGATAGGGAATAGGGGATCAACTACGGTGCGGTATGATACAGCAATGGTGCAGTGCATTGAGATAGCGTTTGCGAAAACGGGGGCTGAAGACTGTCGACCACCGATAATGCTTTTCGACCGCTCACTCGTTCGCTGGTCAAGCGGAGAGCAGGAAAACATGAAGAGAATGTGATAGTCCTTGTGGCTCGCAGGGTTCGGTGACCGTCCCATCTATTCCAAGCAAGCCTGACTAAACGGGCCCACGGTAGTTCGCAGTATGGAGTTAAGCTACATTGCGCGAAAAAAGATTGGGCAAGCGAAAGAAGGGAAGGGGGAAAAGAGACTAAAAAGTGCGCGGAGAAGGGAGTACTAGTAGGAAGGAAGAGGAGCTCGTGGGAGAAAAGTAAGATAAAGTCGACTTTACCGGTACTTTTGCAAAAATGGGAAATGGAGAGAGGGAAAAAGCCTAACCCACCAATTAGATCCTCCTGATCTGCACACCCACCACACGAAAAAAGGAAAAAGAGAAAAAAAACTGTTCCTCTTCCCCTCCCTCCTAATGATATCAATCACTCCACCAATGCGGTTGTACTATCTTCGTCCGATTTTAGGAATCCGTCCGGGACTCCCTTCGCGGCAACATTGGGTGTACCGACATATGCTCCCAGTAGACAACTCCATTGGATTTCTCCCTGGAGTATTTTTTGAATCTCTCGATACGCATGGAGAGATGCATATGGCATCCCTGTGGTCGGATCACGAAATTTCGCCGGCTGATGCGTGATGACACAGAGTGGTTTATGAGTTTCTATTGTGTACCCTCCAAGGTGCATGGGAGAAAAGGGAGGCTTGATTAGTAAATGGAGAAAGTTTCCAATATATGCTAAGAGATCCGAATCCTAGTTCTATCAAGCAAGTAAGGCGCAGGGAGGCAAGCCCACAGCCCGGGTTTCGTTGCATGTGGAGAGTCTGCAATACTCGTACAAAGGAGGTAATGCTAGCCTGAGGCGTGCTCAGGGTGGACAAGAGGAGGCAAAGAGGAAAGAAAGAAAAAAAGAAATGAGTCAGGGGTCAAGTCAAGCGCCAGGGTCAAGGGAAAGAGAAAAGGCTCAAAAGCCGAGCATCTTATCAATCAACTCAGAAATTCCAAGTCAAGCCTAAGAATGGCACTCGGGCCGGATCGCGATGTGCAAACCGGGGAATTGGCGAGGTGCATGCAATAACGCCCGAAGGGGATGGAGTGGAGACCATATAATAGGTATTCTCTGATGACATAACCCTCAAAGCGACACAGGGGATGGGGATGAGGGGCAGTTGCCGCCTTAAAACGGAACAATGAGGTGGAATAGGGTGGGGGATGAAACCGATACGAAGGACGAAGAAATTAACGAGAAAAAAACGAGGAGTAAAAAAAAGAGAAAAAGAAACTTACGCCAGGTTCTCTTTGGATCGCTTGGGAATAGCACCTTGACTAACCCTTCTCGGGTCTGAACAGCCGCCGGGTCAAAATTTTCCAGCACCACGAGATTCCTACTCGAGTGTTCGGTCTTTGGTTTAGAAGTTTCTGATGCGGCATGTGGGGATATACAAGTTGACACTTCGTCCTTCTGCATATCCGGTGGGTCTTTCTCATGCTCCGGAGAGGGTCCCGGCAGAGCCGCATAGTCCAATATCCCTTCCAGGAGCATAGGGATTGGTCTGTGGTCCCTGTGAGGCACCTCCTGTGCAGAGGATAATAGCTGCGGGTTCGCATTGGACGGGGTATTTGACGATGCATTGATTATATTGTCTGAAACCAATATTGTATTTGATTTTGCATTTGCAACTTCATCAGATTGAGGCAGACCGCTCGGAGGTAGTTGTGGGGATTCAACTTTTGAGTTAGACTCATTTTCTCGTCGCCCATCAGCTGTTTGGTTTGGCTGGGGGAGTTGCTCTCCTCCATCCTTCTGGGCCGCCTCCTCCCTGCCATCCTCTCCGCTGCCGTCGGCAATTGGTTTTTCTTTACCTTTAGTTCCGACCGCTGCCGCCTTTGCTCCCTTGCCCTTCTTTTTCCCTTTAGCCTTCTTCCCCTCTCCTTTCTCTCCATCCTCGCTATTGTCAAGAATTTCCACCAATCCCTTTCCAACCCTCAAGAGTTTTCCCTCACTGCCCCACTCGGCAGTTCCACTCCACCACGTAATCACTGGCCCTACCAATTTGCGGTTTTGCAGGGCAGCGAGTTTTTTCCGTTGCTCCTCCAGCCTGACAGCCTCGCTCTCTTCCCATTTGTTCAAACTTTTCAAATTTCGCTCCTCGGTGAGCTTTGCCTCCTTCAAACGCTCTGCCTGGGTCATTTCTTTGCGAGGGTTCTCTTTGTCTTTTTTCGCAGCTGCAGCCTCCATCAACTTGATGGTGTGTAGCCGCCGCTTCTCGGATTCCTCTAGCCTCTTCATTGTTTCCGTTCTGTTCTGTAGAGATAGGGTTCGGCTTGAGGCCCTTGTAGCTGTAAATTCGGGAATCCATGAAACTCTCTCCGACTTTTTTCTAGGCCTCGGAGGAGACCCCCGGGACGGGGACGTTGCCGTGGTTTGCGCGGCCGTAGCCGTAGTGGTAGTAGAACTTCCGTCCTGAATTGTGACTCGTTTTCTCGTCGATATCCTCGGTTTCAGGAATGCTTCCGCAGCCTTCCGTTTCTTCGCGGCTCGTTCCTCCTTTGCCTGTTGCTGTAGTTCCCTCTCGCCCTCGAGATCCTCCTCACCTTGTCCACCCTCTTTTCCGTCGACACCACCACCCCTGCTATACTCATCCTCGTCGTCCGAGGACTCCAGGAGCACATCCGAGAGCTCCTCCACATCCCTGGCCTCGAACTCGACATCGTCCTCGTCTTCAAGGAAGAGGGTATCCTCGGTGTCCGCTTCTTGATGTAATAGCGATGCAAGTCGGTTTCCCGCTGTCGAACGTCTCTCTCTACCAGCGACAAGAGATTCCACGACACTGCTTTTGTTGTTCATGATGTTGCTGTCGTTAATCGCGTTGAAAGAAGGGGGATGTTTGTTCGTCTAGATCGAAATCCGGATGTGACGCGCCCCATCACCGATCCAATCGGGATTATGTAAACAACCTTTGATAACGTGATCCTCACCGATCCGAGGCACAACACCCCAGCCATGGTCCCACTAGCGGAGGTTTTAGAAAAAGGCTGAAAACTGCATGATGCCCAATGCCGGTATCGCTACCGCTATCGTGGGATTCCCTTACTCTTGGTCTTCCATGCTTAGTGGCACGATCCGGGCGAGTTTGGAATCATGTTGGGTCACTCGGGTGTTCACATGTTTTGGGTCAGCCTTGCGTGCGGACTTGTCGTGACCGATGATGGTAACTGGATTTGGGTTCTGGGGAGTACCCACAGGTTCTCTAAGGCTCAGGTCATGATGCGATACCGGGTGTTGGGACTGTTTCCCCTTTTTTTCTTTCACCCTTCTCATATCGGCTCTGCCCCGGGCTCCGTCGGTGGCGGTGTACTCTATTTACTGTTGTGTACATGTGAGTACCCTGTGGCCAACCCGCAAGCTGCCTTGCCGGAGAGGTACCCATCGTGGAAACCGCAGTCTCCTGAAACCTGTCCAACGTCATTTTATTACAATCACATGTAGCCTTTCTACCTTCTGCCCAGTGGACACAGTTGTGTCAACCCAGCTAGATATTGTCGGGGTTGCCGGGGGTGGGCGGTGTGTCGGGGGTGGTCGTGGGGTTTCTAGAAGCGTTCTGGATTGCTCTGCCGTCGTCGCGATAACGAGGAAGATTCTCCAGACATGTCCTTCCTTTCCCATTACAGGAGTACACATTTGGATGGGAACTTGGAGGAATGGAGATATGCTCAGTGATCCACGGAGGGACTGAGTTGCTTTTATATTTTTTGTGTGCCTCTCCCTTTACCATTAGAATGATGAGCAAAATAATGAAGTTTATGATTGCATCTTTTCTACCTTTCCTACTCCCACTCCAAGCGCGAAGTGAATCTGCTCGTTCCACAGCTGCTCTATTTATAGATACACCGAGGGGTATCTATGTAGCTAGGGTCCGTAATATATTTCATCCCTGGTGCATTGAGGAGATTTAATGAATATCTGATTACTGCCATGTTTCCTTCACGTGGGTTGCATGGGTTCCCGATCAGAAATCTTGTTTAAGCATGTGAATGACCATTGGTTATCACTCGGTATTTAGAGTCCAAAAACGGGGGGTATGCCTATTATTGTTGATTTTCTGATTGCGATGCAAAAGTGCTTCACTCTGAGCCGCAAGGATTTCTTTCGGTGTCTGGAGAAGCGACTCTGTTGAGGTAGAACCATCTGTGCACCCGCTCGGGAAAGGGCCCCATGGTTAGATCCTGAAAGTGTGTAGATCGAAAACAAGGTAACCTACTGGTTACCACATTTGGAAGATGTGGATTATTGAGATCTGGGGACATTATTAGAGGGAGAATTCCTGGCAGCTCTGCTCATTGTTGCATATCACTGGGGAAAAATAGGTATGACTTTAAACCGACATTATGAGTATGGTATCTTATGAAGAGTGAAGGTATCTTGTGGGTTCAGCAACTAAGACTATATGCGACAGCCAATCGCTGCGGATTGGAGCTGACAGACCTCGTTGGAATCGTTAAACTTTTTTTGGAAGAAATTCCCTGGGGATAGAGCCGGGGTGCGCTCTATTCAGAAAAGCCCAAAATATTATTGCCAAATAGTAAATTTCCCAGGGAGAAATCAACAGAGAATAGAGACACCTAGAGTATCACACTTAGAATAATTTTAGAGCTAATTTACTTCTAATTTCCTCGGGGCCCTGCAGATTTGTTATTTGGGCCAAGAGTGAGACGAAGCTATTTTTTTTGGATGGAATCTTGTAATAACCTCGGGTTGCCCCCAGCAAGATCTCTTTATGTGTGAGAGATTTCGATAGACGCACCCTCCAGATTGGTTGTTTGGTACAAGTTTGGACAATAATCCCACCCCAGAAGCCCCTCTTGATAGCCTAATTTATTTTGATCCATCGACCTGTTCATTGGAATTTTTCATATTTTTACTAGAATGTATTCGCGGGGGGGAGGATTGGTCATACAGTAGCCTCTACTACCGGTGCCCGTTTCTAGATTCATTGTTTCTGTGCATCTTGGTCTCTCTTCCGGTCGTTTGTTCATATGATGGATAGACAATCCTATGCTTTCCATTAGATAATGCAACTTCGGGCTTCGGGCGGGTTTCGGCTGGGGATCCGTTCAAGGGGGTTTGTTTCTCACCCTATTGCGTTTTGGTCTGGTATTACCGTATGGTAGCATCGTGACCACTTTACCGTCATGTTTTATCACTCGGTCGTTGATTGTGAAAGGTCAGCAGAGTTCTAAAAGGTGAATTTTCCTAGTATAAGTAGCAGGGCCAAAACAAATACGGAGTGGTACGGATTCTAGTTTCCTATGAATGGGTTAATATCAATTGGGGGATAGGGGGCGGGTGCACCGTGTGACGGGTGGCTTAGCTTGTAGGAACTAATGGAGCGTTATGTCCATCGTGTTGAGTGAGGGGGAGTGAGAGGGCGTCCCGGGTGGGGTCCGACACTCTTTTATCGCTTGGGATTATATGAAGTTGTGCTGATATCTTGGTGATTGTTCGTTAAAGTGAGCCCATCCTACTCTCAGGAGCATCTTGGGATGTGGAACGCTCCCAGCCGGCTGCTTTAGTTAGCCGATTAACCACCAGTAAGTATATGCGGAAACTAGACCTTACAATTAGCTAGGAAATCGACTTAAGATGAGAGATTGGAGCCATGTACCCTGCGTCGGGTAACAGACACATGCTGCAGGCCCCGAGCCTGTTCTACCTAAAACTAATAACCCCCGAACCCCAATTAGGCTGCAATATTCATGGGACGTGGCTCGGATACGATTGACAGATTATGTTGCAATAAGCGAGAGGTCATGCCGGATAAAAGGCACTAGAGTTCGACGATGAATGCCAGGGGGGTAAAGTAGGGGCCTGTAGGAAAGAAGGTATGGGGGTGGGCTCGAGAGATCCCCGAGTCCACTGCTCGTACGCGATCGCCCCACATTTGCCTTCCATCAATGTTACGGCACTGTTATCGACGAAACTCTAGACAATGGTAAAGACGAACAACCTGAATAATGACAACCATAACGGGGAAAAGAGCACTGTGAGAACACTGTGCATCCACTGGAACTCAATAAGGTTCCATTGGGAATGAGGATAGAGGTGTGTGAGTGCGTGATTTTAGAATATGAACCAGCCTTTAGACTGATGGAGTGCAACTTTTGACCAACGGAGTGCCGAAGTGAGATCCTCAATTTTCTCCCATACCAGGGGTCCTGAATGCCCTCATAGGGAGCCCGGTGCGCACCAGGTATTCGAGGGGTTCTCGAATTAATCGTGGGGTAAGTGAGATCCTCAATTGAATTTTTTTTAGGATTGGATTCCCATTTTTACAATAAGCCCTCGTTTGTGGGAAGAGTTTTCAGTCAGGATAGTAGCTCTCTGGGTAAATCACTTAGGTCTTGTTTAGTTTAAGCCCGTTTGAAAAGCTCCCCAATTCTCCTAAAATAGGATGTATGGTGAGGTGAGCAAGGGGGATCTTAAGTGAAATTCATCTCTATCCTTGTGATTAATGGCAACTAAAGGACTCACTGGGAGGCTATGTGCGCGGTGGTTAAAGTGCATCTGAGCGTGAGAAGAACGAGTCCTGCAATTGGTGTACGGCGTGATCTGGTGAAAGCCGGATAGGAAGGTCTAAGAGATACAAAAGTAGCCTTACCAGCAAGAGGGCTGAAGGTTACATACTCTCAATAGCTTGAATGAGCGTAGAGAAGCCGTTAGTGGGATCCAAAGGAATCGCCACCCCGAACTCGGCTTTTTTCGAGTTGTCCGGGAGGTACAGTACTAGGACAAAAAGAATCGTCCGATGCCCATTTTACACCAAAAGTAGCCGATTTCGCCACCCTCCCTCAGGCCACAATTTTTATGAGAACCCACAAAAATTTGGCTGTGTATTAGAAAATCCGTAGATAATATAATGAAAGTTACAAAACTCTTAAATATCACAAAGGGATGGAGAAATGGTTGTTTAAGTAGAAAGGAATTGGTTGTCATGTACCTTTTTGTATGGAGCCCCATACAAAAATCTAGGTCACTTTCACACAGGCTAATGTAATCATAAACAATGGAAGCAGCTTTGATTCCCTGTACTTCTACTTCTAGAAGTTTGAATAGGTTGTGATTTTCTAGCTGGAGGAAAGATTTGAAGTGTTTCTATGCACACAGTGTTGGGAATTGTCGGCTTGAAAATGTCAAATTTGGCCCTAAAACCAGTATCGGACGAATCTTTTTGTCCCCGTACTTTAGTCGAGGGTAGAGGTTGAGATATTTATGTTTCCAAAAGGTTAACAACCTTAGGAGAGGCGAGGCTCTATAAGCCCCTGGGAAGGGAACTCGTGTGTGGAAGTCCGCCACAAAAGAGGGAGGGAAAAAGTGCAGGAACATGAGGGAGTGGTCTATAACCACTGTGATACTTTGGAAATCCATTCCTCGTGCTGAAGCACTTGAGGCGTAGGCAATAGGGAATAAATATTATCTTCCTGTGCCTACTAGCGCAGATGTGGGAGAGACAGAACTCTATAACCCTATGCTCGTAGCCACCAAACACTAGGGAGAAGTTCATGAAAGGTAAGGGATAGAAGGAGAAGTAAAAGATAAGCAAAGAGGTATTATAGCTGTGTTTAGGGGGTGGGCTGTGTAGGAATAAGTGCTGGGTGATCGCTAGAGCATTTATTCTGTAAAAATAGGGAACCAAGTGAGATTTTTCTTCCCCACTGTCGGGTGGCTTATGGGCGAGTGATGGGTCATGTGAAGAACTTTCTATAGGAAGAGATGGCTCGAGGGGAGCACCGGGCAAGAAGAAGAATAAATCTGAGATAGAGCTCTGACACCCGCAATATCGGTTTCCTTTAGGGAGAACGTGTGTTTTTGCACTCAAATTTAACAGAGGGAGGTAGATTTTTTGATATTGAATGCGAAACCCTCTGGGTCCTTTTAGCAGAGGTTTTGGACAGCCCGACAGTTCAGTTTTAAGCAAGCCCTCTTGATATAATGCCTTTTGTGAATTTGGGGACAAGACTTTTCTCTTTGGTAGCTCCTTCATGGCTCCTACAGGTTGGCATCTTGGGGCTGTGGAAGCTCTGTTTGGTCAATGAAGTCTACCATGTTGGGATTAACATCCCCCCTTCTATTAGCTTGCTGTGATCTTGTGGCTTATCACAGAAGCTAAGTGCACTTGCTTCTGGCAATCATTGTCCGGTTTCACAATTACGGCCACAATGGAAAGTTCACAACTTCCTTACGGCTTTTCCCGACAGCTTATGGGAGTGATTTTCAGCTAGCGCCATCTGATGTGTGGCGACAACCCGGTTCGAACGGTGTCCGTAATTCTCTTGCCCCAGGTTAAAGTAGGCTACGGGAGTTGTGCCCGGGCTCGTTCGGTCCCGGGCATTTCATATTGAAGAAAGACCAGACTTGCCAAGGTGAGGTTAAGAGTAGAGGAGGCGGACAAGGGAATTTAGGTAGGTAGGATGGAGTAATATCTATAACAAGGTGGGTAGCGCTAATTTACTAATTTATTACATCCATCTTGGCTTTAGATCCTGGAGGACAAATAACCAGTCCACCCATAATGTTAAGAACATTCCCCAAAAGACGCTATATACCGGCATTGAGCCTTAGAGTTGTGGGTTACTGCCCTGTGTCGGCTTGGGATAATGACATTGTGGTGATAATAACGCATTCCTTGGATACTGCCAGGGCAGACAAGATCACCGGAATCCTGCTTTCGAAGTGTGCATCAGTTAGTATTAGGGCTTGCTAGTGATGGACACAATAATTATATTTTCATCTTAGAGGAGTGACTAGAGTTCCAGGTCGTATTCAGACATCGTGATATCTAGAGGTCTTGTATGTATTCCTATTATCACATGTGTTCACTATTACTATCTACCAACCAAGCCATCCCACCCCCCATATCATCCCACAATCCCAAAAGTATGATGTCCCATAATACAAGAAACGGCGGAGTGAGCTGGAGCATGAGGTAAGAGAGCAAGTTGACAAAAACACACGCCATCCCTTAACTGCAAAGTAGCGCTCTGACGAAGAGCGTGTAAACCTGTCAAAAAAACCAAAAGAAATGGGATTCCAATCCCCTGGGATCATAAATCCCTCCTAATCCGGGCACCCACGAACATCCCGTTGACCCCGTATTCAATGAAGATAAGTTGGATAACCCTTCGACTTGTGTCCCTTCGGACTACCGTAGAATCTGGTTAAAGTCGGACTGGCGCTAGTGACTAGCTTCCGACTAGCGTGTGGCTGGTTTATGAGGTATGATATCATACTGTAGGTGCACGCTTGGAGGAAAAACTCATACTGGTTGGAGTTTAAAGTTATCTGAGCCACGGCAAAGCCACCAACTAGTGCAACACTAGTCGGAAGCTAGTCACTAGTGCTGTCCGGCTTTCACCAGATTCTACGGTAGGTTGGTCCGCAAAAGGCTGCCAAATTAGATCGTAATAATGACATTTTTTATTTTATTTTGGCTTATATCGTACGCCATTTTCAACAAAATTAGTGCCCTTTTATACAGTTGCGCGCCGGTCGGGGTCTAACGTTTACTTTATTAAAACCTTTGTACGCACTATCCCTGCCGGGACATGACCCTCACTCGGAAAGTCCATCCTCGGGGCTATGCCGAAATATGGACTTATCATCTCCCCCACCTCTCGACAAACGCTTTCTTCTCTCCTCGCCCGCTCAAATCACCACCACCTTTCTTTAACTCTTCCAAGCCCCCAGCAATCCCTTCCATCCTCCCAGCCACAGCACCAACTTTACTCTCAACCTCCTCTAAGCCTTTGACTAACCCTTCGCCAATCAATCCAGCACCTGGGAAGTCATTGCCAGACCTCAATGCCACCTCTAGCAGGCGGCTTACATTCCATGCCTCTGTAAGCTCTGCCTCCCCAGTTGCAAGTTCCTTCTCTTGTGCTCTGAGCTTGGAATTTTGTTGAACGACATGTTCTCTGATCCGCGATTCCTTGACTACTGGGGCAGGAGGTGTTGGTGATGCAGATTTAATCGGTGATACGAAAAGAGGGGTAGCAGTTGGTGCAACAGAAATGCCCAATAGTGCCAGCATACGTAGTTCAGGATACTCGTCCTCATCGGGTGAAAAATCCGTGCTTCTGCCACGCCTGTGACGTGGAGGAGTGAATGCCGGCATCGTACGGAAAGGAAGCTTTTTGCTCGGGCTTGAGCTAGCGCTCCTGGGAGCTGGTGGGGGTGTACTTGGAGCGGCAATCTTGGGGGGTTTTATAAGCGGAGAGACCGATTCCGCTGCGATTGTTGCTAAGACTGTAGAAACTGCCTTTTGCTTGGAAAGTTCTATTTTCAAACTCTGGGCAGTCGCCCTGTGACGTCCCTGGAGATGATGGAGGACATCACAAATCTATAATTGTGTCAGCAACACCCAACAGAGCTCCAAAAGAGGAGGAACTAACGTATGTTCCACCAAGTCGCAGACCCTCGCTAGCTTTCATTCGGCCTTTATGTACTTCATCCAGTACCGGTTGAAGGAATTCTTGTTCGGCGGCCATTTCTGCCACTGACGGGATTTCGGCGTACAGACTTTCAAGGTCTTTTTGGAGCTCATCTGCTTCAGGGTCATTATTCGCCGAGTTATGCGAGCCGGCTACTTCTAAGAAAATTCGGTCAAGCCGGGTCTTCAGGGCGATGGCTGAAAGAGCCGATAGCCTGTAAAATGCATTAGCAAACTCTCTGTGAGGCAAAATTGAGAAGGGTTCTTGCTTTTTGACAAGCGCAGTTACTCTCTCGACAACCTCCTTTCCGTCATCACCGCCGTCACCAACAATCACGCCGCCCGCAAGTCTTTCCAATCGTGCAAGTACCCTGTCATCACTCTCCAACATCTTATTCACACCTTCAACATCAACGGCAGACTCCTCCATATATTGCTTCAAGTCGACAATCTCCTCTTTTAGGATGCTTAATAAATCATCAATCTATCACTATTAGAATAAGTTTCCCCGTACGTGTATCTAACTAAGGAGCAACTTACAGCAGCTTGAAGGTCCTCCCTCTGCGACAGCCACTTCCTTCTCCTCCGCCCATCCAGCTTTCGCTTACGTTCCCTATCTGCCTTCGTCTTATCTTTCATGGCTTTCAGAGCTGCCTTCTGTCTCCTCAGCTGAGTCGCATGCTGCCTCAGCAGCTCAGTGCTCCTTCGTAGCCCTTCGATCTCAATCTCCAAGTCCCCCTCCGACCGAGGTCTCACAAGTCCGAGCTCAGGATGTGCTTTCTGCAGCTTTGATAGCGTGCCCGTCTTCTTGAGGTGATTGTATCTGTAAATATTAACCGTCGGATGGTGCTCCACGCTCACAATTGGAGAACCTACATCTCAAGCTCCTCTAGGGAGACTAGCGTCTCGTCCGTGATACACCGTTCAACCCATTGTGTCACTGGGACACCGGTTTTGGCATTACTAAATGCCCAAAGGACGTCCTCTTCCCCGAGTGGAACTTCATGGGCCGATAAAGCTTGCAGGAGCTTTCGCGAGGGTTCTGTCGGATCCATTGTAGGGGGCAAATTGCGTAGGTCAGTGTAAACAAATGTCGTTGGGTCAAGCTATTGCCAAGACTTGGCGTATCGGGGCTCTGTCCGAGGTTGGGACTGTTGGCCGGTCGCTTACGGTAGCCTCAAACCCTAGGTTGCAACCACTCGTCCCCCGCCAACGGCATGGTTGAAAGTGAAGATATGGTGAACCTCATCCTGAATGGCCTAGAGCTCTGGGGGATGGGATATCTGCTATTTCGTCTGTAGGTGTCCTACCCGTATCCGCCTGGATATTTTTTAACATTTAACATCCCCCTTCACAAATTGTACGCTAAGTACCGTGGTTAATAGACCATCCCATCCCCATTGAGACATTTGATTGTTTCCTAGACACTGTATATATCCCAATAGGAGACTTTCTCATACTGCTCACATGCATTTTCTACATTGCGGTTTAGCGGGCCATAAGATTTGCTTGGAGATGGAAAAGTTCATAAATTACTCAATATTGTTACCATTCTGGTAGGGCTCTTTAAAGCACGAAGTCATAACCAAGGGGTCGGGCCGAATTTGCCCTAAGATACATCAACGTTTTCTCACTCCCGGCTTTATCCTATCACTCCTAAGTATCCCTATAGGAAGACCGAAATTAGCAAGACCACTACTGTATTTCTCAGTCACTAGTTCTCTCGGTTCTGGCCGGGCTGATTTTCTCTTGGGTTGAGGCCAAGTCATCTAATTCAAGATCAACCTCTAGCTATTGTTTTCCTCCTGGAAACAATTTTCACATTCTGCTTAAAGTTAATCTGTATTCTGCAAATCCCTCAACGAAATGTAGCCAAGGCGAATCTCTGCAGGCCTTTAACTAATATCATACCTCAATGGCTCTTTGGAACCCTCTTCAGCTGAGATGGCCCAAGATTCCCTTTGCCGCCCCTCCCGCTTCTAAGAACAGCCAGGATCCGCTGTCCAGGCTCGGAGGTATCCTGCTCTCAAACACCGTCTACTCCCCGCTGCAGCAACAAAATATCCCGTTGTCTCGTCCACAAGTGTGGCAGCGCACCTATCACTGCATTTCGACACTCCCCTTCCCCGCCAGCGGTAGCGCTTTTGCCTTCCTATATTATTTTTTCTAATACTGAGACAAAGCTTATTTGATAAATTACACGCCTTTCAACCAGAGCTTGGAATTTGTCACTATCTAGAGGGTAGACCAAAAGGCTCCCGCTGGAGGCATATTCGCTTCTACACTTGATACTTCCATGTTTCCTTAGCCCTTCCCACGTGCACCCACTATAACGAACTACGAAGACATTTGCCTATCGTTGTAATCCCAGGAATTGCCCTTGTAGCTTGCAATTCATTCGCACATTCGATAGTTTGCCATGCTATAAGGCAGAAACAAGGAGATCTCCGCCCTTCGGTGCCAGAAGCCCAACTTCAGCACGTGCTGCGCCATATGTTCGTAATCTAGGCCTCGCTTCCCTATGTCACCATTCTTCTTCCCTCAAGCCCGCTCATACTGATTCCTTCTACTTTAGTAGGCGGTGACATGAACCCCGTTGCTATCCGCTCTACAACATCCAGTATCCTCGGCGACCCAGCTGCAGACAAAGATGGGGATTCTCTTTGAATTTATAGGTGGGGTGATTGCTGACTGCCTTAATGTAGTGCAGGAGATTGTTGGAGGATTAAGATAGTGGTGGATGCCTCGGTCCTAAGGTACGGAGAAGAACTTGAACTTATGCTTTAAATGCCATGCTATTCCCCCCTATCCCTCTTCTGCCATTGGCTGTGGCACCACCGCATGGGTAATGTAACCAGAGTACAGTACAGGCTCACTAGTACTACCTCGCTTTGCTAAGAAAAAAATCTATGTATACAAGGCAATAAATAGGGAGAGGGGCAACAGCTGCCTTCCCAAGGTAAAAGATTTTTTTTCTATTTTTTTTTCTATTCTTACTTTTCTATTATATCTTTTTCTTTTTTTCTTTTCTTTTCTTTTTTCACATTTCTTTCTGTTACCAACCCCCCTCCCATTCGCTTCTGCTACCCGCCGATCGCCAACCTTTAAGGTCTAGAGTCGGATTCTACCACCTCGTAGCAGGATTGTTAAACCCCACAGCCCTATTGATGAGGGCTAAGTTCTTCAATCTCCCAGTTCCCATAGGGCAGGATTTTTTAATTCTCCTGCCTTACATGACGGATCGTTCAATAATAACTGATTGTCAGCATGGATCGAACTCCTGGGCTCCCGCTATTGCGACAGGAGTGTTAACCACTGCGCCAGCTAGGTATTTCATGAAACATCAACCCGGGAACTAATATTTATCCTACTGGAAGCCCGATTTTGGGAATTTTCATGGGTGGGTAGTGCGTCTCTTCCCGAGCTGCTGGTAGATTTCAACCGTGGTGTTTCTTACTCCTTAGGTGTTGAATGAGAGATTCTCAGCGGTTTAAAACAGAATCAGTGCCAGTACTTTGCGCGCTTGTTACTCTGGTACGATACGGCTAGCAAAACCCTACTTGAGACCTCAAGCCTCCCCACTTGCTCCCATGTGTGCTACCTCACTATAGTCTTCTAGTATTTTGTAGAGGTTTTTTTCCCTTTCCTTTGTTTTTATTTTCCTTCTTTCTTGCTTGCATTCCGCCTGACCTTCTAGGGATGCCTCATTTCTGCCGGGCGGGGGGGGGGGTTCGCTCCCAGCAAGCAAGTAAGCATTGTGGTATAGATCAGACCGTATTTTAAGATAGAGTATTTAGATACGACGTACAGTACATATATAGATTGTGATACCATCACAGTAGAATCGCTGGCATAAGGCTAATTAGAAAAACTCACCCCAGCGAAAGAATAGTTCCCTGGGCAGTTACCACACCACAAACTTGATATTTGACTAAAACAATAACTCTATGGCGTCGTGTCCGGGCTATCTTGACATATATCCTGGTTCGGGAAACTGAGCGTGGGTTCAAATCCCCCTCTTATCACACCTTTCCATCCCCCCTTCAACTAGCTGAATTAAGTGAGACTACTGCATGAGGAAACAATGTCTCTCGGGCGCTTTTCTAGAGAGAGGTGTAAGAATCCGCCAGTGGTTGGTATAACCTTCAAGATTCCGAGTCCCTTTGCTCATATCTCATAGCACCTAAGATTTGTGTATTATACTCAAGATATCAGAATGTTTTCACCACCTTGAGTGATAGCACATGAATCCACTGAGGCCATATGATTATAATTATTATCATTACGCAAAGCGATAGAACTAGGCCCCCCATCATAGGGAAAGCACCATCACTAAGTATCATCCTATAACGAAAAATATACCTTTAGGCCCTCTCAAAGTCCAAGTCTTAATAGTCCTACGGCAGCCCAACCCCATCCCATCTTCATGACCAATCACTCGTTCTATAGAGACAGGGGTTCTGTTAGCCCGCCCACTACCGTAAAAGGTTTGAATAATTGGACGGCGTGCTATGTAGTCTAGAATTCCCTTCTCTAGAAAGAGGCAAAAAATATAGTAGGGAAACACAGTCCCTCTTTCCTCCTCCGGGGCTAGAAAAAAGAGTTCTTGACTTCACTGGGAGAGGAGGGTCCAACGACATAGCACGCCGTCCAATTGTTCAAGTTCTTACGGTACTTGACTCTCTCCTGCCTACCTCTTTTACAAGATGCGCAGCTCTAGTATGCCTTTTTCGCAATCAGTGGGGTCTATTGCGTCCTAGAGCTATTGTTGATTGAAGAATTGATTCATCCGGGGGGGATGGTGATTCGGTTTTAAGAATATATTGCTGATTGGATTCCTCTGGTTGGGTAAAATAACGAGAGGATTGCTTCGCCTGTTTTGGATGTGGGTTGGGTTAAGTTAGGTTGTTCTGTGTTGCATGCACTATTAGAGATTACGGTCTCAATCTTCGGCACACAATCCACTGTGGAAGGCAATTCCGAGGAAACATTAGATATCATTGTGCTCGAGCCGGTGAAGGCTCTGGGGAACTGCGGGCCGATGGTGGATTGTAGTCGTGTGTTATGAGTACTACGCTAGCTAGGGTGCTTAGCGCGGGTTTAGCAGGGGAGGGGCGCTTTTCGAGCCGGCTCGCTCACCCGTTGTTTTTGGGTTGGGCTCTGCGGGGGTTGGAGGGTTGGAGCACTGTTTTATCACGATTGGAAGAGGGGGCGTCGGTGTCCCGCGAAATAGAGTTAGTTATGGAAGACTATGTAATTTTGGACTAGAAGTGGCTGATCTGCTGGCGTTGTGTTTGCCCAGTGAGGCGAAGTTAGAGAGTGAACGTCCGACTATCTTGGAGTATCTATTTTTCTAATTATGGAGGAGATACTAATCTAAGAGCCAATTCAGCTTGGAGTGATGGTAATAGCTAACAGTTGGATCATGATATCATCTATTCAATTCTATCGCATCTGAACATACATTCTATCCTAACCCTGTGAGCTCCGGTTCTCAGTGTTGGCGACACTCTGATGGCAGCTCGCTCACGACCCAATGATGACTGGGGTAGCGTAGGTAACGGCGCGAAGTCCAGGAGAAAAGCACGTAAGTGGTGGTTGTGGTATGTGTGATGTTCGATGTACAATACAGGAAGCTCTCTACTGGTAGCTCAGACTTAAATACAGAAGAGAGCGCACAAAACGCACTAAACAGGAAAAACCCACACGATGGGAAAAGCCCCACAAGTGGCAGTCACGACCCTAAACCGGTCGTACCCCAAACTAACTATCGTACCCTAATGACTATGGGATTCTAGCTATCACTCAGAACACCAACTGGGATAGACAGAAGAAAGGCGTTTTCATGCAAATATCACGGGATATCTCGAGACAATTGATACCAAAAAGCGTCAATCACAATTCATAGCGCACATGCTCCCCGATCTCTCACCCTAACCGCTACGAACATGAACCTCAACCGGAGTACTGACAACCGGCAGGTGCTTCTCCAAATCCGCCTCGTAAATCAGGCAAGGCTCATCACTACTGCTACTATCGTACCACTCATCCTTCGCCGCCCCCGCACCTCCCCTCCTCAGCAAGATGAAAGTACCAATAGTCGCCATCACCGTTACTACCCCGCAAATGGCAATACCAGTAATCGCGATGGGTGTCATGGTGGTCCCGGTTGAGGGAGGGTTGGTAATTGGCGGGGAGACTGGCTCACCCAGCTCGAATGGGGGGGCGGAGTTCTTTGACGAGATACCGTCGGGGGTTGGAATATTGACGCTTCCTTTCACAAGGATTTGAAACGGGTTTTGGAACTTCGAGGTGCAAGTGTTTGCAGTTGTGCCGCAGGTTTCGTATTGTTTATTGCAACACCATTCTACTACTTGTTAGAGCTGCAGCTATTGGGGGCACGGTGGGGTTACATACTAGTTCCTGAGGCTTCGCATAAGGCTTGGTTTGGGTTGCTTTGCGCTGCTGTGCAGGTTTGGGCCTTGCCGTTGCAGTGACTATACCAGAAATCCGTTAGCATTAATAGATTAGTGACGGTGATCTGAAGCCTTGTAGACTGTTCGATTAGGTAATCGTACTACTAGCACGGCCAATAGATAAAATAACGTATATAGGTCCATCAAGGCTGCCCGACAGCTGGAAGGTTCGCCAAAAAATTTTTATCAAACCCCACGTGACTATTTTATCTATCGGCCGCCCCCGTAGAGCGATAACAGACTCCAAAGTCAAAGATAACTGCAATACCAGATATCCAAGCAAGCATGGTGCAGAAGCTCAGACTTGGTATTTAAGTTTGGACTGTCATCACTCTACTACCGTATAGAACCATTGCCTCAATAGCCACTTCAAGGAGCCAAATCCCCATATAATCCCCACCACCGCTGACAATCTCTGGTTCGCAAACTTACGGATCCAATGGCCGACAACACCACAAAAGAGCAAAATCACTCTCAAACGCGCACATCCCATCTGTCCCTCATTTCTCCCATATTAGCGCATCACAAAAGCAACAAAGGCTTGAAACGTAACGAAACCCACCACATTGCCTCTCAATTCCTTCAACCGAGCACCCCGAGGGGAGTGCCTGGGGGAAGAACTCTAACTTGGCGGTGGCAAGACACCCGAATAGAGTAATCACACACAGCAGAGTCCTAACAGCTATAGCTACCATTTTGATTGTCCTTTGTGTGGGTAACTTAGGTGAAGTGAATTAATGAGTCGTAAAAAGTAGAGGTTTGACTGATGCGATGCCGTGCTGCGCTAGAGGACAGAAAAAAACAATAACGCGGAGTTCAGCTGTTAAATAAACGCAATCGAACATCGTGAGATCCTCTCACCGGCTCTATAAAAATATTCCAGGTAGACAACAAGAAACCCCGCATCACAACTTCACCTACTATACCTTACCGGCGCTAGTGTGGCACAACAAAGCACGACTAGGGACGCATTGGAGGGATCTTACTTCCTTATGCCGTCTGTGGCAGATTTTTCTAGAAGGATGCCTTAAGCTTATAATTAGCCGAGCATTGCGGAGGCGAAGCGTGGTAGGAACCCTCGGTGTGCATTGTGTGCCCCATGGTCCGTGGATTCTCACTTGCGTTCACCGTCATGAGGCGGGGGGTGGACCCGCTAGCATTCGCCGGCGTGGGAACGCCTAGAGCAGAAATGTTTCTTCCGTGCGGCCCAACAACGACCTTGCTTCAGGAGCCGGGAGTTCCGTCCAACGGAAGTCTGGCGTTAATCCAGTGGCGTATTAGCTTGAACTCAAACACCCACGCTACGGTGGATTTTGTTGCACAGAGGGGGCATCCATCGAGACCGGCACTTGGGACGCTGTTTCTAATGGCCCGCAGTTGTTGAAGGCAATATTTAGCCCCATAGGCACGTGTTGGGGCTGGCTGTGGTACATCCGTTCCCTATTACCGGTGTATATACTGTCCTCCAAAAAAAAGACCCCCGTGTGCTGTCTACCCACAATTGAACATTGCTCTTTCGTTCTTGTTTGCTGGGAGCGAACCCACTGCCCGCCAAAAACGTGGTAGCCCTAGAAGTGGGGGTGGAACGCAGGCAGGGAAGAAAAGAGGATTTACACCTCGGGCGCCTGAATGGGCGGGAACAGGAACACTGCGGTGAGCAAAACATGACGGTGGGCGGACACCTACGGAAGCAGATGCTGGCGCTCGAGGTCTCGAGCGTTGTACGTGTACAGTACAGGCTTGCTAGTTTCAGCATTGAAGGTTGAATACAAGTAGAGGAACATCAATAGGTGCCGGACGCTGGAAATCAGCACTGGTTTTAATCCAAGTCGGCTTATTAAGCAGACAATATCCCATAGTTTGTTTGGTTTTATTCGTGCAAAGATCGTCATACCTCACCTGATTTGGTGTAGTGGCGCCAAGAAATCACTGTGGGCTGGTTTCAGTGTCGACTTGGCGGCTGATAGGAAATACGGATGGGGAAACTCGAATCCCCCCCAGGATCATGGCGAGTGGAAGTCCCCTCTAATCCTTCCTTCCTTAATTCCCTAGACAATCGCTCGTCATACAAACACTTTCACAGATGGTTTTGGGCTTTGGGATGGTGATTACTGAGCTAGGGGAATTTGAGCCTGGTTGGGGGTTCAGTGCGTTTCCCGGTATCGTACTTGTACCATTCCACTAACATCGCGGCAAACCGCCCGAGATCAAGCCAACCGCTCTGCTAAGGTTGCCAAGGTTACCGGTATTATGTGTGATGGGATCAGATTGGGACGGTTGTGCTTCTCATCATGTCTCGTGCCCAAGCATTTGCCACCAATTATTATTAATCATGCCAAGCCAATATTTTGTCTGGCCGCGTCGCATCATCTTGACAGGCAACCACTTTCGGGGGAGAAGCCCATCGGACGGATTTTGACCTTTTCAACTGCTCAGCCTTTCTTCACCTCACCCTCTAACAAAACCTGTTCGCCTAGGAGCTTCCTCTCATACACTCACTATAGTATTTCGAAACCTCCCTTCTTTCTTTCCCCCCCTTTTATATTCCTCAATAGATGGCCAGCAGCTCTACCCGACATGCTCCAGGATTCTATCCAACGCCGTCAAAAAGCACCATTGCGCCGCCGGCTGTGGACACAGACACAGTGGAGCTTAAGGATATGATGGCAAGCTCTCCGCCGCCTGAGTTGGAGCTTAAGGATGATATTATCAAGTTGAGTGTCAACGGTGACGAGGCCGCTGTCCGTGCATTACTTGATAGCGGGAAGGTTACTGCGCGTTGGTTGGGCGAGGATGGGGTCGGGCCCCTGCATGTACTTTGGCCCCTCATCCCCCCCCCTTTTTCACCTTATCTGATCTTCCCAAACCTATACTGGAGAGGCTAACTGAGATAGTGGGCAGCGATCAACAATCGGTATGCAATTTGCAAACTCTTGTTGGAGCGAGGGGCAGATCCCAATGCCGCTGGAGGCGAATCCAATGCTACCCCTATAATGTGGGCTGGGCAGCGCGGACATTACTACCTCGTCAACCTCCTATTGAAGCATGGCGCCGATTTTTGCATGAAAGACGTTCATGGATACAACGTACTTCACTTGACCACGTTTGAGGGAAATATATTCCTGTTGGTCTTGTTATTGCATAATGGGATTCCTGTGGACATCCCAGACTCGAACCAACACACTTCGTTAATGTGGGCGGCTTATAAAGGATATTCGAGTGCTGTGGATCTCTTTCTGCGCTGGGGAGCAGATGTTCACGCTGTTGATGATCTGGGTTTCACTGCATTGCACTGGGCCTTGGTGCGAGGAAACTTTGGTTGTATCCAGAAGCTTGTTGAGTACGGTGCAGACAGATTTGTGCAGACCCACGAGGGAAAGACGCCAGCGATAGTAGCGGAGGAGCTCAAGACGCAGAGGGTTTGGTGGGATGCTTTAGAGGATTGCGGCTATGACAAAGATGGGAATCCATTACATCCTAATGGGACAATCTTAGGGATACGGGTGGCCGATAAAACCACTGTGCTCAACAGATTCTTTCTGTGTTGGCCGGCCTTAATAATATGGGTCATGGTGATGTGTTTAACTTATCTCTCTTGGATTCCCGGTGTCCTTTCGGCTGTCGCCTTCGGATTGGGCATGCACTGGATTGCTACCAGAGCGGGCGATTATGCAGAGGGTGATCAGAAAGCAGTAAACAACACACCTTATCTAGCAGGAATATTTGTAGGGACTATATTCTGGACTGCGGAGCGATGGCTGTTTAGCATTCTGCCTAGTAAATCACCCCCTCTCATCCCAGATGTACTCGATTCTAACCTAATGGTCAATAGCGGATGGAAAGTGCTAAAATTTTGTGTTCAAAGATACTTTTAGTTCGGCCCCTTTCAGCAATATGTTTTTCGCAGTAATCTTCTCATCTTGCACCTACTTTTACACTATATGCATGATTTACCACCCAGGCTATATACCCAAGCTTTCCGGCGTAGGAGAGCAGAAGGCGGTGATAGATGAGCTCCTGAGTTTGTGGAAATTTGATAGCAGCAACTTCTGCGTTGAGTGTATGGTTCGTGTGCCACTGCGGAGCAAGCATTGCCGCAAATGCCACAGATGTGTTGCCAAGCATGATCAGTGAGTCCCCTCTCTTTTCCTGCACACCATTTGACCGCGCGTTCCTAACGCCGACCTAGTCATTGTCCATGGGTCTTCAACTGTATCGGTGTCAGGAACCACAGACAGTTCTTCCTTTACGTTCTTAGTCTTGAGATAGGCATTTTTATGCTCGTCCGTCTAGTTATCATGCACTACACGGTTCTAGGCCTCGTCCCGAAAGCGGAATGCAGCATCTTGGCTGAGCCATTCTGCTCGGCCGTGCTTCAGGACCCTTTCACAGCGTACATATTTGTTTGGGGAGTGCTCCAAGCCTCGTGGGTGACCATGCTCCTTTTAGTCCAACTCGTCCAGATCGCCCGTGCACAGACAACATGGGAATCTATGACTTCCGGTCGCCGCCATCACGGCCACGACAATAAAATCACCTCAGTCGTAACATCCGCCATCCCTACCGGTGTAATCACAATGGAAAGCGCCCAACTACTCTCTACGTCCCTGGGCCCCGGCCCCGCGGCAGAAACCAGTGGAGGGCACCACCATCCAAGCCATCGCCATCGCCGTGGCGGCAACGACACCTGTTTCTCCCGGATGAAGAAACTCCTCGGTGTAGACGTTCTTGTCCATACCGCCCAGGATGCTAGTAACCCTGCCCGCCGCCGTCGTGGTAACCCATTCACCCGGGGAATCCTCACAAATTGTAAAGACTTCTGGTGTGACCCCGCACCTGTTTTCAAAGAAAACGTTATCAACGATGGGGAGGCACTGCTCGGCGGTGCCCGGGTAGACTACTACAGGATGTACGAGACTCCCCCCCGTATGCATGCTGGTAGAAGTGACACTACGAGATACCAGCAGATTGCAGAAGAGGAGGAGGATGTTTAAATTCCGGGTCGTTTTGTGTTTGCTTTTGTTTTGGGACCTTCTCGCCCTTTCCCTCTTTTGATTTTTCCCATTCAGGCTAGCTGGTTGGGTTGTGCTTAGTGAGCGAGAGAAGCGATATGATGGTTTATGATATCTGATATATATTTTCTACCTATAGGCCGTATGAATATAATATTTGCTTGTATATTGTTTTCTTGTTTTTATGTATAGGCTGTTTATTGTGTGATGTGGCCCCGAAGAAAATCACCTCACGGAACATCACTTGGAGGCTCCCTGCGGTCTGGAGGATTTCTTAGGCCCTGTTTGCCACGCCACTATTTAAAAAAATGCCATAAAAGTCAAAAAAATAGCATTTTCCTTGCGTGCCAAACAGGGCCTTATTTCTTCCTTCACGTTCAAGGCTAGCCTTTGGCAGAGACAGAGTCTATGCCCTACGCCCCGTATATCAAGGCTTACTCTTACTCTCAGCAGACAAAGACTCTTGAGTTGACAACAGAACTCTAGGACTACCACCCAATACTACCAATAAATGCCCGAGCTCAGAATAACACAGTGGGTAGCTAGACCCTTTCTCTGACACTACAGAGGTCGATACCGGAGCATCTTTGCCGCTGCGCTCTCATTCATGGCCAAAGCCGCGGAGGGTCGTGCTTACACTGAGATCTCCTTGCTGCGCGCGTTATGTAGGGCCTGGTAACCTAAACCTCTGCTAAGGTTGTCTCCAGTCCCCACATTCTGTGCTTGCTCCTGTTAAAATCTCATGAAGTACCTAATGAGCGTCATGCACTATCACTCGAGGATCGCGCTAGGCCGAAATTTTGATTCCCAATGTGAGATAAGAGAGAATATCGCTGATCTACCTTGAAGAGAAGGGATGTGGGGACTGACTACAGTATCCCAGAGGGTCGCGAGATTCTCGAGTTGCGAGAGTCGTAGCATGAAAAAGGGTACAGGCCTCCACTTAAATCAAGGCTTAGCCTAAAAGAGGAACTTCAATCCCAAGAGCAAACAAGAAGAGTATCAAAGAAAAATTAAAAGCAGGGTTGACCATCCCTTACCTTGTGGCGGAAATTCATGGCTGCGTAGCGTGCTGCGAAGTGCGGTATTTTTCCGGTGCCTATCACAACCAATTTAGTTTATCTCCTAGCTAGCCTCGTTCTGGATGTTGAACGTTAGTCTATTTTAGTATCTGGGAGCAAATATACGCTACTACTCTTGTTTCCGTCAACTAATTATGTGGGTATTCTGAGCACTACACCACTTTTGAAACAATGTTTTTCCTATCACGATTACCCAAATAAGCTAGTATTAGTATCTACTCGAGTAGCGGTGGCCATGATTACGAGGTAAGGGATGGGAAAATCTATGCCAAGTAGCTAAGAGCGTCGCCACTCTCGCAACTCGAGTTTGCGCGAGGAGACCTAGGTGGCACGAAAACAGGTTATTTTCTGTTAACCTAAAAGTCTTGGACACCTAGGTGGGTAGCGAGACCCGGAAGAAGTGTAAAATAGGGCTTTTTGGACCTGAAGAAATCCAATCGCTGTAGAACAATAAATCGGTAGCAACACAGGGCTCTTTTTACATTTTATTAAAAGATTTTACTGATGATAATATTGGGCATTCGGTAGCAGATTATGTATCCGGAGTGGCAACCCTGTGCCAAGACCCAAACATTTCCAACGAAGCCCTGCAACAGAAATCTTGTGGAACCTGTGTTTGCCTTTTTCTTCCCTGCTCCCAACCCCCTGGTGGGGGTGTGGAAACCCCGCACCAGATTTTTTTCTCCCCCCTAGCAGCAGTCCTGCACTTCTGTCTAGCGTAAAATCGCTCGCCCACTTCCATATAAGCCCCCTATCCGCCCCCAGCCCTTTCGTTTTCTGCTCCCTTTCTTCCGCCTCTCATCGTGGAAGGAAATCTCTCCCAACGCTCTGGTGGTACCATCACCAATTATCACTTTTCGAGCGACCACGACGGCAGCGGTGGAAGTATCAACGATTCCACAACCATCACTGCCCATCGGGGGTTCGGGATCGCCTCATGTCTGCATCCTCCGAAGCCGGAGGACCTACAACGTCATGAGAAAAGTACCCACTAGATCCCCGATTTCTTTCCTGGTATGACTTGAGAAAACCCAGTTAAACCCCAACCTTTAGGAACTAACTGTGTCTGGTTTTAGCACTCGATTCGTGGCCGGCTTTCTCAAAAATTACCGAATCGATCTTACCGGTTGTTTGTCTACACTATGACTATCAGTACCAGGAAACCTGGAATTTTGCTGGAAGCACAAAGCTCCCCCCCCCCGCCCCGTAAGTCCTACGCCCTTCACTCCGGGCGTTGCAAAATGGTCACTCAATACTAGGACTCAATGAATGACACCCAAAGGGTAGAAATCATAGTCCGAAATATGCGTGATGCATTAGCCCGGCCGCTTGAAATTTGTTGATATAACTAACAGCATCTGTAGCCCCGGCAGGTGACTCAACACGGCGAGACGTGTGCCCCCCGCCCCGGTATCTTAGTTTCACCTGCTTGACATATCTGAACTATCGACCCTCTCAGGACTTTCTCGGCCTGTCTCAACGGGAGCAGAAATCAATCTTCGAATACCACGATCCAGGATTTTGTCGCCGACAGATCAGCGGCTTTTTATGTTGGTGGCGGAGGAACGAGGCCTCGACCTGAGCAGAAGCCTGCTTGACTATCTGATTCGAGCATGCTTAACCTATCTGAATCAGGTTGGCACGAGACACCTCTGCTCTGAAAAGAATTTCGCAAGCTTTCAGCAATATACGAGTTTTCGGTTGCCTGAAGTGTGGATACCTTTAAAGGTATTGTTGCGCTCCGTCATGCTGATTGTGCGAATAGAACTCTAATTTAAGTAGAACATCTCTACAGCTCCATCGGGCCCCGTAGTATTACGAATAAATTCAAGGATTTAACAAAAAAAAAAACAGCTCCATCCGACCAAGCTGACTTCAACAACCTCGCTTAGTACACATAATAACTCTTAAAGACTTTTCCTTGCCTCAATTATTATCCTGTAATTTCCCAAGCTTGAGATGAAATGGACGCGGGTCTACTCGCGCGTCTTTGCCAAGAATACCTCCGCTAGCCGACACCTAGGTACTTGTGCACTAAATGTGGACTCTGACGACAGCAACAACCAGTGGCAACTTCAGTGAGCAAAGAATACTTGTACCAATCGTGCTCTTGCATACAATATTCCCTTGGATCTCAATACACCCCTCTGAACCTAATCAAGAATCACCACTGGTTTCTTGTTTTCCTTTACTTATTAGAATGTGGATGTTTGGTATATGGGTTGGGAGATGATTGTTTATTCATCATGTGCAACACCTTATTGTAGAAGTAGGTATTCTTCATGTCCTGCAATCTGGACTGAGCTTAGAAAGTACTCTACTTTCGGCTAACGGAGGTATTCTTGGCAAAGACGCACGAGTATTTGTGCCCACGTCCCCTCTATTTTCCTCGCACAAGAAATAGACCAATCACAGTGAAGAGTGCGACCGAACTCAACGCCACACCCCCTCTCAGAAATCATCACCGGTTCCGGTGACAAACGACTGTCCCTAGTCTATCTCCCTCCCACCCCCTCTCTCCGCGGAAATGGCTTCCCAGACTGGAGATGATAATAGGGATTCTCCCACCCCCAGAAATCACAGCCGATCCCTTCGTTCGTTCCAGTTTTTCAAGCCCAGGCACATCAATTTTAGTTCGCGTTTAGGGCGAAGCTAAAGTATGGTTGTGTGCCCGAAAGGTAACGATAGACAGCACACTGAGGTGGGTCAAGGGCGGGCGAAGTACTGTACTCGTACTCGTACCATAGTCGGGAGCAAATCTACGCAGAAAACATGGTTTCCATCATGACAATACTGAGCAGTACTCACTTAGCACTATTCTGAGCACTGCACCACCTCTGAAGCACCAAGTTTTTCATATCACGATCACCCAAATAAGCTATCTCAGCAGTGAAGGGATACTGGCACCACCCTTCATATTCATCATATGCTTCTTACATCATAGTTGTCACAATTATCCCTAACTTTGCTCTCTTTAGTTACTTCGCCACCGATCGCTTCCACTACCAGCTGTGCCCGGACTCAGCACGAGGGTCTGAAAACGAACGAAGGGATGAAAACCCTCATTAGCAAAAACTTTATTCCACACTCTGACAACCTCCAGATGGGCCCTCAGTCCTGTGCGTACTGGTGTGACCTAGGGTGTTTAATAAGGGTAATTTAGCTTGGTATGGCGGAGAGCCTATTTGGATGGCAGCCAAATTCACATGATACACTGAAAATTTCGCGCCACCCCCGTTAGACTTCGAGACTCTGACATATCATAGTGTTGGAGGCTTGGATAGCCTTTCTGGAATTTGCGGTTATTGTCATGGGCCGGGTAGCTAGTTTCATAGCTGGGCAAAAGCGCAGTCACGGTGGATCAGGGTTTGTTGGTTAGCTAGTAGGAAAGACCTTGTGGGAGGACGGAGTGTGATCGTGGATTTTCCTATGCTGTTGTCAACAGTTAGTTTTTCATCATCGTCGTCTTCTTTCTGTGAGCAAAGCATCGGGGTTTATCGCAACCGCCAGTGCTCGTCTTTCGTTTTCAATTATCAGTTTTTAGTTTCTTTTCTTTTCTTCTTGCTGGTGAACTTCACCAGTACCGTTCATAGTCAAGATTGCCAATACCCACAAAAGAACGCCTCCCGTGGAAGAGCCACGACAATAGATAACTAAGACGTCCTGGACTCCAACCTCAATGGTGTCAGCGTAAGTGTTGTCAAGTTAATATCAGCTGGGTTCTGAAATCTAAACATCTGCAAAACTTTCGCGGTTAACAAAATATTTCATCCGCTGTCTCAAATACCAACAGGGATGGCACGATATTTTCAATGTCTTGCCAGCCCAGGGGATATGCTAGTGGTAAATTTAATGTTGTATTACTGTGAGGCTCTCTTCCCCTCTTTGGTATCATACTCAGTGGTACCTCCGTGGGGAGCCCTTTCTACCTTCATGCGGCCCCATTTCACAGGCGCCACGGCATTCGGTCCATATGGCGGCAGAGCAGGGCATTCTGAACCACTTAGGCCTACCCGAATAAGGCCCCTCACCGCCAAGCCAAACTCTTCCCCAACAGCACACAAAAAGTAAACACAGGCCAGTGTGGATCCCCACACCTAGCAACGTCATGAACTCTGGCTGTTGAATTGCTCTATCCCTCCCTCCATAGCTCCCAACAGCAATCAGCTTCCATAAGTCAATGTTCCATCCCTCAATCCCCAACCTTTTTGCCCCCCTTTACCGGAGTGGCTTCCTGCAGACCGTCAAGTGGACACTCTCTGAATGCCCACCGCTTAGGTCTAAAACTGCCGTTATTACGGGAGGGCAGAGTGGGATCGGGGCTGAGATAGTCAAGCAGCTGCTCCTACACGATATCGGACATGTTGTTGTGCTCGCACGAAGTCGGGAGAAGTTTGAGTCTGCGATGAAAGGATGGGGTGAAATTAAAAGCTATGGGGAGGTGGTGGAAAAGGTTGAATTTGTTGAATGCGATCTCACAGATTTAAAGGTCGTGGACAGGGTCGGGAAGGAGTTGCTTGGGCGGTTGGGAAGGTTGGACATGTTGTTTTTAAACGCCGGTTCGTATTTCCGTTTCCCCTAGATGAGAACGGTGGGGAATAGTGGGCGCTGATCGACCCGCCGGATATAGCCATTCCAAACATACCAAACTACGAACTCTCCCCACAAGGTGTAGAAACTATATTCGCAGCAAATCACCTAGGTCACTTCCATCTAACAGATACTCTCCTCCCACTGCTACTCTCAACCCCCCGAACCCACTCTGTCTCATCAACCCGAATAATCATCTCCTCGTCATCCCTCCACCACCTCTGCGGATCCATTGACGTCCAATCCCTCACCTCCCCTGTCCCACCTCCCTCCAACCTAGGCACCGCCTACACCTCACTCTACCGCTACGCCCGCTCGAAACTAGCAAATATCCTCTTCACCAAAGCGCTCTCCCGGAGATTGGAGAACGAGAAAGTCTTTGTCAATGCCTACTTCCCCGGGAACATACCCACCTCTTCGATGGACACTTGGAAGGAGCATTTCGGGTACTTTGGAAGCGCGTTTTCTGAGTTTTTTAGATGGATGGGGCAGACTCTGGAGGATGGGGCAACCACTGGGTTGTTCTTAGCGGCTGCGAATGAGGTTGAGACTGATGGATGTAGGGGCGAGTACTGGGCTCCTATTGCGCGGAAGGAGAGTTGTAGCACGGCTGCTGAAGATGAGAGGTTGGCAGAGAGGTTGTGGGTTTGGAGTGAGGGCTTCGTGAAGGGGGCTTTGCAGAGTGGGCATGGGGCAGGCCTTGATGCATCTATTGATGCGAATGCCGATGTCGGCGCTGGTGTCTGAGGAGGATAATTGCAGCAATTTTCTGTTTATCCTTTCCGCATACCGAGCGGCTTATGTTTTTGTTCCCCTGTCCATTTTGAGGCGTATATGGTAGAATTTCAGCACATTCTGTTTTGACTTGCCAAGTATGTATACTAGAAACCTAAGGTTGACGTCCACTGGTATATGGGGTGCTCGAATCGACATGATGCTCGGAATATTAATGCCGTAAAGCGGTGCTCTTTAGCCCCCCACCTTCAGTCCTTGCGAGGCCGTATTCCTCCTCATCTATTTGCATCACGCTATCCCATCCCTTCGTCTGTATTTGTCGCTTTTTAGTTGCCTATCATATTCCGAGATTAGGAATAGTTCAAGTGTCGCAACGGCGGAGATGTTCTCTACTCGTCAGGTCACAGCAAGAGCTCGTTGACCATACTACCTTTGGTAAAGATCTGAGGCTAACCTATGCCATTAACCACGCTAAAAAGCTGCGAAATCTGCACACAGATTAGGGGATAGTCCGTCAGGTGCTGCCCACAAGACATCTGGTTAAGAAAATGACGGGATCTGGGAGGTCGTTTTCCTTAATCGGAATGTATTCTTCCTCAACTAGAAGTAAATTCCTTGGCGTTTCAAACTGGGACATATTCTACCGATCTCTTGCGCGCAGATACGGACTAAGGGATAGAATATCAAGGAATCCGAGCCAAGAATAAGCCACGCAGCGAGATGGAGGGCGCAGCACTTAGGAGTGGTGGGGCCGCCTTACCATAGGCTAAGTAAGACTGGTGAGTATCTAGGGGTTTTCAAAGTTCAAAAGAGAGACAATGGCAAAATGATCGGCACCCAGCCACGCATTAGTTTGCATTAGGGCACATATCAACAGTAGCCAATTGTATCAGGGGATTTCAAGTGACATATTTGAGCCCCCCCGAAATGGGGTTGGGTAAAGTGAGAAAAGTTTTGGTATGTACTCGTCGTGTCGTGACGTTTGTGAAATGGACCGGGCTTGCATGGTGGCGCACAGGGGTGTTGAGAGGCCAGGGGCAACCAGAATAGGACTAGGAGATTGATTAGTGTAAATAGGGGTATAATTAAAATAAAAACAAGAATAAGGGATCTCGTAGAGTATATATCATGTCCAATTCTTAAAATAAGAAAGACAAACCACACTCAAAGGTTCATCAAAATGGCAACACCGCGTGGCCCAACAACTTCGATGGCCAAAAGAGGGCAGATCATGGGGTATGCAATGCTAGATGGACAACAAAAAATGAGCTTGAAGGAAATTTCAGCAAAAACAGGGGTACTTCTGAGTACCTGTTCGAATATCATCCGCACCGCACGTCAGCGAGCGAGGGAAAGCCAGAATGCCGATCTCTTTGCAGATGAGAACCTCGCTCCACTACCCAATTCTGTTAAAGGTTCCAATGAGGCTTTAACACAGGCACAAAAGGAGCATCTAGTAGAGGTAACTCTACAAGATGCTGACCACTGTCGTATGACTTTTACACAGTTAGCTGAAGCAGGTAGTCTCTGTTTTTTTTTGATATTTATTTAATTTAATTTAATTTAATATTTATTTTAAATATTTAAGCTAACAAGTGTAACTAATAATTTAAATTTAAATAAATAGCTCAACTAAATGTTAGTCGACAGACAGTATCAAAAGTGCTAAAGGAAAATAAAATTTATCGCCGAAAGCCAGTTAAAAAACCAACCCTCAGTCCGGACCAAAAGGCAAGGAGACTGGCCTTTTGCCACGAGCACCAAAATTACGATTGGAGGAATATCATCTTCACAGATGAATCCTATTTTGAGACAGGAAGTCTCCGGGCCCGTCGAGCTCTTGGTGTACTTCGTCGAGCTGGTGAGGCCTATCGGCCACAGAATATTGATCGCAAGTTTGCCCAAGGGGCAACCGTTATGTTTTGGGGTGCAATTCTCTATGGCAAATCTGGTATGTACAAGTATAAGTTATATTATTTATTATTTTATTTATATTTATATTTAAACTACCTGTTTATTACTATTTTTTAATTTTATTTATTTTATTCTTAATTGTACATAATGTTTAATGCTAATAAGTTATCAATTATATACAAGGTCACGAACTTCCCTACCATTTATATACTACACCATATGAGACTACAACCCAGAGAAAACAGGCCATGGTTGCTCTTCAAAGAGAGCATACACATGAGCTGGTAGCAAATGAAAATGCTACCACTTTGGGACTACCAATCCCATTTCCAGACCTGGTCTTGAAAACCCGAAAGGTTGATAGAAGAGGGGGGATCGACTGGTATATTTACCGTGAGCGAATCCTAACCCCTCTTCTTTATCCCTTTACCAGCAGGGCTCTCAAGGAGTTTCCTGAGAGGGATATTGTGATAATGGAGGACAATGCTCCCGCACATGTCCACCATTATCACAATATTCCTCGTGAACGCCTAGGGTTCAGGAAACTCATCTG
>Ga0307513_10000934_pt1 | contig 42226 bp, 36 predicted proteins | sample 15_EM_MG_FD_202174 | JGI IMG/M metagenome (GOLD analysis project Ga0307513, IMG submission 202174) | Populus trichocarpa ectomycorrhiza microbial communities from riparian zone in the Pacific Northwest, United States - 15_EM | ecosystem: Host-associated > Plants > Roots > Unclassified | place...
AAAGCCGGCGCACGCGCCACGAGGCTCGGCTTGACAACGTGGTCGGGACGCACTCTGATCGATGCGTCCGCGGGGGTCCGACGGACGCCGTATGGATCGCAGGGTCGGCCTTCTCGGAGTCGCGACGTATCTCCCGCCGGAGACGCGATACAATGATTGGTGGCCGGCCGCGACCGTGGCGCGCTGGCTCGACGGCCGCCGCGCCGCGCCACCGCCGCCCGAGCCGACCACGCCGGCGATGGCGCGCGTGCTCGCCGCGATGGCCGAGCAGGCGCTCGATCCATTCCAGGGCGTGGTCGAGCGCCGCGTCATGCCGGCCGACATGACGTCGACCGACATGGAGGTGCAGGCCGCCGAGCGCGCGATCGCGAACGCGCAGATCGATCGCCACGAGATCGATCTGCTGCTGACCCACACCGCGGTGCCCGAGTACCTGCTGAGCAACGCCGCGTGCGTGCTGCACCACCGGCTCGGCCTCGCGCCCGCGTGCTTCGCGATGCAGGCGGAGGCGTCGGGGCACTCGTTCATGATGCAGCTCGCGATCGCCGAGGTGATGATCGCGAGCGGCCGCGCGCGCTACGCGCTGCTCGTGCAGTCGGCCGCGTCGTCGCGCCTGCTCGATCGCGACGAGCCGCAGGCGCCGCTGTTCGGCGACGGTGCCGCGGCGGTCGTCGTCGGTCCGGTCGCGCGCGGCGGGCTGCTCGCGACCGTGCATCGCACCGACGGCACGCACCCGCGCGCGCTGATCGCCAGCGTACGCGGCGGCCGCTGGTACGACGGCGGGCCGATCGTCCTGCACCGCGGCGATCTGCTCGCCGCCCGCCAGGTCTTCCTCGAGACCGCGGACCGCGCGATCGACGTGGTCGGCGCGGCGCTGCGCGAGGCCGGCGAGGTCGCCGGCGACGTCGACTTCTTCGCGGTCCACCAGGGCACGCCGTGGCTGCGCCAGATCACCCAGGAGGTGCTCGGTCTGACCCGCGCGCGCGCCGTCGACACGTTCGCGCACACCGGCTACCTGTTCGGCGCCAGCATCCCGCTCGTCCTCGAGACCGCGCAGCGCCAGGGCCTCGTCGCGCCCGACCAGCTCGTCGTGCTGCACGGCGGCGGTGTCGGTGCGACGTACGGCGCGACCGTGCTGCGCTGGGGAGCCGCGCTGGCATGAGAGAGGTCGCCAGCAAGGTCTTCCACATCTTCTTCCGCCCGCTCGCCGCGAAGGGCATCCCGCTCGAGCACATGGTGGCGAACACCCCGGTCTCGATCGCCAAGCTGAAGAAGCGCAACGAGCGCATCGACTGGTCGGATCTCTGCGAGTTTCACCGCAACCTCCGGCCGCACTTCACCGACGAGGAGCTGATCGACGTCGGCCGCTCGTACTTCCGCTCCAAGGGCCTGCGCTTCGCGTTCGTGATCGGCCGCGTGCTGCTGACGCCGATGGGGTTCTACCGCTTCCTCAACAAGCCGCGGGCCGGCGCCGGCAACGAGATGTTCACCTGCGTGGTGCCCAAGCACCGCGAGATCTCCGACACCGAGTGCGAGGTCGAGCTGACGCTGCCCGAGGGCATCGAGTACTGCTGGGACTTCTTCTTGATCTCGAAGGGCAACTTCGAGGAGATGCCGCGGCTGCTCGGCTACCCGGCGGCGAACGTCGAGCTCGAGCCGATCCCGCGCGGCGGCCGCTACCACATCACGGTGCCGACCCGCGTGCGCTGGTATGCGCGGCTGCGGCGCGCCCTGACCTGGCCGTTCACCGTGCGCGCAGCGGCGCGCGAGCTCAAGGATGCGCACGAGACGCTGATCGAGCGATATCTGGAGCTCGAGGACGCGCGCGCCAAGCTCGATCGCCAGGCCACCCAGCTGCGCACCGCGCACTCGGTGAACGTCCTGGTCCAGCGCGATCTCGATCTGACGCGCACGCTCGACACCGTGGCCAAGGCGCTGGTCGACGAGGCCGGGTTCGCGTGGGCCGAGATCACGCTGCGCGCGACCGAGGCCGAGCCCGCGTGCACGCGCATCGCGCGCTACGGCGCCGAGCCCGGCGAGCCGCCGCTCGAGCGCGCGCTCGAGGCCCGCGGCGGCGAGGTGATCGGCGACCTGCGGGTCACGCCGCGGCCCGACGCCAACCGCGCCGAGCGCGAGGAGCTGCTCGCGTTCATCGTGCCGACGCTGGCGATGGCGCTGCAGAACGCGCTCAGCTACCAGGCGCTCGCCGACTACCGCAGCGGCCTCGAGCGCCTCGTCGATCAGCGCACCAGCGAGCTGGTCCAGGCGCGCGATCAGCTGGCCGGCACCGTGGTGGAGCTGCGCGAGGCGCAGGGCGCGCGCGAGCGGTTCTTCGGCAACATCAGCCACGAGATCCGCACGCCGCTGTCGCTGATCTTGCTCGCTGCCGCCGACATCCACACGCGCGCCGGCGAGCTGCTCGACGAGCGCGCCCGCCAGAGCCTCGGCGCGGTGAGCGACGCCGCGCGCAAGCTGGTCCGGCTGGTCGACGAGCTGCTGCTGCTGGCCGCCAGCCAGGAGGACAAGCTGCGCACCGTGCCCGAGCGCACCGATGTCAGCGCGCTGGTCGCCGCGCTGGCGGCGGCGTGGCGGCCCGCGGCCGAGGTCGCCGGGCTCGAGCTGGTCGAGCGCGCCGTCGCGGGCCTGGTCGCCAACGTGGATCCGGTCGCGATCGAGCGCGTCGCGTCCAACCTGCTGTCCAACGCGATCAAGTACACGCCGCGCGGCGGCCGCGTCGAGGTCGAGCTGGCCGATGAGCCGGACGGCCTGCGGCTGTCGGTGCTCGACAACGGCCCGGGCATCAGCGACGAGCTGCAGGGCCGGCTGTTCGGCCGGTTCGAGCGCGCGCAGGGCGAAGCGCACCGCATGACCGGCACCGGGCTCGGCCTGTTCGTCGCCAAGCAGCTGGTCGAGGCGCACGCCGGTACGATCCACGCGCTCGCGCGAAGCGGCGGCGGCTGCGAGCTGCGCGTCGTGCTGCCGGCGGCGCTCGTGGTCCGCGACGCGGCGACGCGCGGTCCGGCGATCGCGCGGCTCCGGCTCGCCGACGTCGAGCCCGCGGGCGCCGCGGCGGTGACCCGGTTTGCGCCGGCCGGCTATTCGGGCGGGACGATCCTGCTCGCCGAGGACGACGTCCGGCTCGCCGAGATGATCGGCCGCGTGCTGGGCGACGAGTACACCGTGATCATCGCGCACGACGGCGCGGCGGCGCTCGAGCTCGTGCCGATCCACCAGCCGCAGCTGCTGATCACCGACGTCGACATGCCGGAGCTCGACGGCATCGCGCTGGCGCGGCGGTTCCGCGAGCTGACCGGCGACCGGCTCGCGCCGATCATCGTGCTGTCGGCGATGCTCGACCACGGCACCCGCATGGCGGGGCTCGACGCCGGCGCGGTCGACTACGTGACCAAGCCGTTCGATCCGCTCGAGCTGCGCGCCCGGATCCGCGCGCAGTTCCGTATGCGCGAGCTCGCGGTTCGCCTGCAGCGCGCCGAGCAGCTCTCGGCGATGGGCATCCTGACGGCGGGCCTCGCGCACGAGCTGCGCAACCCGGCCAACGGCATCGTCAACGCGGTCGGGCCGCTGGCCGATCTGCTGCCGCGCGAGCTCGTCCGCCCGGAGACCGCGGTCGGTCAGCTGCTCGACGTGCTGACCGGCTGCGCCGAGCAGATCGGCTTCCTGTCACGCCAGCTGCTCGGCTTCCGCAAGGGCGTGGTCGAGCTCGACCTGCGCCAGATCCCGGTGCGCGAGCTCGTGCAACGCGCCGTGTCGCTCGCGCATCCAGGCAGCGTCGAGATCCGGATCGACGCGAAGCACGATGGAATCCTCAAGTGCGCTCCGCCGTTGCTCATGCAGGTGCTCACCAACCTGCTCGAGAATGCGATCTACGCCGCAGGTCCGGGCGGCTGGGTCCAGATTCGCACGAGCGTCCACGACAGCACGTTCACCGTGGAGCTGTCCGACAGCGGCGCCGGGGTGCCGCTGTCGCTGCGGGATCGCATCTTCGAGCCGTTCTTCACGACCAAGCCCGCCGGCATCGGGACGGGCCTCGGCCTCTCGCTGGCGCGGGACATCGTGCATCGCCACGGCGGCGTGCTCGAGATCCGTGACCGCGGCGACACCCCGTGTTTTGTAGTGGAGCTTCCAAACTATTCAGCGGTGGACGTCTCCATGCAGGCCTGTATGATGGCGGCGCCTCGGCTACGATAACCTACTCCATCCCAGATCCGGCCTGATCCAGCATGTCCGCGTCCGCGCCCCCTCGCCCCGGTCCGCTTGTCCTCTATGTCGATGACGAGCGGGGCAATCGCGTCGTCTTCGAGCAATCGCTGAACAGCGAGTTCAATCTCCTGACGGCGGCGACCGCCAAGGAGGCGCTCGAGCTCCTCGAGATCCACGAGGTTGCGGTGATCGTGTCCGACATGCGGATGCCGGAGATGAGCGGCGACGAGCTGCTGCGCGTCGTGAAGGAGCGCCATCCGCAGGTGATCCGGATGGTCGTGACGGCGTACGCCGACGTCGATCCGATCCTGCGCGCGATCAACGAGGGCCTGGTCGCGCGCTACATCATCAAGCCGTGGATCCGCACCGAGCTGGTCCAGGTGCTGCGCTGGGCGCTCGAAGCTTGGATGTTCAGCCGCGACTCCGCGGCGCTGCATCGCCGGCTGCTCGAGACCGAGCGCCTGGCAACGCTGGGCAGTATCGCCGGGATGCTGGTGCACGATCTCAAGCAGCCGCTGATGTCGCTGCTGGTCAACGTCGAGCACCTGCGCGAGCTGGCCAACGCCGCGCCGATCCTGCACGACGCGCTGCTCCACGCGCCGGTCCCGCCGGCGCAGCGCGCGCGGTTGATCGAGCTGGTCGAGGATCTCGACCCGGTCACGCAGGATCTGCGGACGTCGGGGCTGCACCTCAGCGAGCTGATCTCGGGGCTGCGCGAGCTCGGCCGGCCGCGCGATCCGCGCAACCCGAGCACGACGACGGACCCGCTGCCGATCGTGCGCCACGCGATGGCGGTGTGTCAGGAGCTCGCGATCCCGGTGCGCGCATCGATCGGCTACGAGGGCCCGGTCACGCTGCCGCGCGTCCGGATGTCGGCCACCGAGCTGACGCAGGTGCTGATCAACGTCGTCGCGAACGGCGCCCAGGCCGTCGCCGCGCGCGGCGTGCCGCACGGCCGGGTGTCGATCGTCGCGCGCACCGACAGCGACATGCTCGAGCTCCAGATCCGCGACGACGGCGTCGGCATGGCGCCCGACGTGCTCAACCGCGTCGGCACGCCGTTCTTCACGACCCGCTCCGACGGCACGGGCCTCGGCCTCGCGCAATGCCAGCGCCTGGTCGGCACGGTCGGCGGCCGGTTTCGCATCGAGAGCGAGCACGGCGTCGGCACGACCGTGACGATCATCCTGCCGACCGCGGCGTAGCTAGCGCTGCTGCTGCGGCTTGCCGGGGCCGGCCTGCGGCGCGCGCTGCGGCGCCTTGTCGTCGCCGACCGGCTCGTTGGTCATCGGGCTGCGATCCGCCGGCAGCTTGCCGTGGTCGTCCTGATCGCGGTTGCCTGCGACCGGGGCGCCCTTCTGCTGCGGCGGCCGGTTGGCGTCTCCACCGCCACCGGTCCGCTGGCGCTGCTGGTCCTGAGTCAGATTGTTCTTGTTGTCGTTGTTACTATTTCCCATGTCCGTGACTCGTGCAACGGACATGCCCCGAGCCACGCCACGTCCTGCGCAGCTCCGATGCGCTCGACGCAGTGCGGCCGGGCGCATCCGCGGCCACGCGCGTGGGCGCACGCGCAGCCCGGCGCACGGATCACTTCCCGGCTTCGGTGTGACACGCGAGGCAGCCGAACCCCGTCGGGTTCTGCTCCGAGTACAGCTCCAGGCCGAGGATCTTGCCCATCGTCGGCTCGACCTCCTTGCCCATCCACTCGAGATCCTCTTTCTTGAACTTGCTCATGTCCTTGAAGTCGAGCTTCGGCAGCTCGGGATTGGGCATGTCGAAGTGGCCGTCCTTGGCCTGCTTGCCGTGGCACGTCGTACAGCCGAACTCGGCAAAGTCCTTCGGATCATGATTCTGGAAGATCGGCTTCATCGCCGGCATGACCTTCTGCTTCATGAACTCGATCCGCTGCTCGTGGTCGAGCTTCTCGAACGCGACGTCCGGAAGCTCGACCTTGGCGCTACCCTCGTTCGGACCGGTGGCGACGGGCGCCTTGGAGCCGCACGCCGCGGCGAGGAAGACAACGCCAAGCAAGAGCTTCATCCGGCGAGAATCTCCGACTGCCTCCCGGCAGGCAAGCGACCGCGCGCCTACAGCTCGATCTGCAGGCCGAGCTCGACGACGCGGTTGGGCGGCAGGTTGAAGAACTCGGTCGGGGCACGCGAGTTCTTGGCGAGGAACGAGAACAGGATCTTGCGCCAGCGCGCGACCCGGGCCTTGCCGGAGGTCAAGAGCGTCTGACGGCCGAGGTAGTACGTCGTGTCGCCGACCTCGACGGTGAGCCCGTGGCGCTCGCAGCGCGACAGGATCTTGGGGACGTTGGGCTGCTGCATGAAGCCGGCGCGCGACAGCACGCGGTAGAAGCCGTGGCCGAGCTCGCGCACGGTGAGCGACTGGTTGCCGACGACGAACGGCACGTTCTCCGTCGAGATCGACAGCAGGACGACCTGGCGGTGCAGGACCTTGTTGTGCTTGACGTGGTGGAGCAGCACGTTGGGCATGCCGTCGGTGCCCGAGGTCATGAACACCGCCGTGCCGGACACCCGCGGCAGCGGCGTCTCGGCGATGTCGGCGAGGAACAGCTCGTCGGGGATCGTGCCGCTCTCCATCTGCTTGGACAGCTCGTAGCGGCCGCGCCACCACGTCGTCATGATCGCGAAGGCGCCGACGCCGACCGCGAGCGGGAACCAGCCGCCGGCCGCGATCTTCTCGACGTTGGCGCTGAAGAACGCCAGGTCGATCGCGACGAACGGGATGAACAGCGCGAGCGCGAGATACAGCGGGTAGTGCCAGTTGCGCCGGGTCACCAGGAAGTACAGGAACGACGTGATCGCCATCGTGCCGGTGACCGCGATGCCGTACGCGGCGGCGAGGTTGGCGGCCGACTTGAACGAGAACACCAGCGAGACACTGGCCACCATCAGGAGCCAGTTGATCTCTGGAATATAGATCTGGCCTTCGTGGCGGTGCGAGGTGTGGATCACGCTGACGCGCGGCAGGTAGCCGAGCTGCACCGCCTGGTTGGTCAACGAGAACGCGCCGGAGATCAGCGCCTGCGACGCGATGATCGCCGCCATCGTCGCCAGGATCACGACCGGGATCAGCAGATGCGTGTGGCTGAACAGATCGTAGAACCCATTGGACACCTGCGCGCCCTTCTCGATGTAGAGCGCGCCCTGGCCGAAGTAGTTGAGCAGGAGGCCCGGGAACACCACCGCGGTCCACGCGACGCGGATCGGTGTCTTGCCGAAGTGGCCCATGTCGGCGTACAGCGCCTCGCCGCCGGTGATGCACAGCACCACCGAGCCGAGCAGGAGGAAGCCGCGCATGCCATTGTGCGCGAGGAACGCCACCGCGTAGTGCGGCGACATCGCCTGCAGGACCACCGGGTGGCGCACGATGAACGGCAGCCCGGCCGCGCCGATCGCGAAGAACCACAGCAGCATGACCCAGCCGAACACCGAGCCGATCTTGTGGGTGCCGGCCTTCTGGACCCAGAACAGGCCGACGAGGATCGCGGCGGAGATCGGGACGACCAGCTCGCCGAACGTGGGGTTGAACTCCTTGAGGCCCTCGACCGCGCCGAGCACCGAGACCGCAGGCGTGATGATGCCGTCGCCGTAGAGCAGGCCGGCGCCGAACAGCGCGAGCAGGATCGGCACCGCGAGCTTGGTGCGACGCGCGGTCTTGTCGCTCTGCTGGACCAGCGCGGCGAGCGCGAGGATGCCGCCCTCGCCCTTGTTGTCGGCGCGCAGCACGAAGACGAGGTACTTGAGCACGACGACCAGCATCAGCGCCCAGAAGAACAGCGACAGCACGCCGAGGACCTGGGAGGTCTCGTACATGCCGTTCGCGCCCGGGTGGATCGCGTGCTCCTTGGTCGCCGACAGGCACTCGTTCATCGCGTACAGCGGCGACGTGCCGATGTCGCCGTAGACCACGCCGAGCGCGCCGAGCGAGACCACCGCGATCTGCTTCTTGCCGTGCGGCGTGTGGCCGTGGGTGTGGCGGTGACTCGAGGTCTGCTTGAGCTTCTGGGATATCTCGGGATCAGGCATGGCTAGAGCTCGATCTGCAAGCCGAGCTCGACGACGCGGTTCGGAGGAAGCTGAAAGAACACGGTCGGCGGCTTGGCGTTGTGTGCGAGGAACGAGAACAGCATCTTGCGCCAGCGCGCGACGTGGGACTTGCCGGTCGTGAGCAGGGTCTGGCGCCCGAGGTAGTAGGTGGTATCGGCGACATGGACGATCAGCTTCTGCTTCTCGCAGCGCCCGAGGATCTTGGGGACGTTGGGCTGCTGCATGAAGCCGACGCGCGCGATCACGCGGTAGAATCCGTTGCCGAGCTCGCGCACCGCCAGCGTCGAGCTGCCGACGACGAACGGCACGTTCTCGGTGATCACCGAGAGCAGGACCACCTGCTTGTGCAGCACCTGGTTGTGCTTGACGTGGTGGAGCAAGACGTTGGGGATACCGTCGCTGCTCGACGCCATGAACACGGCCGTGCCCGACACGCGCGGCAGCTGGGTCTCGGCGATGTCGGTGAGGAACAGCTCGTCGGGGATCGTGCCCGCCTCCATCGTGCGCGACAGCTCGTAGCGGCCGCGCCACCAGGTCGTCATGATCGTGAACATGCAGGCGCCGATCACCAGCGGGAACCAGCCGCCGGCGGCGATCTTGACCAGGTTGGCCGACAGAAACGCGGTGTCCATGATCACGAGCGGGACGTAGATCGCCAGCGCCGCGCTGAGCGAGAATTGCCACTTGCGCAGGCACACGAGGAACAGCAAGAACGACGTGATGCTCATCGTGCCGGTGACGGCGATGCCGTAGGCCGCCGCGAGGTTGGTGCTCGACTTGAACGCCAGCACGAGCGCGACGCACGCGACCATGAACGCGTAGTTGATGCCGGGCAGATAGATCTGGCCCTCGTGCTTGTGCGAGGTGTGGACCACGGTGACGCGCGGCAGGTAGCCGAGCTGCACGGCCTGGTTGGTGAGCGAGAACGCGCCCGAGATCAACGCCTGCGACGCGATGATCGCCGCCATCGTCGCCAGGATCACCATCGGGATGAGCATCGGCGCGGGGAACATCTCGTAGAACGGATTGGTGATCAGGTCACCGTGCGCCAGGTACAGCGCGCCCTGGCCGAAGTAACACAGGATCAGCGACGGAAACACGAAGCTGAACCACGCGACGCGGACCGGGCGGCGGCCGAAGTGGCCCATGTCGGCGTACAGCGCCTCGCAGCCGGTGACGCACAGGACGATCGAGCCGAGCAGGAAGAAGGCCTTCCAGCCATTGGCGATCAGGAAGCGCGCCCCGTGGTGCGGGCTGAGCGCATAGAGGATCTCGGGGTGGCGCACGATGTGTGGCACGCCGGCGACCGCGATCGACGTGAACCACACCAGCATGACCCAGCCGAAGATCGAGCCGATCCGCCCGGTGCCGTAGCGCTGGACCCAGAACAGGCCGACCAGGATGACGATCGACAGCGGGATCACGATGTCGGTCAGGCGGTGGCTCTGGTGCGACAGGCCCTCGACCGCCGACAGCACCGAGATCGCCGGGGTGATCAGGCCCTCGCCGTAGAGCAGGCCGGCGCCGAACATCGCGAACAGGACCGGGATGGCGAGCCGGCGACGCCGCCCGGTCTCGCTCTGCTGGACCAGCGCGGCGAGCGCCAGGATGCCGCCCTCGCCCTTGTTGTCGGCGCGCAGCACGAGCACGAGGTACTTGAGGCAGACGATCAGGGTCAGCGACCAGAAGAACAGCGACACCACGCCGAGGACATTCTCGGGGTTGGAGGCGCTCACCGCATGCGGGCTGGTCGCATGGAGGCACTCGCGCATCGCATAGAGCGGCGACGTGCCGATGTCGCCATAGACCACGCCGAGCGCGCCGAGCGCGAGGCTGCGCAGGCCGTGTGTGGGCTCGTGCGCGCGTTTCCCGGTGAGGCGCCGCGCGCTGGTCGCATCCGAACGTGCTGAGTCGCTCATGCGCCGGAGGGAGGGAGGCTGGCCTGCCCCCTGGTAACACGGCGCGATCGCGCGTGCTACGCGACGGGCACCTCGTTGTCGCGATCGCAGGCAACAGTTGACATGCCGGTGTGTTACGGGCTAGGCACGAAAGGTGGCACGACGAGGTCGGATCGGTCGCGATGTGTTTGTCATTGCGTCGGTCGTGGCCTCGATGGTCGCGTGGGGCGGGCTCGCGACCCTGGCGATGTCGTGCAACAACCTGGCGCCCGACGTCTCGGGTGTCACCTCGAAGGACGACGGCACCGGGCCGATCCTCGTCGGTCACTTCGCGTCGCTGACCGGCTCGGAGGCGACGTTTGGCCAGTCGACCGACCGGGGCGCGCGGCTCGCGCTCGACGAGCGCAACGCCGCCGGCGGCGTGCACGGCCGGCCGATCGAGCTGATCACGCTCGACGACGCCAGCAAACCCCAGGAGGCCGGCACGGTGGTCACGCGGCTGATCACCGAGCACCACGTCAAGGCGATCCTCGGCGAGGTCGCGTCGAGCGCGTCGCTCGCCGGCGGGGCGGTCGCGCAGAGCTACCGCGTCCCGATGATCACGCCGTCCTCGACCAACGAGAGCGTCACCCAGATCGGCAACATGATCTCGCGGGTGTGCTTCATCGACGGCTTCCAGGGTTACGTCGTCGCCAAGTTCGCGCGCGACAACCTCAAGGCCGCCCGGATCGGCATCCTGTACGACCAGTCGTCGGCGTACTCCAAGGGCCTGGCGACCAAGTTCAGCCAGGCGTTCCGCGGGCTCGGCGGGACGATCACGACGACCCAGGCGTACACCGCCGGCGACGTCAACCTGTCGGCGCAGCTCCAGTCGCTCAAGGACACCAAGCCGGAGGCGATCTTCTTCCCCGGCTATTACACCGACGCCGGCAACGTCTCGATCCAGGCGCGCAAGATCGGCATCACCGTACCGTTCCTGGGCGGCGACGGCTGGGATTCGGAGAAGCTCGCCGAGATCGGCGGCGCCGCGATGGAGGGCAACTACTACTCGAACCACTACTCGTTCGAGGAGGGCCGGCCGGCGGTCAAGGCGTTCGTCGACAAGTACCAGGCGCGCTACCACGAGATCCCCGACGGCCTGGCGGCGCTGGGCTACGACGCCGCCCGCGTGCTGTTCGCGGCGATGGACAAGGTGCCGTCGCTCGACGGCACGCAGCTCGCGGCGGCGATCGCCGAGACCAAGCAGTTCGACGCGGTCACCGGGATCATCACGCTCGACAAGGATCGCAACCCGGTCAAGTCGGCGGTCATGCTGGTGATGAAGAACGGCGAGCGGCGCTACGCGGCGACCGTCGAGCCGGCGACCACGCCGCTGCCCGAGGTCGCCGAGGTCGACGACACCGGCGCGGGGCAAGGCTCGGCGCTCAGCAAGCTGCTCCAGACCGTGGTCGATACCCTGGCGCTCGGCGCGCTGTACGCGTTGATCGCGCTCGGCTACACGCTGGTCTACGGCGTCCTGCGCTTCATCAACTTCGCGCACTCCGACGTGTTCACGTTCGGCGCGTGGATCTCGTTCTCGATGGCGGGCTGGCTCGGGTTCTCGAACAGCCCGTCGGTGCTCGCGCTGCCGGTCATCATGGTGCTCGCGATGGCGGTGTGCGCGGCGCTCGGCGTCACGATCGAGCGCCTGGCGTATCGCCCGCTGCGCAACGCGCCGCGGCTCAACGTCCTCATCACGGCGATCGGCGTCTCGCTGCTGCTGCAGAACACCGGCACGCTGTCGTGGGCGTTCGGCCCCAACCCGCAGCACATGCCGGTGCTGGTCGCCGACAAGTCGCTCGCGTCGATCGCCGGCGTCAACTTCCGGCTGGTCGACACCGTCGTGCTGGCGCTCGCGCTGGTGCTGGTCGGCGGCCTGCAGTTCCTGGTCTATCGCACGCGGCTGGGGCGCGCGATGCGCGCGGTGTCGTTCGACGAGCGGGTCGCCGCGCTGATGGGCATCAACGTCGGCCGCGTCGTGACGATCACGTTCGCGATCGGCTCGGCGCTCGCCGCGGCCGGCGGCCTGCTCTACGCCCTCAAGTACGAGAGCCTGCAGATCACGGCGCACTCGACCTGGGTGCTGCTCGGCCTGACCGCGTTCGTCGCGGCGGTGGTCGGCGGCATCGGCGATGTCCGCGGCGCCGCGGTCGGCGCGCTGCTGATCGCCGCGGTCCAGCAGTTCGGCGCGGCCTACCTGTCACCGCAGCTGCGCGACGTCTACGTGTTCACGATCCTGATCGTCGTCCTGCTGGTCAAACCGGCCGGGCTGTTCGGACGCACCATGGTGGAGAAAGTATGAAGCGCGTCGCCGAACGCATCGCGCAGCATCGCGTCGCCGCGGGTCCCGCGGTGGTGGCCTCGCTGTGGCCGCTGATCGCCGGGATCGCGATCGCCTGGTTCCTGCAGCAGTGGCTGGCGCCGATGATCGGGCCGTTCTACGCCAAGGTCCTGCTCGACATCGGCATCGCGATCGTCGCCGCGTCCTCGCTCAACATCGTCAACGGCTTCGGCGGGCAGTTCTCGATCGGCCACGCCGGCTTCATGATGGTCGGCGGCTACGCGGCCGCGTGGTTGACCTACTACGGATCGATCCACCTGTGGGGCACGCCGGCGCTTCACGGCGGCTTCCTCGGCGGCGGTGATCTGCTGTTCCTGGCGTCGTGCCTGCTGGCCGGCGTGGTCGCGGCGCTGACCGGCCTGCTGGTCGGCCTGCCGTCGCTGCGCCTGCGCGGCGACTACCTGGCGATCGTGACGCTCGGCTTCGGCGAGATCATGCGCGTGCTCGTCCAGCGCACCGGCGACGTCATGAGCCCGGCCGAGGCGCAGAAGGCCGGGCTGGGCGGCACGGTCGGCGCGATGGGCGGCAGCCTCGGGTTCGGCGGCATCCCGACCTACACGCGGATCTTCTATGTCTACGTGTTCGTCGCGATCGTCGTGGTGTGTGCGTATCGACTCAAGATCTCCAGTCAGGGGCGCGCGCTGCTCGCGGTGCGCGAGAACGAGGTCGCGGCCGAGTCGGTCGGGATCAACACCGCGCGGGTCAAGGTCCAGTCGTTCGTGATGGCGGCGTTCTTCGCCGGGATCGGCGGCACGCTGTTCGCGCACGAGCTCGGCACGACGCTGAACCCGCGCGAGCTCGGGTTTCAGAAGTCGATCGACATCGTGATCATGGTCGTGCTCGGCGGCATGGGCTCGATCACCGGCGTGGTGATGGCGGCCGCGGCGCTGACCGTGATGCCGGAGCTGTTCCGCGGCTTCGCGACCTACCGCATGCCGATCTATGCGCTCGCGCTGATCATCGTGATGATCGTGCGGCCGCAGGGCCTGTTCGGGATCAAGGAGCTGTGGGACACGCAGCTGTGGCGGCGCTGGTTCCACCGCGGCGGGCGCGGCCCGGGCCACACGCCGCAGGCGATCGCACGCGAGCTGCGCTCCGAGCGCGCCGGCGGCGAGCCGGGCCGGGACGTCATCGATCGCAAGCCGCCGATGGATCCGTCGCAGCCGGAGACCCGGCGCAGCGAGGACGAGTCGTGAGCGCCGCGATCGCGTCGGCGCCCGCGGCGCTCGAGGCGCGCTCGCTGTCGCTGTCGTTCGGCGGCCTCAAGGCGGTCGACAAGTTCTCGCTGACGCTGCCGGCGCGCGGGCTGTGCGGCCTGATCGGCCCCAACGGCGCGGGCAAGACCACGGTGTTCAACCTGCTCACCGGCGTGTACAAGCCCGACACCGGCGAGTGCCGGCTCGGCGACGCGCGCGTCGACGGGCTCAAGCCGTCGGCGATCGCCGCGGCGGGGCTCGCGCGGACGTTCCAGAACATCCGGCTGTTCGGCAGCCTGTCGGTGCTCGACAACGTGCGGACGGCCGGCGGCGTGCGCGCGCGCAGCGGGTTGTTTCGCAGCCTGCTGCGCACGCCGCTCTACCTCGCCGAGGAGGCCGCGATCATCGAGCGCTCGCTCGAGTTGCTCGACATGCTCGGGATCGCGCACCGCGCCGGCGAGCAGGCCAAGAGCTTGCCGTACGGCGAGCAGCGCAAGCTCGAGATCGCGCGCGCCCTGGCGACCGAGCCCAAGGTGCTGTTGCTTGACGAGCCCGTCGCCGGCATGAACACCAACGAGAAGCGCGAGATGCGCGCGCTGATCCAGAAGCTGCGCGACGAGTTCGACGTCGCGATCCTGCTGATCGAGCACGACATGGGCCTGGTGATGGATATCTGCGAGAACATCACCGTGCTCGACCACGGCGTCACGATCGCGACCGGCAACGCCGCCAAGATCCAGCAGGACCCCAAGGTCATCGAGGCCTACCTCGGCACGACCGAGGACGCGGTGGCGGACGACGCGGCGAGCGCCGCGGGCGCAGACGGAGGCGCGTGATGGCGCTGCTCGAAGTCAAAGATCTCGACGTTCACTACGGCGGCATCCACGCGCTCAAGGGCGTCAGCTTCTCCGTCGAGGAAGGCAAGATCGTCACGCTGATCGGCGCCAACGGCGCGGGCAAGACCACGACGCTGCGCGCGATCTCCGGCATGCTCAAGCCGACGCGCGGCAGCGTGACGTTCTGCGGCAAGTCGATCACGGCGCTGCCGGCGCACAGCATCGTCGCGAGCGGCCTCGCCCACGTCCCCGAGGGCCGCGGCATCTTCGCCAACCTCACGGTCGACGAGAACCTCCAGCTCGGCGCGTACCTGCGCAACGACCCCGCCGCGGTCACCCGCGATCGCGCGCGCGCGCTCGAGCTGTTTCCACGGATCCGCGAGCGGCTGCACCAGAACGCCGGCACGCTGTCGGGCGGCGAGCAGCAGATGCTCGCGATCTCTCGCGCGCTGCTGACGCGGCCCAAGCTGCTGCTGCTCGACGAGCCGTCGCTCGGGCTCGCGCCGCAGATGGTCCAGCTGATCTTCAAGATCGTGAAGACGATCGTCGCCGAGGGCACGACGATCCTGCTGGTCGAGCAGAACGCGCACATGGCGCTCAGCATCGCCGCCACCGCGCACGTCCTCGAGGTCGGCACGCTGGTGACCTCCGGTCCCGCCGCCGAGCTCGCGCGCGACGACAAGATTCGCAAGGCCTACCTCGGCGTGCACTGAAGAGGCAAACGTCTGCCGCGCTACGACGCGATGACGTTGGCGTACGCGAGGTCGATCGCGCGCATCGGCGCCGACGGGTGCAGGTTCGCGAGCTGACGCAGGCGCTCCGTCGCGAAGGCGCCGGCGAGGCTGTCGTAGAGGTCACGCGGCGCGTGGCGGCGCAGGGCCGGGAGCAGGACTTGCTCCTCCTGAGCCGCGTGGTGATGGACGAGCTCGCGCAGATAGTGTGCACGGTCGCGCCAGACCGACGTCCCGGGACGCGCGCTGACCAGCGCTGACAGGCTGCCCTCCTGGGCCAGGTGCGCGGCGCGGGCCTGGTACACGAGCTCCTCGAGCGCTGCGATCGCGTCGAACCTGCCGAGCACGATGTCCTCGGCTTCGGCGTGCGCGGTCAGCCCCAGGCGCACACCATCGAGTGAGCTGCGGAGTTGCTCGACGGAGGCGATCGGATCTAACAGGCGGGTCAGCTCCGCCTGAAGATCGACGTGATCGCGACGCACGAGAGTCAGGAAATCCGTCGGCATACGGAATTTGCGTGCAGTCATGATGCCGCTTCGCCGCAGCGTTGTAAGCGACACACCGACGACTGAGATGCGAGAGTCGTTACAACTGTACGCGTTGGTTACGAGCGCGCACGCACGTGTGTAGACGAACGGAACGTGCGCATCCGCGCCCTGGTCAGCGCTCTCCCGAGCGCGGGCTGTAGGATAGCCTCCGCCATGGTGCCCCACGATAAGGTGCGGCGGTGAGGCGAGCCGGATTCGTGGCCAATCGCGGAGCCGTCGTCGGGCTGGTGCTCGTCGTCTTGCTGCTCGGGGTCGCGCTGCTCGGGCCGTTGCTGGCGACCCGGAACCCGCTCGCGAGCGACGTCGAGCACGGACTGTCGGCGCTGGGCGCACCACTCCCGCCATCGCGCGCGGCGCTGCTCGGGACCGACCCGCTGGGCCGCGACGAGTGGTCGCGTGTGGTCACGGCGGCGGGGACGTCGCTCTCGATCGCGGCGCTCGCGACGATCATCGCGCTCGTGATCGGCCTGTCGATCGGCCTCGTCGCCGGCTACGCGGGCGGGACGATCGATCGCGTGCTGATGCGGCTGGTCGATCTCGCGCTGGCGTTCCCCTTCGTGCTGCTGGCGATCTTGCTCGCCTCGCTGTTCCGCGAGGCCGACCTCGGCTCGTCGAGCGCCCCGGTGTTCCTGACGCTGGGCTTGGTCAGCTGGACGACGATGGCGCGCGTGATCCGCGGCAAGGCGCGCGTGCTGGCGCGCAGCGAGATGGTGATCGCCGCGCGCGCGATCGGCGCGAGCGCGAGCCGCATCGTCGTGCGCCACATCCTGCCCAACGTGATCGGCGTCGTGCTCGTCGTCGCGGCGCTCGGCTTCGCCGAGAACCTGCTCGCCGAGTCGGTGCTGTCCTACCTCGGGCTCGGCCCGCCACCGCCCGCGCCGACCTGGGGCCGCATGCTGTACGACGGCCGCGCGTACTACCGGACCGCGCCGCACCTGGTGCTCGTGCCCGGCCTCGCGATCGCGATCGCCGTGATCGCGTTCAACCTCGTCGGCGAAGGGCTGCGCGACGCGTTCGACGCGCGGGAGCGACGGTGACGCGCGCGCGCGCCGCGCTCGGGCTGCTGGGGCTCCTCGCGTGCAGCCCGACGGAGCACGGCCCGCGGTTTCGCGCCGCGGGCGCGCGCCAGCCACGCGACGGCGGCACCTTGCGGTTCTCGGTCGCCGAGCCGATCGCGACGCTGGATCCGGCGATCGGCTACGACGAGGTCTCGTACTACGCGCTGCACGCGCTGTTCGATTCGCTGGTCGGCTTCGCGCCCGACGGCCTCGCGATCGTGCCCCGGCTCGCCGCGCGCTGGGACATCTCGCCCGACGGCCTGACCTACACCTTCGAGCTGCGCGCCGGCATCGCGTTCAGCGACGGCACGCCGATCACGCCGGCCGACATGAAGTACGGCCTCGAGCGCGTGCTCGCGCTGGCCGACTCGCCGTTCACCGGCTACCTCGACGACGTCGAGGGCGCGCACGCGATGGTCGGCCACGCGGCGACGACGTGCACCGGCATCGTCGCCAGCGGCGATCACCAGCTCGTGATCCACCTCGCGCGCGCCAACCCGGCGTTCCTCGCGATCCTGGCGATGCCGTTCGCGACCCCGCAGCGCGCCGCGCACGTCGCCGCGGCGGGCGAGCAGCTGCGCCGGCAGCCCGACGCCACCGGGCCGTTCCTGCTGGCGCGCTGGGACGAGGGCAACCGCCTCGAGCTGCGGCGCAACCCGCGCTACTACGACCCGGCGCGCATCCACCTCGACGCGATCGTCATGCTGGAGAACACGCCGCGCGACACCCAGTTCCAGCTATTCGAGCGCGGCGAGCTCGACACCGCCGAGAAGCTCGGCGCGCCGGACTACCTGTTCGTCATGACCGAGCCGGCGTGGCGGCCCTACGTGCATCGCACGGTCGGCATGAACGTGTTCGGCTCGCGGATGAACGTGACGCGCAAGCCGTTCGACGACGTCCGCGTGCGCCGGGCGTTCAACTACGCGCTGGCCAAGACCCACACCGCGCGGCTGCTCAACGACTCGACCGTGCCGTCGCACGGCATCCTGCCGCCCGGCATGCTCGGCCGCGATCCCGAGCTCGCGCCCTACCCGCACGACGTGGCGCGCGCGCGCCGCCTGCTCGCCGAGGCGGGCTACCCCGACGGGCTCGACGTCACGTACGCCACGCCCAGCGACGAGGAGACCCAGAAGGTCGCGGGCTCGCTGCAGAGCGACCTCGCCGAGGCCGGCATCCGCGTGCACCTCGACGTGATGTCGTTCGCGACCTTCGCGACCGCGGTGAGCCTGCCCGACGGGCCGGCGTTCTCGTTCACGTCGTGGGCCGCGGAGTTCGCCGATCCGATCAACTTCCTCGAGCCGCGGTTTCACTCGCGGTCGATCAAGCCGCCCGAGACCGGCGGCACGACCAACGACTCGTTCTACCGGAACCCCGCGCTCGACGCGCTGCTCGACGCCGCGCACCAGGAGCTCGACGCCGGCGCCCGCGCCGCGCTGTACCGGCGCGCCGAGCGCATCCTGTACGACGACGTGCCGTGGATCTGGGACTACCACCGGGTGACCGCCGAGGTACTCCAGCCCTACGTCCAGGGCTATGCGCCCCACCCGATCTGGATCCGCGACTACACCGCGGCGTGGCTCGACCTCGGCCCCGACGGCGCGCGGGTGAAGCGATGATGCGCGCGGTGCTGCGCCGGATCGGCTGGACGATCCTCGTCCTGTGGTTCGTCGTCACCACGACGTTCCTGGTCACCGCGCTGATCCCGGCGGATCCGGCGCGGACGCTGCTCGGCCCGCACGCGACCACGGCGTCGATCGCGCGGGTGCGCGCGCACTACTGCCTCGATCGCGGCCTCGTCGCGCAGTACGGCTGCTGGCTGGACCACGTGGTCCACGGCGATCTCGGCGAGAGCTACCGCAGCAAGCGACCCGTGACCCAGATCATCGCCGACCGGATCTGGCCGACCGCGCAGCTCGCGCTCGCCGCGCTGGTGCTGCAGCTCGTGCTCGGCGTCCCGCTCGGCATGCTCGCCGCGCTGCGCCACGGCCGCTGGCAGGACCACGGCGCGACCGTGGTGGCGCTGATCGGCCAGAGCGTGCCGCAGTTCTTCGTCGGGACGCTGCTGCTCTACCTGTTCGCGTATCGCTGGGGCTGGTTTCCGATCGGCGGCTACGGCACCGGCGGCTGGGACCGGCTCGCGCACCTCGTGCTGCCGGCGATGACGCAGGCCACGCTCGGCGTGGCGTACTTCGCGCGCGTCGTGCGCGTCGAGCTGCTCGACGTGCTGGGCGAGGACTACGTGCGCACCGCGCGCGCCAAGGGCCTGCACGAGGCCGCGGTGGTCGGACGCCACGCGCTGCGCAACGCGCTCGGCCCGCTGCTCACCGTGATCGGCCTGGGCCTCGGCGTGCTGCTCGGCGGCGCCGTCGTGACCGAGCTGATCTTCGCGTGGCCGGGCCTGGGCCGGGAGCTGCTGCAGGCGATCCTCGAGGTCGACATGCCGCTGATCGTCGGCGTCGTGCTGGTCAGCGCGATCGCGATCGCCGTGGTCAACCTGATCGTCGACCTGGCCCAGGTGTGGATCGACCCGCGGCTGCGCGACGACGCGACGTGACGCGTCGTGGTCTGGTTGATGCAATGCAACGTGTCATGCAAATCATCACGACGTTTCGTGAGATGGATTCCAGCCCCGCGCTGCAGGCCGCTGCCGAGCGCTGGGGCGCGCGACTCGAGCAGGTCTGCGACCGCATCGTGAGCTGTCACGTCTCGGTCGAGCGCCCGCACCGCCACCATCTCCACGGCTCGCCGTTCGCGATCCATGTCGTGCTCGGCGTGCCCGGCGCGCAGATCGCCGTGTCTCACCAGTCCAGCCTCGATCCGTACGTCGCGCTCGGCGATGCGTTCCGGACGGCCCGCCGCCGGCTGCTCGAGCACACGGATCTGCAGCGCGACTTCACGCGGGTGCCGCGGATCGGCCGGGTGGTCGCCAACCGAGCGTAGCGCGCCCGGGCCGCGACCGCACGGCGGTGCGACTTGCCCCGCCGCGAAGGGCGGGTCTATAACGAGCCGTGGTCAGCCGCGAGACCTACGTGGTGATCGCCGCCTTCAACGAGGCGAGCGTGATCCGCGGCGTGGTCGGCGAGGTCGTCGCGCACGGCTACCCGGTGATCGTCGTGGACGACGGCTCGCGCGACGACACCGCGGCGAAGGCGCGGATCGCCGGCGTCACCGTGGTGCGCCACGCCATCAACCTCGGCCAGGGCGCCGCGCTGCAGACCGGCATCGACTACGCGCTGCGCCGCGGCGCGCGTGAGATCGTGACCTACGACGCCGACGGCCAGCACTCGGTCGAGGACATCCCCGAGCTGGTCGCCGCGCTCGCGACCCATGACATCGCGCTGGGCTCGCGCTTCCTCGGCAAGGCCATCGTCGGCGCGAGCCAGCGCCGCCGGCTCCTGCTACGCGCGGCGACCACGCTGTCGAACCGGATGAGCGGGCTGCGCCTGAGCGACGCGCACTGCGGCCTGCGCGCGTTTCGCGCGACCGCTGCACCGGCGCTGCGCCTGACGCAGGATCGCATGGCCCACGCCTCCGAGCTGCTCCGCAAGATCCGGACCAGCGGGCTCCGTGTCGTCGAGGTCCCGGTCACGGTCAAGTACACCGCGCATTCCGTGCGCAAGGGCCAGGGCGCCCTGCAAGCCATTCGCATCCTGTTCGACTACTTCTTCCGGATGTCATGACCCTGTCCGGCCTCGCCGCGCTGTTCGCCTCGCTGTTCGCCCCGGGCACCAGCGATCCGCCCTCGGCCGCGGTGCCGTTCTCGGAACAACCGATCATCCGCGTGGTCCTGCTGTCCGGGCTCGCGGCGATTGGCTATCTCGTCTTCCTGCGCCGCAATCGCCTGCCGTTCCACATCGTGACGGTGTTCGTGCTGCTCGCCGCCGCGGCCGCGGCCGTGCTGTTCCCGGGCGCGACCGATGACGTCGCGCACTACGTCGGGGTCGGCCGCGGCGTCGATCTGATCACGTACATCTTCGAGGCCGCGGTGCTGTTCGTGCTGATTCACTATTACACCAAGTTCGTCGAGCTCCAGCGCCAGCTCACCGACGTGACGCGCGAGCTGGCCATTCTTCGCGCCGAGGTCGATCGCGTTAGCCCGCCGCCGCCACCGCCGTTGCCCTGATCCGTGCCTGTCATTGCCGGCCCGGGGTCGGACGCGACGGTCTCGGGCAAGACCTGCCATACCGTTCTTCGATTGACGATTTCGAAGATCAGATTATGCTCGACGGGTCGTGGCGAGTGCACCGGGCGAGGTGGCGCATGGCGGAGCGGGCGTGGGTGCGGGTGTGTTTCACGAGCTGTGTCGCGCGCGCCGCGCGCGCCGCGCTGGTCGACGAGTTACGTGGCGCGCAGCTCGAGCCGGCCGGCGAGCTCGAGCCGACCACGCCGTGCGTCGTGGTGCTCGACGCCGGGCTCGGCGAGGCGCTCGAGTTGGTCCGCGCGCAGGTCGATCGCGTGCTCGTTGTCGCGCTCCGCCCGCTCGAGCGCGGCGCGGCGATCTCGAGCAGCGCGGCGCCCTGGTGCCCGACCTCGTGGACGAGCGACGACGCGATGCCACTACCGATCATGCGCTCGCGCGGAATGCTGATCACCGCGACCGGGTTCGCCGCCCCGCCCGGCAGCCGGGTATACGCGCGCCGGATCGCCGCGCCGTGGTTGCGATCGAGATAGCAGATGATCGGCGGCGGCACGAAGTAGTTGCCGGGCAGCGCGAGCGCGTCGGCGGCGACGTCGTCGAGCCCGGCGACCCAGACGCCGGTCTCGTGCTCGCTGCGCTGGCCGAGCACGCTGGCGAACACGTCGAAGTGCCGGATGATCGTGTTGAAGCGCAGCCGCAGGATGTTGAACCGGCGCTGCGCGTGCGCCGCGCGCGGCCGCGTCCGCTTCATCCACGCCAGGTAGCCGCGCACGTTGCTCGCCAGCGCGCGCCGCCCGCGCATCCGCAGGGTCTCGACGCCGGTCTGCGCCGCCGGCGACACGGTCGCGGCCGACACCATCGGCATCCTGAGCGCGAACGGCGACAGCCGCTCGATCCGCGTGAGCCGCGCGCGGGCCTCCTGCAGGAGCAGGATCCTGGCGCGAACGTCGTCGGACGGGGACATCACGGCCTCCCGATCACAGGCCGGTGAGGACGATGTTGCGGCCGCGGCGAAACCACCGCCCGCCGCGCGACGCCATCTGGGCGTAGCCCGGATCGCCGTCGGGCGCGGCCTGCATCGGCTCGGCCGCCGGCGCATCGGCCGGACCGGCGACGCCGCCGTCCTCGACGAGCTGCGGCCCGCCGTTGACGTAGGTCGGTCCACCGGCGCCGTACGTGCGCACCACGCGGCCGTTCGCGCGCCGGCTGTACCCCGGGCCGCCGCGCCGCCCTCGGCCGCCGGCGCACGTGTGGCAGTGCGCGCCGCGACGACCGCGCAGCAGCCCGGGCGCATAGACCCTCGCCGCGGACGAGAACGCGCGCCGCGCCGCCTGGACCGGCGGGGTGCCCCGCGGTGCGCGGGCCGCGCGAGCCGCGGCGGCGGCGCCGAGCCGCACGACCTGGCGCGCGACCTCGAACTCGCGATCCTCGTGGCTCAGGCCTTCGAGCTCGAGCTCGAACAGGCTCGACGCCGCGTTGCCCAGCGCGCCGCCGATGCTCGAGCCGATCGGGCCACCCACCATGCCGCCCAGCGCGCGGCCCGCGATCGGCAGCGCGCGGCGAGCCACGCCCTTGAGCGCGCCGCCGATCGCGCGGCCGGCCGACGAGCGCGCGAAGTTGCGGATGCCGCGCGTCGCGGCGCCGATCAGCCGGCCAAAGAAATACTCGAGCTCGGCCTCGTTGCCGACCTCGAGGAGCTCCGACGCGAGCTCCATCTCCTGGGTCTCGTTGAGCGGGCTCTCGGCCTCCTGCTCGTGCTCGTGTTCGTGCTCCGCCTCGTGCTCGGCCTCGCCGAACAACGATCCGAGGAACGCCTCGGACTCGTGCTCGTGCTCCGCCTCTTGCTCGTGCTCGTACTCGTGTCCGGCTTCCATTTCCAGCTCCCTCTGCGTGCGGTCGATGTCGTGCATCTCGCCCTCCTTGTGAGCCGGCAGATGTGCAACGCGAGGACCACCACGCACGCCGCGCGCGGTCGCGGAGTTGCGCGCCTCCGGGGCGAACCGCGCTTCGGCCGGCCGCCGCCACGCAGCTCGCGAGCGAAGCGCCCTTCGCGTGGCAACTACCGCCTACCGCCTGCCGACTGCCGCCCACCGCCCGCCGCCCGCCGACTGCCGCCTACCGCGCGCCGACTACCGCCCGCCGACTGCCGACTACCGCCTGCCGACTGCCGACTGCCGCCCGCCGACTACCGTCCACCGCGCGCCAGCGTGGCGCGTGCGGGTCGTCAGCGACGCGCGAACACGTCGCCCGGGTTCCACCGCGGGCGCTCGTCGGCGTTGGCGATGTCGAGCGCGGTCAGGTAAACAAGGCGAGCCATCGTGACGCCGGACGCGAAGTCGATCGGCGGATCCCGCTGAGCGAGCTTGTCGAGCGGGGCGTGGTACGCGCTCGAGCGCCACTTCGTGAACAGCGCGCGATTGTGCTCGAGGCCGCCGGAGCGATCGCGAAATCCGGGGCGAAAGATCAGCGCGGGCACGCCGGCGCGCGCAAATGGCGCCTGGTCACTGCGCAGGAAGAAGCCATGCTCGGGCACCGGATCGGGGGACACCGCGAGCCCGAGCGCGGCGGCCGCGCGCGCCGCGGGACCTGCGAGCGAGCTTCGCTCGGCGCCGTCGGCCACCACGTCCACGATCGGCCACAGCATGCCGGTCTGGTCGATGTTGAGGTTCGCGACGATCTGCTCGATCGGCGACGTCGGGTGCGACGTGAAGCCCTCGGCGCCGAGGAGCCCGAGCTCCTCACCGGTGGTCGCGAGCAGGATCACGGTGCGCCGCGGCCGCGGTCGAGTCGTCAACGCTCGCGCGATCGCGAGGAGCTGGGCGATGCCCGAGGCATTGTCGATCGCGCCGTTGCGGATCGCGCCGGTGCCGTCCACGCCGAGGTGGTCGAGGTGCGCGCTGATCACCACGACCTCGCGCGCCAGGCGCGGATCGGATCCTTCGATCCGGCCGATGACATTGGCCGACACGAGATCGCGCGCGCGACCGCGATAGCGAAGCTGAAGCGTGCCAGGCAGGTCGAAGTGCTCGAGCGTGCCGGTCGCCGCCCGGGTCTCCTCGCGCTCGAGGTCTCGGCCCGCCGCGGCGAGCGCCGCGCCCGCCGCGGGTGTGTCGAGCACCAGCATCGGCGCCGGCAGCGATCTCGAGCGAGCGACGTCGCCGTCGAGCAGGCCCATGACACCCGATCGATATGACGCGACGGTCGACGCCCACGCCAGCACCGTCGCCTTGCGCGTGCGCAAGACGACCATCCCGATCGCGCCATGCCTGGCGACACAGGCCCACTTCGCCGCCGTGTCCGACCGTACCGCGGCACGCGCGCGGGGCAGGCCGTCGGCGACGCCCGCGAGCACCACGGCGAAGCGACCCTCGAGCGCGGTCCCCGCGGCGTCGTCGCGCCCGGTCTCGACGTCGCACACGCCCTTGCCGACGAAGGTCATCCGTCCCGACAGCTCGAGATCGAGGTGCGCGAGATCGGCGTTCACGATCGCGCTGCCCGGAACCTGGATCGCCGCGGCGAGCCGCGGGTCCGAGGCGACGGCGGTCGTGACGGCGAGGTCGGGCGTGACCTCGCGCAGGCGCAGCGGCTGGAAGTAGCCGTCGTGGCCGCCGCCCGGGATCCCCATCAGCGCCAGCCGCGACGCGACGTACTCGGCCGCGATGTCGTATCCGTGCGTGCCGGCGCGCCGCCCTTCGAGCAGATCGCTCGCGAGGAAGCGGATGTCCGCGCGCAGCTGCGCGACGTCGAACGAAGTATCCACCGTGGGCGAGCGGGGCTGCGGGCTCGTGCAGCTCGCGCACAGGGCGACGATCAGAAGGTGCGCGCGTTTCATCGCCGCATCGTAGCTGGCGCGCGGATCGGTGGTGAATTCTCGCGGTCACCTCGGCCCGGCACACCTTGCATTGCCCACATTGTCGCCAGCTTGTGATCGGCGAAAAGTAGTATCGAGCTCGGTATCTGCGGACCTATGGTACGCGCGATGGCACGTAGACCGATCGCAGTGGTCCTGGGCTCGGGCATGGCCGGCATGCTCGCGGCCCGCGTTCTGGCGGAGCGCTTCGCCGAGGTCGTGGTGGTCGATCGCCGGGCGGTCGATCCGGCGACCGGGACGTTCGCCGCCGCGGTCCCGCAGGCCGAGCACCTCCACGTCCTGCTCAAGCGCGGCCAGCTCGTGCTCGAGCGCCTGTTCCCCGGTGTGATGGCCGAGCTCGCCGCGGCGGGAGGGCCGACCAACGACTGGGGCAAGACGACGTTCTGGGCCAACCCGTACGGCGTCCACCCGGTCCACCCGACCGAGGTCATCACGCTCCAGTTCAGCCGCGCCGCGCTCGACGCCGCCGTGCTCGCGCGGGTGTTCGCGCGAGGCAACGTGCGCGCGGTGTCGGCCCGGGTCGCCGGCCTGGTCGGCGCGCCCGGCCGGATCACCGGCGTCATGCTCAAGGATCCGGCGAGCGAGCTGGCCGCCGACCTCGTCGTCGACTGTCGCGGTCGGAGCTCGCCGATCGTCGACGAGCTGGTGACGCTCGGCTACCCCGCGCCAGCGGTCTCTCGGGTCGACAACGAGATGGGCTACTCGAGCTGCTTCTTCACGGTGCCGCGAGCGCCGGCCTGGCAGCTGGTCTACGTTCAGGTCCGCCCTGGCCTCATCAACCGCGGCGGCGCGGCGTGCCAGATCGCGCCCGATCGCCTCGTGGTGACGCTGATCGGCACGGGCGAGGATCGACCGGGTGCCGGACTCGACGAGTTCCGTGCGTTCGCGGCGAGCGCGCACCCCGAGTTGGCGGCCCAGCTCGCCGACGCCACGCCGATCGGCGCGCCGCGATTGTGGCGCAACCTGTCCAATGTGCGTCGTCACTTCGGCAAGCTGCGCGGCTGGCCGCGCGGCCTGCTCGTCCTGGGCGACGCCCTGTGCGCGTTCAACCCGGTCTATGGCCAGGGCATGACCGTCGCCGCCGTCGAGGCGGAGGCGCTCGGTGCGACCCTTGCGGCGATCGGCGATCCCACCGCGGTGGCGTGGGAGGCGAAGTTCCAGCGCCGCCTCGAGCGCCTGCTGTTCATCCCGTGGCTGATGTCCACCATGGAGGACATGCGCAACCGCAAGTTCGCTCGCCCGAACCTGGTCGCGCGCGCGCTCCACGGCTACATCGATCTGGTGCTGCGCGGCGCGGTCACCGATCGCGCGCTCCACGTCGCGTTCCTCCGCGTCATGCACATGATGCGCTCGCCGTTCAGCCTGATGTCACCTGGCGCGCTCGTCCACGTCGTCGCGCGCTCGACCCAGCGCGCGCTGTCGCCACCCTCGCCGCCCGCGGCACTGCTGGTCCCGGTCGGAGTCGCCGGCGGGCCGTGCTTGACCGGCAGCCGGCTTGGCGGTCAGAGGCTCGCGGGAGCCAGGCCGGCCCAGCCGTAGCCGACCGCGTGCAGCCAGTTGGCGATCTCGCGGAAGCCGCCGCCGGTCGACGTCGCGACCAGCAGGTCGATGCTCTGACCGTCGACCCCTGCGCCGATCGCGCCGAGGTCCCAGCGGCCGTCACCATCGAAGTCGCCGGCGACCGGCTTCATGCCGCTCCAGCCAAAGCCCTCGGCGTGGCGCCAGTTCGCGATGCCGTTGAAGCTCGAGCCGGTCGACGTCGCGACCAGGAGGTCCACGCTCGTCCCGTTCACGCCCGCGCCGAGCGCGCCGAAGTCCCAGCGACCATCGCCGTTGAAATCGCCGGCGACGGGCTTCAGCCCGGCCCAGCCAAAGCCCTCGGCGTGGCGCCAGTTCGCGATGCCGTTGAAGCTCGAGCCGGTCGACGTCGCGATCAAGAAGTCCACGCTCGCCCCGTTCACGCCCGCGCCGAGCGCGCCGAAGTCCCACCGCCCATCGTTGTTGAAGTCGCCGGCGATCGGGGTCATGCCGCCCCAGCCGAAGCCTTCGGCGTGGCGCCAGTTCGCGATCGGGCGGAAGCTCGAACCGGTCGACGTCGCGACCAGGAGGTCGACGCTCCCGCCGTTCACGCCGGCGCCGAGCGCGCCGAGGTCCCACCGGCCGTCGTTGTTGAAGTCTCCGGCGACGACCTTCAACCCGCCCCAGCCGTAGCCGTCGGCGTGCAGCCAGTTCGCGATCGGCGCGTAGCCGCTGCCGTCGTTCGCGATCGCCACCAGCAGATCGACGCTGTGCCCGTCGACGCCGGCGCCGACCGCGGCGACGTCCATCCGGCCGTCGCCGTTGAAGTCACCCGCGACGACCTTCAGGCCGCTCCAGCCAAAGCCAGGCGCGTGACGCCCGTTGACGATCGTCGCGAAACCGTCGCTATCGGGCCGGGCGCTCAGCAGATCGACGCTGCCACCGTCGACGCCAGCGCCGACCGCGATGATCCGGCTGCGCGGCAGCGGCTGCGACGGCGAAGGTGGATTCCTCGTCGGGCCGTCGGGCGGGGTCCGAGGGTCGTCTGGCCCGGTCGGTCCGCCCGGCGCGTTGCAGAAGATCTGCTGGACCTGGTAGCGCTCGCCGGCGCTGACCTTGACCCAGTCCCCGTTGCTGGAGCCGCTCGCGGAGAAGTTGACGTCGGGTCGCAACGTGAGGTCGATCCGTCCGCGATACTCGCAGTGCGCGGGGACGAAGAACGCGTCCCAGTCCTCGTGATCCGGCGTCGTGGAGCCGGGCTGGAGCGGATATGAATAGGTACCCGCGCACGGGCCGCCGGGATTGCTGCACCAGTCCTGCGCGACGGTGACGGGACGATCGGCCTGGTTGCTCGTGCGGCTGCAGATCTCGATGACACCCATGCCGGTGTCGGCGCGGAGGCAGCCGCCGGCGAGGGCGTCGCGTGTGGTGACCATAGCCGAGCCGGCCGCGAGCGCGGTCGCGCCGGTCAGGACCCAGGCGAGGGACGTGGGGGAAGCGAACATCTGGTTCTCCTTGTGGGCGCCGGGATGCCGAGGCGACATCCGAGGCCGTGTCACGAGGGATACGGCCCCCGCGCGCTCCGGCCAGCGCACCGCGTCCTCCGTGTGACGAGGCGATCCGTTGACGGTGCGAGGAGTCCTCGCGAAGGATCGCGCCGCGGAGCCGCGCGCCGGTCGTGCGCGTGCGGGGCCAAATCGCGTCGTCAGCCGTGGTCAGTAAATGGCATTCTTGCTGCCTCACGCCGAAGGAGAGAGTCCAAAGAACGCGCGGGCCGTGCGAGTGGTGTCCTCCGCGACGGTGTCGATCGGGCGCCCGGCGGCGCGCGCGACCGCCGCGAGGACGGTGGGCAGGAACGCGGGTTCGTTGCGGCCGTTGGCAGGACGCGGCGCGAGATCGCGAGGCAGCAGGAACGGCGCGTCGGTCTCGATCATCAGGCGGTCTCGCGGGATGCGCGGGATCAGCGCGCGCAGCCCGACCCCGCGACGCTCGTCGCAGATCCACCCCGTGATGCCGATGTGGAGATCGAGCGACAGGTAGATCTCGAGCTCGGCCGCCGTGCCGGTGAAGCAATGCACGACCGCCCCGCGCAGGCGCGATCGCTGCTCGCGCAGGATCGCGGCGAACCGGTCGTGCGCGGCGCGCTCGTGCAAGAACACCGGTCGCTGGCGGTCGACCGCGAGCTCGAGCTGCTGCGCGAACGCCCGCTCTTGATCGACTTGTGGCGAGAACATGCGGTCGAAGTCCAGCCCGCATTCACCGACCGCGCACACCGCCGGGTCCTCGGTCAGCGCGCGCAGCTCCGCGATCGCATCGGGAGTCGCGTCCCGCGCCTCGTGCGGGTGGATGCCGGCCGTGGCCCACAGGGTCCCGCGCCGCGTCGCGGCCAGCGCTTTCGCCTCGCGGCTCGCGCGCGTGCTGGTCCCGGTCACGATCATCGCGCGCACGCCCGCCGCGAGGCCGCGCGCGATCACCCGGTCGCGGTCGTCGGCGAACCGGCGATGCGTCAGATTTACCCCAATATCAACTAGCTCCATATCCAAACTCGATTCTGCGTCTGCGTTCATTCGTGCGTGTGACAGGACTTGCACCTGCAACCTTCGAGCTCCTTACACTCGACGCTCTACTGTTAGAGCTACACACGCATCGATCTGGGTGTCGGGCCGTCGTCGCGCCAGGATAGCGCGAGCCGCCTCGCGGATCCGGCTGTCGAGCAGCGGCGTCTGCTGCTTCATGGCGTCCATCGCGTCGAGCGCCTCGACGAGCTCGAGGGCCTGCGCCTCGAGCGAGGCCGTGGCGTGCTGGTGGATCCGACCCCGGCTATGCGCCATCGCCATGCAGAGCAGCGTGGCGCGGCGCCGCGACAGGTGGAGCGGAAAGCGCGCGCCCGGTGGCGCCGGGCGGTCGTCGGGCGGCGTGCGCGACCAGCGCTTGAGCGCGCGGAGCTCGTCGGCCGTGGCGTGGATCTCGATACGAAGGATGTCTCGGAGTGCGTTCATACAGGGATTTCCTCAGCGCAACAGCGGCAGCTTGGACAGGACGCGTCTCGCGGCGCGCGCGTCGACGAGTGGTGGAATGCCAATCGCCATGAGCGCGCCCGACCATGGCGGATCGAGCTCGCGGACGACGACGTGCGCGATCGAGGCGAGCTCGAGCCGCTCCGCGAGGAGGGCGAGCGAGGCCTCGTCGGCCACCATGAGCGCGATCGCGCGCGTGTTTGGCGGTAGCGCCCCCGGGCTGGAGGCGCCTGCCGCGTGGATCAGCTGTGCTGCCAGCGTTCCGAGCGGAAGGTCCCGACGAACGACACAGACGTGTGCAGGTACAGCAGCGGAATCAGCGGCAAGGTCGAGCGGTCATGGTCCTGCCATATAAAGCACGCTGTGTTTCACAGTCAAGCACGGATTGCAGGCCCGCGGGAGCGCCGCGCGGTGAGCACGATGACGGCGAGGCAGGTCGTGATCACCATCCAGTGCGAATAGCGGTAGTCCGCGCTCGGCGCGAGCAGGACCAGGGTCGACTCGAGGACGAGGCCACTGCACAGCAGCGCCAGGACGTCGCGCTGGCGGCGCGCGAGCGGCAGCAGCAGCAGCGAGATCGCGAGGTAGATCCACGGCTCGAACACCGGCGTGGCGCGCACCACCGCGCGCAGCAGGCGCGTCCACAGACCCTGCAGCGCCGACCAGCCCGTGCCCTGCCCCATCTGGTGGGCGTACTCCGGCCAGCGGTAGGCGTCGCGCCGGATCACGGCGGCGGGCATCTTGCGCGGCCCGATCGAGATCACCTCGTACATCACCGCGAGGCGGTGATGGAGATACGCCGCGGGCTCGGACGTGATGACCTCCCACCACGCGCGGGTGATCGCCGCGCGCACGGACGCAGGCGCCGGGACAAAGCCATTGTTGGGCAGGCCCCACAACGGGCTCGGCTCGTTGATGATCGGCAGGAAGTTGTCGGGGCGGTAGTGCGCGCGGAGCGCCTTGTGGATGTCGTGGTGGATCAGCAGGCCGGTGCCGGCGAACAGGCGCTCGAGCTCGGCGTCGCTGCGCTCGCCGGGCACCAGGCTCAGCGTGCCGACGATGTCGTGGACCGTGAGCGAGGACTGCCAGTAATACATCGGTTGATCGGTCAACCAGCGATTGACGCCGGCCGCCGACATCGTGATCGCGAGCCACACGACGAACGCGACGGCGTAGCGCGAGACCGCCCGCGCGCCGGGTCGCCACTCGAAGCACAGCACGATCAGCGGCAGGGTCGCGGCAAAGGCGTTGTAGCGCACCGCGGTCGCGGCGAACAACGCGACCAGCGCGAGCGCGCGCTGCTTGCGCTGCAGCGCGGCCACGCCGAGCACGAGGCAGCCGGCCATCACGCTGTCCTTCCACGCCACCGCCATCGGCGTCATGATCGGCGGGTACAGCACGAGGCCGAGCGTCAGCCACGCGGCCGCGCGGCGCGTGAACGTGGCGGCGAGGATGCGCGCCAGGCCGACGACGAGCGCGGTGGTCTGCAGCACCAGGATCAGGAAGGGTCCGGCGATCACGGCGTCGAGCCAGCGGAACAGCAGGTCCATCACCGGCGGGTGCGCGTCGGTGAAGACGTTCTTGCGCGCCTCGGTCAGGTGATCCCACGAGTCCTGGGTCATCTGACCCGGGAACGCGTAGAGCACGATCATCAGCCACGCGATCGCGAGCACGCACCACGGCGGCACGGCGGCGATCCGTCGCCCGAGCGCCCGGACGCCCCGGACGCGCGCGACCTGCGTCGGGGCCGGAGGTGAATCGGTGGGCATTCGGCTTGGGCTTGTGTATAAAGTCGTCCCTACTCCCAAGTCAGCTTATGTGTGGCATCTTCGGTGTGATTTGTTCGTCCCACGATGAGCTGGCGCGCGCCCTCGCGATCGCGCTGCTCACGTTCTCCGAGACCCGTGGCCGCGAGGCCGTCGGCCTGGCGATCCACGACGGCGCCCGCATCGAGGTCCTCAAGCAGAGCGGCTCGGTCACCGACTTCCTCGCCAACCCGAGGCTGCACGCGGTGCTCGACGACGCGCTTGCCCGCCACCGCGCCGCGCCGCGCGCCACCGCGCTCGCGATCGTCGGCCACTCGCGGCTCGCGACCAACGGGACGCAGTCCAACCTCGACAACAACCAGCCGGTGATCACGCACGGCGCGGTCGCGCTGCACAACGGCATCGTGGTCAACGACCGCGCGCTCGCCGCCCGCCACCCCGAGCTCGCGCCGCAGGGCGAGCTCGACAGCGAGGTGCTCGCCGCGCTGTTGCGCACCAAGCTCGACGCCAGCGGCGACCTGGTGGCCGCGACGCGCGCGACGTTCGCCGAGCTCGAAGGCTCGGCGTCGCTCGCGATGCTGTTCGACAACCTCGACGCGCTGCTGCTCGCGACCAACACCGGATCGCTGTTCCTGCTCGCCAGCGCGACCGACGACGTCGTCGCGTTCGCGTCGGAGCGCTTCATCCTGCAGCGCGTGCTCGACGATCGCGCGCTCGCCGCCCGGCTCGGCGACTGCAAGCTCGTGCAGCTCCGCGCCGGCCAGGCGCTCGTGATCGACCTCGCCGGCATGCGGCGCCGCGAGTTCGCGCTCGACGGCAGCGACCGGGTCACGATCGATCTGCCGCGCGGCCCCGCGATCGAGATCGTCGATCACTCGCCGCGCGCCGATCGCCTGCAGCGCTGCGTCCGCTGCATCCTGCCGGCGAGCTACCCGTTCATCGACTTCGACGCGCACGGCGTGTGCGCGTACTGCCGGAGCTGGAAGACGATCCGGCCCGACGGCGAGCAGGCGCTGCTCGACGCCGTGGCACCGTACCGCAGCCGCGACGGCAGCCCCGACGTGATCCTCGCGTTCTCGGGCGGCCGCGACTCGTCGTGGGGCCTGCACTACGTCAAGAAGGTGCTCGGGATGAACCCGGTCGCGTTCACCTACGACTGGGGCATGGTGACCGACCTCGCGCGCCGCAACCAGGCCCGGCTGTGCGGCAAGCTCGGCGTCGAGCACATCATCCGGTCGGCGGACATCACCGCCAAGCGGCGCTACGTGCGCAAGAACGTCGAGGCCTGGCTCAAGAAGCCCGAGCTCGGGATGATCACGCTGCTGATGGCCGGCGACAAGGAGTTCTATGCGCACGCGCGCCAGCTGCGCAAAGAGACCGGTATCAAGCTGGTGATCTTCTGCACCGGCAACATGATCGAGGACGCGCCGTACAAGACCGGCCTCATGGGCGTGCCGCAGGACGATCACGGCAACACGCTCACCAAGATGTCGCTGCGCAACAAGGCCGGGATGCTGTGGTACTTCGCGAAGAACTACCTGAAGAACCCGGCGTACATCAACGAGTCGCTGCTCGACACCGCGAACGCGTTCTGGCAGACCTTCGTCGTCAAGGACGACTTCCTCTACCTGTTCAAGTACCTGCCGTGGAACGAGGACACGATCGTCAATACGATCCGCCGCGAGTACGACTGGGAGATCGCGACCGACACGCAGACGACCTGGCGGATCGGCGACGGCACCGCCGCGTTCTACAACTACGTCTACAGCACGATCGCCGGGTTCACCGAGGACGACGTCATGCTGTCGAACATGGTGCGCGAAGGCGACCTGACGCGCGAGGAGGCGCTGCGCCGCGGCATCGAGTACGCCAAGCCGCGCTGGCCGTCGATCCGCGAGTACGCGCAGCTCGTCGGGTTCTCCGCCGAGGAGGCGCTGCAGATCATCAACGCGGCGCCGAAGCTGTATTGAGGCGACGCATGGGCAGCGCGCGGTCGTCGTCGTTGCTCGCCGCCGTCGCGCTCGCGGCGCTGCTCGGCGCGCCGGGCTGCCGCGACCGGCAACCCCGGGTCGACTTCGGCCCGCGGTTCTTCTCGGGCCCCGGCCGCGTGCAGTGCAGCAAGGGCCTCGACCGCGAGCACGAGTGGAAGCCCGAGATGCTCGCGGCGTCGCTGGCGTACGCGCGCGACGCCGGCGTCGTGCTCCACACCTTCGGCCACGCGCCCAAGCTCGATCTCGACGCCTACCTCGCCGACTTCGACTGGGCGGCCAGCCACGGCGTGCCGATGGTGACGTTCCGCGACCTCGCGGCCGGCCACCGCGGCGCGGGCTGGGCGTTCACCGTCGACGACGACGAGGTCGACACCTGGTTCGGCTGGCGCGAGACGCTGCGCGCGCACCGGGTCAAGGTCACGTTCTTCGTCTCGCACTACGACCAGCTCGGCGCCGCGCAGCACGCCGAGCTGCGCGCGCTCGCCGACGACGGTCACGACATCGAGCCGCACGGCAAGGCGCACGCCAACGCGGTCGACTACGCCGCGGCGCACGGCGTCGAGCGCTATCGCCAGGACGAGGTGTTGCCGAGCAAGGCGGCGCTCGTCGCCGACGGCTACGCACCGGTCGCGTTCGCTTACCCGTTCGGCGCGCACACCGCCGAGATCGACGCCGCGCTGCTCGGCGACTTCGCGCTGCTGCGCACGACGGGCGGCGCGTGGTGCCTCAAGTAGGCCTCGGCGACGAGGCCCCAGACGACGGCGCGCGGGTCTCGGCGACGACGACGCGCACGCCCGGCGACGCGTAGCCGGCACCACAGATTTCGACCAAGCGCCGGGAATTGCTCTACGAATGAGCCGAATTTCGCCCGAGGCGCGGCGATCTCGAGGTCGAGACGGCTTGATTTGAAACTGAAAGTAACTTTCAATGCCTCCATGTTCAGCCGATGGGTTCCCGCCGTACTTCTACTTACCGCCGCGTGCGGTGGGTCCGAGCCGGCGATCACCCCCGATGCCTCTCCAGATAGCCCGCCTCGCACGATCACCAACGCGTCGGACGTCCCGATCGACGGGTTGCCGCACAGCGAGGTCGTCGACTTCGTGGTCGGTGACGATCTGTTCGGGCTTCCGTTCCGCGCGGTCGATGGCCTCGGCCCGCTGTTCATCCGCACCTCGTGCGCGTCGTGTCACGAGGAGGGCTCGCGCGGCCCCGGCCTGGTCCAGAAGATGGCGGTGGTCGGCGAGGACGGCATCACCCCGAGCGATGATCAGTCCGCGCTGGCCTTCGGCCACACGGTGCGCGAAGGCATGGCTGCCGGCGCGGTCACCGGCATCACCGCGCCGCCCGGCGCCACGATCAAGCTGAGCATCCGGCTCGGTCCGGCGGTGCTCGGACGCGGCTACCTCGAGGCGATCGAGGACTCCGAGATCCTCCGCGTCGAGGCCGAGCAGGCGACGCGCACCGACGCGATCCGCGGCAAGGCCGCGCGCACGACGTTCGCGTCGGTCCCCAACCCCGACACCTCGTTCAGCACCTACCGCCAGGGCGATCCGGTGATCGGCCGGTTCGGCCTCAAGTCGCGGATCGCGACGATCGACGACTTCACCGCCGACGCCTACCAGGGCGACATGGGCATGACCACGCCGATGCGTCCGGTCGAGCTCGCGAACCCCGACGGCCTGCTCGACGACCAGCGCACTGGCGTCGACCTCGACATCGCGCACGTCGATCGCGTCGCGTTCTACATCCGGCGGATCGCGATCCCCAAGCGCGTCGGGCTCACCGAGCAAGGCGCCGCGCTGTTCGAGCAGGTGGCGTGCGCGGCGTGCCACGTCCCGACGCTCAAGACCCGCGCGACGTACCCGATCGCCAAGCTCGCCGGGATCGACGCGCCGGTCTACACCGACCTGTTGCTGCACGACATGGGCACCGCGCTCGCCGACGGTCTGACCGACAGCGTCGCGACCTCCGCGCAGTGGCGCACCGCGCCGCTGATCGGCCTGCGGTTCGCCCGCACCTACCTGCACGACGGCCGCGCGCACAGCGTGGCCGAAGCCGTGACCGCGCACGACGGTGAGGCCCGCGCCTCCGTCCTCGCGTTCCAGGCGCTGTCGCAAGACGACCAGCGCGCCCTGATCGAATTTGTCGAAGCCCTCTGAGGAACCTCCGCCATGAAGCACACGTATTGCCTTGCCCTGATCTCCCTCACGCTGGCCGCCTGCGGCGGCGACGATGACAACGGCACCAAGACCGACGCCGAGTACCAGGACGACGTCGTCGTCGGGATGCACGACTCGATCGGCGTCGATCTGGGGACGATCGTGACCGCGGCGATGGAGCTGCAGGCCGCGGCGCCGACCCACGCGTGGGTGTCGCCCGCGGACGACGCCGCGATCGCCGCGATGAAGACCGCGTGGAAGAAGACCCGCGTCGGCTACGAGCACGTCGAGGGCGCGACCGCGCCGCTGTTCGGCGATCTCGACGTCTCGATGGACGAGCGCTACGACGGTTACCTGGCCGACCTCATCCCCAACGGCGATCAGAACCTGTTCGACGATGAAGGCGTGACCGGGATGCACGGCATCGAGCGCATCCTGTACTCGGCGACGATCCGCGCCGAGGTCATCGACTTCGAGGATGCCCTGCCCGGCTACAAGGCGGCCGCGTACCCCGCGACCGACGAGGAGGCCGTCGCGTTCAAGACCAAGCTGGTCCAGAAGCTGATCGACGACGCCAAGTCGCTGCGCGACCAGTGGCAGCCGGCCCAGGCCGACCTGTCCGAGGCGTACCGCGGTCTGATCGGCCTGATGAACGAGCAGAAGGAGAAGGTCAACCTGGCGGCGAGCGGCGAGGAGGAGTCGCGCTACGCCAACATCACGATGTTCGATCTGCGCAACAACCTCGAGGGCACCAAGAAGGTCTACGAGCTGTTCCGCCCGTGGATCATGTTCCGCGAGGGCGCGGAGCCGGACGGCATGATCCAGGGCCGGTTCAGCGCGCTCGCGACGCTGTACAACGCCACCTCGGGCGACGAGATTCCGGCGGTCCCGGCGACCTGGAGCAGCGATTCGCCGAGCGCGACCGACCTCGCGACACCGTTCGGCGTGCTCTGGAAGACCGTGCGCGACGACGTCGACGCCACGGTCGACGGCTCGGTCGTGTTCGAGATGAACGAGATCGCGGTGCTGCTCGGCTTCCCCGAGTTCACCGAGGAGTGATCGGATCATGAGGCGCTTCGTGTTGCTTGCGATCGTGGGTACGGTCGTCGCGTGCGGCGGCGGTGGTAGCGGCGATGACGGCATCGACGCGGGGGATGACGAGCCGACGAGCTTCCTGGCGTTCGCCAACACGTTCGCGCCGTTCCGCACGTGGACCTCGTTCCACAGCGATGGCCCGGCGAACGACGGCACGTTCTCGCCGGACGTGCTCGGTCCGCGCACGCAGTACATCAACAAGCTGCCCCCGGCCGGCGCCACCGAGTTCCCGGTCGGTACGGTGATCGTCGAGGCGCGCGAGAACATGGGGATGAAGATCTTCGCCGGCGTGAAGCGCGGCCTGAACTTCAACACCAAGGGCACCAAGAACTGGGAATGGTTCGAGCTTACCGAGGACCTGTCGGCCGCGACCGTGGTCGACATCCAGTGGCGCGGCGTCGGCCCGCCGCTCGGTGACACCTACGGCGGCGATCCGAATGGCACGTGCAATACGTGCCATCGCGCGTGCGCCGGCAACGACTACATCTGCTCGTCGAAGCTCCAGCTCGCGACCTTCTAGCGCGTCGCTGTGGCATCGTCCGCTCCGGTCTCGCCATGAAAACATTTGTTGTCCTCGGCTGTCTCGCCGGCGGGCTGCTCGCCTTCCCGGCGACGAGCCACGCCAATCCGCGCTCGCTGCCCTTCACGTACACGACCGACACGCTGCCCGCGGGCAAGGTCGAGATCGAGCAGTACGTCGATCTCGTCGCGCTGCGCGCGGTCCCACCGACGACCGGCTCGCGCGAGTGGTACCTGCCGACCTCGTTCCAGACCGAGATCGAGATCGGCCTGACCGATCGCCTCGAGCTCGGGCTGTACCTGACGTTCGTGCCCGACCCCGGCGAGCAGTACGCCAACAAGGCGCTGTTCCCCGGCGCCGGCAACGGCCTCAAGCAGCGCCTGCGCTACATCCTCGCCGAGCCCGGCGCGTGGCCGATCGACGTCGGCGTGTACGGCGAGCTGGTCGAGAACGAGCGCGAGCTCGAGCTCGAGGGCAAGCTGTTGCTCCAGCGCCGCTTCGATCGCCTGCGGGTCGCCGCCAACATCTCGGCCGAGTACGAGCTGTATTTTTCCGAGCAGCGCGAGGTCGTGCTCAATCCGTCGCTCGGCGCGACCTACGAGGTGACGCCGTCGTTTCACCTCGGCATCGACAGCTGGCTGCGCGGTGAGTACCCCAGCAACCCCAAGCCGGCGAAGCGGACGTTCGGGCTCGGGCCACAGGCGTATGTCGGCCCGGCGGTGATGTTCAACTTCGGCCAGATCTGGTGGGCGGTCGGCGCGTACGTCCGGGTCACGGACTTCTCGCACGATCTCCAGCCCGGCGAGCCGTATGGTCCGATCTACGTCCGCTCGATGATCGGCTACGACCTGTAGCCGCGGCCGCGTGACCGCCCGCACGTCGATCGCCCCCCGACTCGTTTCGACGACAGGCGACGGCCGGGCGCTGTACACTCCTGTGTCAGATGCGCGCCTGGATCTTCGCGCTGGGCCTGGTGGGCTGCGGCTTCTCGACGGCCGGACAGACGTCCCAGGACGCACCGATCGCGCCGATCGGAGAGGACGCCGCGGTCGACGTCATCAGCCCTGACGCCCCGCCCGATGTGTTGCTCGTCGATCCGGTCTGCCTGGGCACGTTCGTCCAGGTGTGTGTCCAGGCGCCGCAGATCGCGCTGACGCTGAACACCCAGCGCATCGATACGACCAGCTCGCCGATGTGCGCGCAGGCCCTCACGACGCCGGCGACCGACGCGTGCGTGATCGTCGGCGCGAAGCTCACCATCCCCGAGGACAGCACGATCACCGTCGTGGGGAGCCGGCCGCTGGTCCTGCTGTCGACGCGCGAGCTCACGGTCGCCGGCACGCTCGATGTCTCGAGCGACGCCGGGCGCATCGGCCCCGCCGCCGACACCGGACCGTGCGCGACCGACGCCAACAACGCGACCCCCGAGAGCGGTGGGGGCTTCGGCGGCAGCTTTGGCGGCGGCGGCAACAGCGGCGGCAACAGCCCGGCCGGCGGCCGGGGCGGCACGGCGGCGAGCCTGGTCAACGCGGTCGGCTTGACCGGCGGCTGCGCCGGCGGCGGCGGCGCCAACAACGGGTTCGGCGTCGCCGCCGGCCCCGGCGGCCACAGCGGCGGCGCCGTGCTGCTGCTCGCCGAGCAGACGATCACCGTCGACGGAACGATCAACGCGTCGGGCAGCGGCGGCCGCGCCGGCGGCCAGGGCTTCTTGGCCGGTGGCGGCGGTGGCGGCGGCGGCTCCGGCGGCATGATCGTGCTCGAGGCCTCGTCGGTGAACGTCGCCGGCGCGTGCTTCGCCAACGGCGGCGGTGGCGGCGGTGGCGGCGCCTCGGACCGTGGCGGCAAGTCGGGCGGCGAGTCCGAGCGCCCCGATGAGGCGGCCGCCGGTGGCGGCAGCTCGTCGACCGGCGGCGCCGGTGGCAAGGGTGCGTTCGGCACGACCGGCGCGCTCCCGGGCAACAACGGCGGCAGCGCACCGTTCAACGCCGGCGGCGCCGGCGCCGGCGGCGGCGGCGTCGGCATCATCAAGGTGATCGCGCCCCAGCAAGACGGCACCGACGATCTCGACCACGTCGCGCCACCGCCGCGGTAGCTCGAGGGTAGCTCGAGCTCCTCGGCTCAGTGTCCGCGAAAGGCTTCTTCGAGCCACCACGACGGGTGGTTCGACGCGATCTTGGCGTCGATCACGAGCGGCCGGGTGCGCGGGCCGGCGAGCCAGGCTCCGACGCCGACGAGATCGTCGGGCGCGCGTACGGTGAGGCCGTCGCAGCCGAAGCCTCGGGCGATGGCGGCGAGATCGGTGTCGGGGAAGGTCACGGTGTCGAGCGGGTGGCCGCCGGGGCCGAAGTGGTGGACCTCGGCGCCGTAGGCAGCGTCGTTGTAGACCACGACGGCGAGCGGCAGGCCGAGGCGCGCGGCGGTGACGAGCTCGGCGGACGACATCAGGAAGCCGCCGTCGCCCAGCGCGGCGACGGTGAGGCGATCGGGGCGCGCGACCGCGGCGCCGAGCGCGCTCGCGAGCCCGAGGCCGATCGACTGATAGGCCTGGGTGAAGCAGAACCCGGCGGTGTCGGGGACGCCGAGGAACATCGACGGGTAGCCCATGAAGTTTCCGGAGTCGATCACCACGGTGCGCTGCGCCGGCAGAAGATCGTCGAGCGCGATGGTCAGCGTCCGCGGATCGATGCGCCCGCCGCCGGTCTCGTCGCGGTAGGGCACGGTGCGCCAGCGGCCCTCGGCGGCGATCCGCGCGCGCAGCGCGTCTGTCCGCCAGCCGGACGCGGGGCCCGCGAGGGCTGCGTGGCACGCGGCGGCGACGGCGGTGACCTCGCCGCAGATCGCGAGGTCGACCGGCCGGTGAGCGCCAAAGGCCGAGGCCTCGAGATCGACCTGCGCGACGACGGCGCCCGGCGCGATCAGGCGGCCGTGCCGCGTCGTCCACGGGTTGAGGGTGCTGCCCCACCCGACGATCAGATCGGCCTGGGCGATGAGCTCGGCGGCGAGCGGGGTGGCGAAGCCGCCGGAGACGTCGAGGTACCAGGGGTCGCCGGCGAACAGGCCGCGGGCGGCCGCCGACACCGCGAGGAGGGCGCCGGTGCGATCGGCGAGCGCGGTCAGCGCACGGCGCGCCGCGTCGGGGACGCGCGCTGCGCCTCGGCCGGCGATGAAGACCGGCCGGCGCGAGCGGGCCAGCGCGTCGATGAGCGGCGCGAGCTCGGACCGCGGCGCGAGCTCGGATAGCGTGGGGACGGCGGCGGCCGGCGCCGCGTCGGCGCTCGGGACGGCGCGCAGGACCTCGAGCGGCAGCGCCAGCACCACGGTCTGGCCCGCGCCGGCCACGGCCGCCCGGCACGCCGCGGCGACGGTGGCCTCGGTCCGCTCGGCGGACACCCGGTGAAAGCCGGCGCCGATCGCGGCCGCGAGGCCGGGCAGATCGATGAAGAAGCTCGAGCGCGGGTTGGTCGCCTCGGGGGCGAGCACGACCAGCGGCGTGCGGCTCTTGGCGGCCTCGGTGATCCCGGTCAGCGCGTTGGTCACGCCCGGGCCCTGGTGGACCGACAGCGCGGTCAGCCGACCCGAGATCCGGGCGTAGCCGTCGGCCATGCTGGCGGCGCCGCCCTCGTGCGCCGCGGCGATGAACCGCGCGCCGGCCGCGACCAGCGCGTTGGTGACGTGGAAGTTGCCGCTGCCGACCACGCCGAACACGTGATCGATGCCGTGCGCGGCGAGCTGCCGCCCGACGGCGTCGGCGACAGTCATCGCCGCTCGACGGCCGGGCCGGCAGCGTCCCCGGATGGGGGCGCGGTTCGCTCGACGAGGGCGAGCGCGCGGCACGGGCTGCCCGAGCCGCGCACGATCGGCAGCGGGCCGACGAACAGCACCGCGCCGGTCGCCGGCAGCCGCGCGAGCTGCTGCAGCTGGGTCAGGCCGTACTTGTCATGGCCGAGCAGGAACGAGTGGCACGGAAACGCCGGCGTGAACGCGTGCGCCGCGCCGGCATCCGTCCCGACCGTCTCGACGCCGACGCCGATCACCGGCGCGGTCTCGGCCAGCCAGCGCGCGCACGCCGCCGAGATCCCCGGGGTCTGGCCGCCGTTGAGGAACGCGGCCTCGTCGTGCGCGTGCGCCGACCAGCCGGTGCGGTAGAGCAGCCAGCCGCCGTCGGGCAGCGGGCCGTGCTCGGCCTGCCAGGCCTGGACATGCTCGATCTCGAGCAGGAAGTTGGGATCCGCCGCGCTCTGGGCGGCGAAGTCGAGGACGACCGCCGGCGCGATCAGCCGGCGCGGCGGCAGCTGCGAGACGTCGGCGCCGTCGCGGCCGGTGATCCAGTGGATCGGCGCGTCGAGGTGCGTCCCGGTGTGCTCGCCGGTCGTGATGTTGTTCCAGTACCAGGCGGGCCCCGCGTCGTCGTAGCGGCTGATCTCGGTCAGCCCGAACTTCGCGGTCTGACCGAGCGGCTCGGGCAGCCGGAGGATCGGCGTGTCGGCCGACAGCGGCGCGGTCAGGTCGACGACCTCCACCGCACCCGAGGACAGCGCGGCGACCAGATCCGAGAGCACGCCCATGCGCGAAGGCTACGGCAACTGATCCGCGCGAAGCAATGCGCCCCGACCGGTCGCGCGCGATCGATCCGAGTCGTACACGTGCCCACTGCGCCACGCCAATCACCAGCGCGCGCGTCGCGCGTGGCATCATGCGGCCGTGTCCAAGCCGAAATCGTCGATAGAACCGCGCCCCCATGCGGGGGCGCTGACGGCCAGGGGCAAGCCCCGGCCGTCGAAGCGCGCCGCGAGCCCCAAGCGCGCGGCGAGCCCGAAGACCCAGCGAGCGAAGTCCACCAAGGCGAGCAAGCCGTCGACGATGCGCGCGGCCAAGCCCGCGGCGCGCAAGCCGGCGGCGAGCAAGCGCGCCAGCAAGCCGCCCAAGCGCACCGACTTCGGCGCGCCGATCGCGGGCTTCTTCGCCAAGCAGCCCAGGGCGCTGCGGCCGATCCTCGAGGAGCTCCGCGATCTGGTGCAGGAGGCCGCGCCCGACGCCGCCTCCGCGCTCAAGTGGGGCATGCCGTTCTTCATGATCGGCGACGCGATGATGTGCGCGCTCGGCGGTCACAAGTCCCATGTCAACTTGATCCTGTCCGGGCCGCCCGGCACCTATGCCGATCCCGAGAGCCGGCTGTCAGGGGATGGCAAGACCGGCCGGCATCTCAA
>Ga0307513_10000935_pt1 | contig 42212 bp, 28 predicted proteins | sample 15_EM_MG_FD_202174 | JGI IMG/M metagenome (GOLD analysis project Ga0307513, IMG submission 202174) | Populus trichocarpa ectomycorrhiza microbial communities from riparian zone in the Pacific Northwest, United States - 15_EM | ecosystem: Host-associated > Plants > Roots > Unclassified | place...
TGATGATGTCTCACCACCACAAAAGATGCAACCCAATAGAGCGCAATGATATAGGAAAGAAATGCTTTAGACAAAGCCGTTGTTTGAGGACAATGGAAGACTCAGACAATAATCAGAAATTCAACACCCTACAATGATACCTGTATCTCCGGTGGGATAGCTTCGGTTGAAACCGTCCACATCCTGAGGTCTAGTCACCCCAACCTGCCCCAGGAATGAACATGCCCACCAAAACAGTTCCTATGACTTCCAAGGCTCGGCTATTATTAGTCCTGTACATTTGCGAGTTGTGGCACGCATTCCAGCACTACTTTCTTTAATCAACTAGCCAACGAAACACCAAACGACAAAAGAAGAGTGGCCAGGAGAGAAGCCTACCATTGCATAATGTGGGATTTAGGTTATCCCACTCCCCTGGTAGCAGACGAAACATATTTGGAGGCTGCTGAAGCCTGGCGGGTTTTGTTCCAACAAGCCGAAGCTAATTAATACCAGTAAGATGGGGGGTTTTTTTCTTCAGGTGAGGGTGAAGCTCTCTGCACCGAAAAGGATATATTGGGAGGGCGCTGTCGTAGCTTAGTTGTAGGTAATGCGGACTTGGAGAAGTATGATATCAATATGCAAGTAGAATGACTGGTGTTGGGACAATAAAACCGAGTCCGGGAATGGGACACAAATTTTAAGCGACACCCCGCGATTGATAGGAGGGGCTGTATCACCATGTTCAGGCTCGTGTATCCACAATCAAACTTCTCCAACTAAACATCCACGATCAGCCTTTAAATCAACATGCTATGATGCTCAAACAAACAGGGGGGGATCAGAAAGAACTGAATAAACGGAAGGGAGAGGAAGAAGGCAAACAAGTTATCGTCGCTGTCACCTCCGGGGAATTTCCGTTACTGTCCTTCTTGTGGATGACTCTGAGACTCAGGGAGGTGCGGAAATGATGCCCCATACCATTCAGGAATCACCGGGAACTAACTACAAGTGGGCGCACAACCGAGGGTACAGTGCACACAGACAGCAAGCACGCTTCCGTCCCTACAGCCTGTTGCGCCTACCCAGCGGAAGCCCTTGTGAAGTAGGATCTCTCCCCCACTCGTGGAATAGAACTCTCCCTTTTAGATCCCCCAGTTGCTCAATACCCCTCCCTTAGGCCACGGCACCCCCCATCAAAGAAAAACTCCACTTCACGAAGACTCCCCCCAAATAACCGCAACATTTTCCCACCAATTAATAGACCGCCGTGGTGTTTACACCCCGGGGCTGGCCCGTATGCGTAGCTGCCAAGAGAACATTTCCACCAACATCATTCCAGCGACTGTGCACACCCACCTACCACCCCCTATCCTCAAAGCACATTCCACACTCACACACAACCCAAGACTAAAAATAGCTGAAGTGGTAGTAGCAGAGCCCACCAGTGATGGTTCACCAAATACCTTTATTTAGACGACAAGATTGATAGACTAGCGATTGATGAACCCCCGGGCCAGCTTCCGCATATCCTCCATATAAAGAGGGCCAATGAAGTTTTCACAGGTATAAGAGAACATCAGCATCCTCCTATCCCGTAGAATCCGAAGCCAACTCTATAGCTTCTCATATCGCTATCCTAACAGGACGGCCTCGGTAGTAATCAATATAAACGAATTTGCAAGTGCATCCTAGCTCAGTAATTCGAGGTTCCAACATTCCCCACTTGTTCCATGCCAGCTACAGCCTTGAGATTCCCGTAATTTAGGTCTTCTCCACTATCCTTCCACAACGGTCTTTTCCGCAACGACACACATACCAACACTGGCTATTCCCATTACAATACAATGGTAACGCACCACTGACAACAAGTAGCGGAAAACATAAAATTCGAGTGATAGCCGGTGATAACAAGCACACCTGCCCCCTTCACATCCTGGTTCCTAGGCACCATATCTGTCTGCTAACCTCCATCCTCGGAGAACCTCGACAGAAATCCTTTGGTTCGCGATTTCCTTGGCCTATGGTGGTTGGTCCTTGCCGAGATATACAGCCACTCTCCTCCGCCTCTACAGCCCCAGGGAATAGGACATCCGCGCAAGTTTTAGGGGTATGGTGGAAGTGTTTAAAGTGGACTCTGGGCACTGAACGATATAACACTTACTAGCGGTGGCCTAGGAAGATGGAGAATACGAAAGACCTTCAAGTAAGGTTTCTGGTCACCGAAACCATACCCGACTGCTCTAGTCTAAGGAGCATAATTTGAGTCTACTATGAGGCTTGGGGACTGTTGGGAAACGGATTTGAGTGTAGATTGCGCTTAAGTGTTGTTACAGCCCACTCGGCAAAATTTGTCGTGAAGATGGAATTTCTCCTTGCCCGTGGAGTGGGTCCTTCACTCAGGCCCCAACCGTACAATCCCCCACCTAAGTCTACTAAATTCTCTACCGAGGGAAAACTCCGTCTCCCTGCTAGTTTTGCCAAATGGTTGTGCAAATATTAGTGGTGTGGAGGGTGAGACCCGGTGAGTCCACAAGCTATAAAGATGGACAAATAGATAAGGGGTAATTCGTGTGATATACGCACTTAAATGTACTCTTAAAATAGTGATATCAATCTGTTATTTACAGGAGCAAACAAAAGAGGAAACGATTTAAAAGGTATCGGAGTCGAAATGAGAAAAATAATAATCAAATATCAAAGGGAAAATGCATAATCAGAAGTCGAGACAAGGGTCAACGAAACGCAGCGGAAGCTGCAGGGGGGAAGGTGAAGTAGGAAAATACCTACCCACCTCTTTATTCTACTTAGAACAGAAACTCGAAATTCTGCACTCCATCGCAGTGTGAAATATCAAGGAGATCTCCGATGATTATGAATGGGCTCCACATTGCAAAAATGTAATAAATTGCGGCCCTGGGGAATTTGCGAACCGGACATGAAGCCCAATGTAGAAGGAAAAGAAAGGGAAGGTCAAGAAAAAGATGTTAGGGGCACGTCGCAGACTCCAGAAGCCCGGGGAAGAGGTCCAGAGGGAACAAGTGAAGTCCGGGGAAGGCGCAAATGGCTACGGTTAAAGAGCCGAAGATGACAAAGAGGCCCGGAGCTCGTCGACAGCAAAACAGGCAGGGATTGGAGGTTTCCAGGTTTGCAGTAGTTTTACCACTACTTCATGCCCTTCTGCAGCCGCGTACCAGAGCGGTATGCGACCTTTTTTGTCTGGTAGTGCGGGGTTAACGTCTTCCCAGTCCAAAAGTTGTTTCACTACAGACTCGCATCCTTTAACTGCAGCCCACGAGAGTGGTGTCTTGCCCCCATCATCTGGTTTGTCGGGGTTGACGCCTTTCCGGTCTAAGAGTTGCTTCACCACTGACCCGTGCCCTACCATTGCAGCCCACGAGAGTGGTGTCCTGCCCTCATCGTCTGGTTTATCGGGGTTGACGTCTTGCCTGTCTAAGAGTTGTTTCACTACTGGCTCGTGCCCGTTAATTGCAGCCCACGAAAGCGGTGTATTGCCTTCGTTGTCTGGTTTCTCGGGGTTGACGTCTTTCCTGTTTAAAAGTTGCTTAACCACTGACTCATGTCCGTTATATGCAGCCCACGAAAGTGGTGTATTTCCCCCGTTGTCCGGTTTGTCAGGGTTGACGTCTTGCCGGTCTAAAAGTTGCCTCACCACTGACTCGTGCCCGTTATGTGCAGCCCACGAAATCGGTGTATTGCCCCCGTCGTCTGGCCTGTCGGAGTCGACGCCTCGCCGGTCTAAGAGTTGCTTCACCACTGGCTCGTGCCCATTGATCGCAGCCCACGAAAGTGGTGTCTTGCCCTCATCGTCTGGTTTGTCGGGGTTGACGTCTTGCCTGTCTAAGAGTTGCTTCACTACTAGCTCGTGCCCGTTAATTGCAGCCCACGAAAGCGGTGTATTGCCCTCGTTGTCTGGTTTGTCGGGGTCGACGTCTTTCCGCTCTAAGAGTTGCTTTACCACTAACTCGTGTCCGTTATATGCAGCCCACGAAAGCGGCGTATTGCCCTCGTTGTCTAGCTTGTCGGGATTGACACCTGGGCGGTCCAAAAGTTGCTTCACAACCAACCCGTGTCCCTTAACAGCAGCCCAAGAGAGCGGTGTTTTGCCACCGTTGTCCGGTTTGTCGGGGTCAACAGCTTCCTGTCTCAGCAATATCTCTACCGCCTCCACCTGCCCTCCCCTCACGGCCCATGTCAGTGGCGTTATGCCAGCAGGATCTTCCCGGTTCACATCACAGCCACCCATTCCTAATAAACCGACCATAACATCAACAACCCCGAAGAAAGATACACAGTGTAGTCCACCGAACCGCGAAGGAGTGTTGACTTCCGGGGAATCTTCCGGGTCCAATATTTGCTCAAAAAGTGTGTTAGCCGCTATGTGGTTCTCATACTGGTCTAAGAGCTCCATTGAAAGCAATACCGCCCGATCCGAAAGTTCTCTCTTTGCATGAACGCCCCAATATCTCGAACAATACTTGAGGAAGGGCATAATTGTGAGGTCAGGTTGCGGCCCAGCTGGAAGGGCCTTGGACTGGTCGGAATTTAGATAAGTCAAGCAAGTTTCCGCCATCGCCGAGTGAGCTCGGGGGAAGAGATTGTGATGTCTGCGGAGGTACTCGCTGAGTGTGTGGTGGACCAACCGGGCAGTCGAGGCTTCCTTATCCACAGTGACTAGTCCTTGGCAACAAGCGAGCAATGTCTCTATCGCAGGCACATTGTCGTTATCGAAAGGTGTAGACCCAATCTCCACAGCAAGCGCATGACACAGTTCATCAACCCGTAGCGGTCGCTCAGAGTGACATATCCACATCAGCGCTGCCTCAGCAAGTTTCGCTTTCTCCCCTTCTTGAGCTCTTATCCGTTCCAGTGTAACCTCGTATGCATCTCCCAGCCCTAACCCATCCCCCATCGCATGGAGCCTCTTCCGCCTCCGATGGATTGTGGTTTCTCTCAGGATTGCCTCAAGTTTGAGTGAAACCATTAGGAATCTACATTTACTCCTGTCAGTATGACTTATAAACGTTTGCCGGGCACCCACTTCTACATACGTTTCGGAGACCTCTTCATGAACGCTATTCATAATATCATTCTCTAACCCAGAATTCATTACCTCCGGAGTTGTGTCCTTACTCAGTCTCGCACGCAGATATATGACCATATCGTCGTCCCTGGGTTTTATCGCTACATTTGTTGTTCTCCCACCCAGTTTTCTCTCAACCGCTCCCAGAATGTGTGGCCTTCCGGTCATGAACATTCGTGTATTTGGCGACCTCCGGAGAATTTGGCCCAGTGCATCAAGAACTTCGAGTAAATGCTTCGGAACACATTCATCAAGAGCGTCAACACAAATGAATGTGCGCCGTAAAGGTGAGACAGTCGCGAACATTTTTACAATATCAGGGAGTTGCAGTTTTCGACCACCAACCACTTTCTTGTGGCCCCAAAACCTTTGCCCAATTTCGGCGGGAATCGCTCCTGGCACAGACAGAAGTTGTTTGAGTAGAGAGCCAAGCATATTTGTCGGTGATTGCGCCTCCTGGGAAGCGAAGTCATAATAAAAACAAGCCACTGCCATATCCTGCTCTATGGCCTGGTTGCATAAATAGTCTACCACCACAGAGCTACCATCACCGACTGTCAGCAATAATAACCTTCGTTCGTTCCTCCCTTGCGGTCTTATACCTAAGGTAGCTCTTGCCAACGCCCGGGTCACCATAACAGAACAAGACAGCGTGATCAGATCCACCATTCTCATTACCATTATACCAGTTTCTGAAATCTTTCGTTTCCAGTAACCAGTCCCCTACACCATCCACCCGCTGCTCGCAAATATCCTGATGTCGCACCTGGGGCTCTAAAGGTGACAACCAGGCCAGGATCTTGGACTCATCATCGGCAACTGTAAGGAAAATGTTATTCGACACATTGAAAGAATTGACATTATCTGTAAAGGCTCGAGACATTGTTCGCTCCTGAGGGACTGTAGAGAATAGGTTGCTCGGGTGCCCCTGATCGGTTGACCAAGTTCCCGTAAATTTATGAAATGAGGGGTCCACCGCCCAGCCCTACGGGTACAACCACCCTGAACTCTTGTCAAACCCACCATCAGGGGCCTTAGCTGAACTCACAGTCTAAACCGCAATAGGCTTAGTAGCACATTTTAAGAAAATTAAGAACACCAGATCCAATGGGTTCATCTTAAATAAGCTGTAGCGCGTCTGGAAAACGCGACTGTACCGCAAAACCCAAAACAAACGAAAAATGTGCTATGTCGTTAGACTTGTCTCTTCTGGTAAGGTCTGGTGTTTTTTCGCCCTTATGTCATTCAGAGCGACTGAGCAGCTCTTTTTTTTTTGCAGTATTTTTCGCCTCCTTTTCCAAAGTAGGGAATTCTGAACTACATAGTAGCACATTCCTCGTTTATTTCAGTCTCCACGGCATTCCTTCGCGGGGCGTTTTGCCTCTGATCGATGGGCGATGCTGGACCTAACGAGAGTTTGCCGTACATAATTGTCACCCTCCTGAGCCCTAACAACCGATTAGCCCCCAGCATTTTCTGTATGATATCATAACTAAATCTGTGAAGCAAAGCCTTAACCGAGGATAGACTACGAGGTTGAGATTGCGCGCCCAAGATATTTACGGCCTGTTTGTCTAACCGTCTATTCCTAAAATTTGGGTGATAAAACCAGACGGTAACGTCTCAACCGGCACCATTATATTATCCGACAGACGGTGCAAAGGCGTTTACCCAATTTTCTACTGATGGTATTGTTGTGTTCCTCATCAATGGCGCATGGGAAAATATGCATATGGTGAGCAGCCAAATTTCCAACGGCAGAATACTATAGTTAAGAAGGCATATTTTCGCATATATTGAGATGCTTGGAAGCTGTCAGGATATGGATTTGGGGGGGGGGCTGCGCTAAAGTATCATTACCGTTATTTCGTAGAAGTTATCGTGAAATGGGGTTTCCTTCTGCCTCTTCGCAGACTCAAATTGAAATCTCTCCTCTCCTAGTCTACTAAAATCTCCGCAAAAAGGGGAGTCTCGTTCCCGGACTACTTTTACTAAATGGTTGTGCATATAGTAGCGGTGCGTCGGGTAAGTTGTGTAAAAACATCAGGCTGGAAAGGGCGGATGTGCAAGCGGATGAGAGGTAATTTGTGTGGTAAACAGGTAGGACTGTACTATTAAAGTCGCAATATCGATCTATGATTTACAGGGGAAAACAAAAGAGGAGATGATCTAAAAGGTACTGAAGAAGAAAAGAAGAAAAGAGATCATGCAGGAAAGGGAGGATCTAGAATTGGAAGCCGAGAGAGGGATCAATGGAAACGTAATAAGGTTTGCAAGAGCGAGAATAAAACAGGAAAATACCCCCACACCTCTTTATTCAAACCACCGGCGACAAAAACTCGCATTAAATATCGGGGAGGTCTCCAGTAAGCATACACATGCCTTACGCTGCAAATAGATGACAAATTTCACGCCCGGAGTAGTTGTATGCCCAGGAATAAATACTCCCGCGAGGGAAAGAGGGCGCGTGAAGGAAAAGATTCTAAGACCAGATTATAAGCCCAAGGAGCCCGGTGAAGAGCAGAGGGATGACAAGGGGGCTATAGAGTAAGGCCGTTGGCACAATGGGGGAATAGCAGGTGGTCGCGGTCAAAGACTCGGAGAGGGTAAAGAAGGCTAGAACTTGTCGACCGCAAGACAGGCTAGGGTGGGGATTTCCAGCTCGCAGTAGGGTCGCCACTTCCTCATGCCCCTTTGTAGACGCATACCAGAGTGGTATGTGACCATTTTTGCCGGGCTAGTTAGCGTTGACATCTTCCCGGTCCAAAAGTAGCTTCACCACTGACTCGTGCCCATTTACGGCAGCCACGAGGAGGGGTGTTTGGCCCTCATTGTCTGGCTTGTCAAGGTTGACGTCTTTCCGGTCTAAAATTTGTTTCACCACTGACTCGTGCCCTTCTCTTGCAGCCACGAAGAGGGGCGTATAGCCCTCATTTCCTGGTTTGTCAGGGTTGACGTCTTCCCGGTCCAAAAGTAGCTTCACCACTGACTCGTGTCCATTTGCGGCAGCCACGAGGAGGGATGTATAGCCCTCCTTGCCTGGCTTATCGGGGTTGACGTCTTCCCGATCCAAAAGTAGCTTCACCACTGACTCGTGCCCTCCCCCCGCAGCCACAAAGAGGGGCGTATAGTCCTCGTTTCCTGGCTTGTCGGGGTTGACGCCTTTCCGGTCTAAAAGTAGCTTCACAATTGACTCGTGCCCAAATCCTGCAGCCGCAAAGAGGGGTGTACAGCCCTCATTGTCTGGCTTGTTAGGGTTGACGTCTCCCCGGCCTAAAAGCAGCTTCACCACTGACTCGTGCCCATTTGCGGCAGCCACGAGGAGGAGTTTTTGGCCCTCATTGTCTAGGTTTTCGGGGCTGACGTCTTCCCGGTCTAAAAGTAGCTTCACCACTGATTCGTGCCCTTTTTCCGCAGCCACGAGGATCGGTGTTTGGCCCTCATTGTCTGGCTTGTAAGGGTTGACACCTTTCCGGTCTAAAAGTTGTTTCACCACTGACTCGTGCCCTCCTGCGGCAGCCACGAGGAGGGGTGTATGGCCCTCATTGTCTGGCTTGTCGGGATTGACCTCTTGGTCCAAAAGTTGCTTCACCACTGACTCGTGCCCAAAACCTGCAGCTACGAAGAGGGGTGTAAAGCCCTCATTGTTCGGTTTGTCGGGGTTGACGTCTCCCCGCTCCAAAAGTAGCTTCACCACTGACTCGTACCCTTCTGCTGCAGCCACGAGGAGGGGTGTATAGCCCTCATTGTTCGGCTTGTCCGGGTTGACGTCTCCCCGATCTAAAAGTTTTTCCGCCACCAATCCATGCCCATTCATCGCAGCCCACCCAAGTGGTGTGTTGTCATTGTTGTCTAGCTTGTTAGGGTCGATGGCCTCCAGTCCTAGTAATAGCTCCACTGCCTGCTCTTGCCCACCCCTCGCAGCCCATGCGAGTGGTGTTATTCCAGCAGAATCCCCCCGGTTGACGTCACAGTCACCCCCCCTTAACAAATCATTCATTATATCAACAATCCCGAAGAAAGATGCGCAGTGCAGTCCAGTGAACAGTGAAGGAGCATTGGCTTCAAGGAAATTATGCGGATCGGATATTTGCTCAAAAAGTGAGTTGGCGGCCAGGTGGTTCTCGTATTGGTCTAAGAGCCCCATTGCAAGAGATCTCGCCTGGTCTGAAAGTTCCCGCCTTGCATGTGTGCCCCAATATCTTGAACAATATTTAAGGAAGGGCATGTTTGAGAGGTCCGGTCGCGGCTTAGTGGAAACCTTGGACTGGTCTGAAGTCAGATAAGTCAAGCAGGTTTCCGCCATCACCGAGTGAGCATGTGGGAAAAGGCTACTATGAGCGCAGAGGTACTCGCGGAGTGTGTGGTGCATCAACCGAAAGGTCGAGGCTTCCTTATCTAGAGTGACTAGTCCTTGACAGCAGGCGAGCAACGTCTCGGCAGCAGGAACATTGTCGTTATTGAAATGTGTGGATCCAATTTCTACACTGAGCGCATGACAGAGTTCATCCACCTGTAATGGCCTCTCCGAATGACATATCCACATCAACGTGGCCATGGCAAGCTTCGCTTTCTCCACTTCTTGAGCTCTTATCCGTTCCAGTGTCGCCTCATATGCATCTCCCAACCCTAACCCATCCCCTATCGCATTCAGCTTATTTCTCCTCCGATGGATTGTCGTTTCCCTTAGGATCGTTCCCGCCTGGAGCGAAACTAGTAGGAATCTAGATCCGGGCGTGTTAGTATATGTTACAACGGGTCCCTAGGTCCCGGGCTGCTACTTACGACTCCGAGGTCTCTTTAGGAATGCTTTTTATGATATCGTCCTCCAATCCACTATTCATCACCTCGGGAGTTGTGTCCTTCCTCAGTCTCGCGCGCAGATATGTGACTATATCGCGGTTCCTAGGCTTAATCGATACAGATGTTGCCCTCCCCCCCAATACCCTCTCAACCGCCCCCCGGATATGTGACCTCCCGGTCATGAACACTCGGGTTCCCGGCGACGCCTGGAGAATTCGTCCCAATGCATCAAGAACCTCTAGTTGATGCTCCGGAACACATTCGTCAAGAGCGTCAACACATACGAATGTGCGTTGTGGAGTTTGGACAGTCGCGAACATTTTCACAATATCAGGGAGTCGAAGTCTTCGACCACCAATCACCTTCCTCTGACTCAGAAATTTCTGCGCGATTTCCACCGGAATCGCATCCAACCCACTCAGGAGTTGCTTGAGCAGAGAGCCTAGCATACTTGTGGGGGACTGGGCCTCCCGGGAAGCAAAATCATAGTAAAAACAAGCGACCGCCATATCTCGTTCTGCGGCCTGATCGCATAAATAGTCTACAACCACGGAACTGCCATCGCGACCTGTCAGGAATAATGCCCCTTGTTCCTTCCTCACTAGTGGTCTTGCGCACCTAATGTAGCTCTTGCCGGCCCCTGGGTTCCCATAGCAAAACAAGGCTGCATGATCAGATCCCTCCTTCTCGCTACCATTATACCAGTCTCTAAACTCTTTCGTTTCCAGTAACCAGTCCCCTATACTATCCACCCGCTGATCGCAAATATCCTGATGCCGCACCTGGGGATCTAAGGGGGATAGCCAGGCCAGGATCTTGGGTCCATCATCGGCAGCAGTAAAAACAATGGTATTCGATACATTGAAGCAGTTGGTGTTATCAGTAAAAGCTCGAGACATCTTTCGTTTTTCGTTGTTTGAAATGCTGTCGGGAATCGGATGTTGAAGAGTTCTGGGTTTGTTGACAAAGGTCCAGTAAGTTCAGGAAAAGAGGGGTTCATTGCTCAGCCCCGCAACCCTTCAACCAACTGACTAGGAATTTGTGAAACCAAAACTCGTTCCCTCGCGGGTTCTACCGGCACTCGAGCACTGCTCGAAGCAAGGCTCTAGGAGAAGCATCACACTTCGCTTCCAGTCAGCCTTTGGTCATTATTAATAAAAGTAGATTGAAAATCGGCCAGCCGAGTATCTCCAAGGACAAACGGGGAGTATCCCAAACCCCTGCTTATATGACTTCAAGTACAAGAGCAATAAGTCAGCCGATGCGTTTCCAAATGAGGGCCAGTGTTAAGTTACAATCGAAGACTGTATGACGCAAACAGCGAAACAAACATTGAGCCTTGGATAAGAGGGATTCCGTGAATTAGTGAGGGATTTCCTATAATCTTTGTTGTTGCAAGGTTTGTTAGGGCGAGATAGCACCTCACCAACTGAATGCGCCATCTCCTAGCTTAGCCAACAGAATTTTAAGCGTAACTTCAACTGTAGTATCTACTAGATGAACATGAGCCTTAACCTTTCACCTATTTCCGCTAAAGGGGTTAGAATCATGAAAAATCTACCCCATCCAAAATCTCCCTAATAGTGTATGGTCACTCTTCCACAGGTAAGAAATTACCCAACAGCACCCCCAGCCTTTCAGAGAAGGCGAGCGATCCTTGCGAGAATCCCCACCCCCGATAGTTTAAATATACAGTACCTCTCCCTAGAGAAGGGGCAGCGAATCTTGCTCCCGGGAAGCCTAGTGCTGTCAAGGTAATACCCAAAACTACGACCTTAGAAACAATTACAGCATAGCCAGAATTTTCCCGCAGAATTCGGACGTTCCAGGCAGGAAATTTCCACATACTATACTAGGGGTGGGAGCCCCGGTGGTGGGGCTGCCGAACTCTCCGAAGCAAAGGACATTGAACGTACTTCCCTCAATATCTATATCTCTTGTGACTTCGCAGTCATTAAGCTAGCATTTGCAATGTAGTTTACTAGTTTCTTTCTCAAGTGGCTAGATCAAACTGGTAGGCCCACCGGCACTTCCCCCAAGCAGACCCCGCGCATGAGATTTAGGACAGCCTAAAGGATAGAATGCCAGTATCGCACGCCACTATGCTATACAGGTACCGCAATGGCGCTTTATCCCTTCTTTTCTATATCATTAGCTAACTAAAATTACCGTCACACCTCGCTCTGAGGAAAGTCGGACGTTCGGGGTCCTCGCCCCTTTGAGCGGAGTTTTGGGTACAATTAGTTATAGCATTAGAGAAGTGTTATGAATTCCCAGAAAATTCCCGAGTGAGAAAGAGTTCCATCATAATGGGGACCAACTGTACCAGAATTTATCACCATCCCTCCAAGACTAGCATACCCATACGCTACCCACTATTTATCCCCATCACTACGCGAAAATTATGTGCTACAGGGAGGGGGAGCATATCATACTATACCTGCTCACCTCAATTTTACCTAGAACATGCCCTGACTTCCCCGCGTCTAGGCAAATCGGACTGGGTAGTCACCTGTTATCACTCGAGGAGAACTGCCTCTCCCTTGTTCTATCGGCCTAAACATGTGATTTTCAAGGGTGCCGATAAGCGTTAGTGAAATCACGGGACATCCTCCATAGGGTCATAGAATCCCCAGTCAGGTATCCTTCAGAATACCGTATTTTCTCGCGTTATACGGTTTTTTGCCAAGACCGGTTTTTGCCCAAGATTGGGCACACAACCCTTGCAGACGATCACTCAGCCGCATTGTTGTAGACTCCTAAAACCCACACCTTGGTTACTATGCTGGCTGGGGGAATTTGAGGGCCCATTTCAGACTCCAGGCACCGGCTTGGCAAAAAACCGTAAAACACGAGAAAATACGGTAGTGTTCCCGGCAACGTGTCCCATAATAATTCTATTCTCTAAAATGGAGATTTGGCGTGATATCCTCTACGCTAACATAACTCATTTTGGGGCCTGTTGGTACAACGGTAATGTGCCTTAAACTTCGTCGCCAACCCCTCCAACATCATCGGAAATCGCAGAGGTGACGCCCCAAGACTACCCCACCTCGAATAGGCTTACACTACTAGTACCTTGGAATGTACAAGTAATCGCTTCTTTCCAAGGACTAGGGGATTTCTAGCAGGAGCCGAAGGAAGAAAGTTGGATGAGATGCCTAAAGTAGTAGGTTTGCCGAGGCTTGCAGTGTTGGTGGGCGGACACCGAGCCCGATCCATGATTATTTGTTACTCAAGATCCCCACACTTTTATGTACCCGCACCGTACAGGATGACATCTTTTTGTGGCAGCGATAAGGTGCCGACAATAGAGCACAAGAGACTAACTTATGCCAAAGTTGTACCAATATTATATCACTAATCAAGCTTCCAGATACTAAAGATTTGTTTCCCCTCTATAATACTCCATAGTAGGTGGAGCTTCTTTGATATAAATTCTGCTCCGTCAAGCTTTGATCAATCTATGGCCGCGACCATTGCCATAACCATAACTAATGGAGACATCTCCACGTGTGAACAGGATCATTGCTTCCGTCTGTCACGATGCTGGGCACTCGGCTCCCCCCAACTCCTACCGTATTCCCATCCATCCCTTCTTACTATTTGCTTCCAAACTCCCACTATTACTACTGCGGTTCATGTAATTCATCATCTTCGCTTTGCCTCGATATCCGAGGTGATATCCACTCCAGCACTACCCAATAATATTTCACATGACATCTGTCCGTCAGTTACCACTACTGGAAGCCCCCACCACCCACAAAATCTCCACCGCATCTCGTTTCTCTTTCCTAATATCTTTTCCTTCCCAAAGCATTCACCAAGCAGCCACCAAGAAATCCCCCGGTTTCAATACCTCTAGCTTCCTACCCTGCGGAAGAATTCCCAGAGACGCCCATTGCCCGGAAAGAGCGCAAGTTTGGTTCTGAAGCCCCTAGATAGCTAGACTACCATAGCTGTATTATAGAAAGAAAGAAAAAATTATGGGATACCGTAGGATGTAGGATTCTAGGCGGGAGATCCCATGATCTCGGTCCTCGATTCCTACTGCAGTGGGCAAGTCTGGAGATGGGCGAATGAATGATACACAAACGCCTCCGGTAACTTGGCTGCGGGGAAGAGAGTACAGTACTCGAGTAGTGGATGTAGGAGCCCTTGGGAGGGACAATCGGAGATGCCCTGTCCTGGGCTTATATATCTACTTCGCTCGAGTCCGGGGTTTGTTTTTACGGGGCGCAGGTTCGGATAGTGGATATTCAATTCTGCTTGGCTTTGCAACTTCATCCAAATATCTTCCAGTGCAAGGAATCCCGACGGCTTAGACCCAGCCGTCATGTTCAACTCGCGACAACAAACGCTCCTAGGGGTTGAGGTCGCCTTAATCATCGTCACTGCGATTGTGCTGACGATTCGGATATATTCGAGAGGATGGCTGAATAGGTCGCTCGGATTGGACGACGTTCTCATGGTTATTGCTACGGTAAATCTCCCCAACTCGTGGACAATATTTTGCAGAATTCGCCCGTCTAACATATAATACTTAGGCGTTCGCCATTGCCCTGGCCGTGCTCACCACAGTGCATTTAAACTATGGGTGGGGAATCTCCATATACTCGCCCGAGCAGAACCCGGCCTGGTATGGGCCATCCAGAAAGGTGCACATATATCCCTCCCCCTAAATCATCCCACCTTCTAACAGCCAATAGTTAGCTTGGTCCTGCCAACTATGCTTCGTGATATGTGCGAGTCTGTCAAAGATCTCCATCTTGATATTCTACTTACGCATCTTTGAGATGACCAACAAGTTTTTCAGAAACCTTGCATATCTCGGAATCTTTCTTGTGTCCTCCATCGGGGTTGCATTCGTATTTACCGTGATTTTCCAATGCAGGTGTGTGCTTCCTCGAGGAATTTTCCCGTGACAATCACCTAACAGTATTAGGCCAGTGCCCGCATTTTGGGACCCCGCAATTAGCGGAAAGTGCCTGCCAACCAGGACACCCTACCTGGTGAACGGGGCATTGAATACCTTTACAGATTTTTATGTCTTTCTCCTGCCGATTAAAAGCGTATGGGACCTCCGGCTACCCCGACGACAGAAAATCGGACTATTAGTCGTATTTGCTGGGGGCTTGGTGTTTGTTCCCCCCCTCCCCGCCCTCCATTACAGCCTCCTGCTGACAACATTCCCCAGTGTCTGCATCGCCGGTGCCGTGAGAATAGCATATCTCGCAGCAGTTTTCAACCCCTCCTCCGATTACACCTGGACTGGCACGGATTTGTGGATCATCACGGCGGCCGAGCTGGACCTCGGTATCGTCTGTGCGTCCGTCCCCGCTCTAAAAGCCTTCCTCGCCCGATTCTTCCCAAGACTTCTGCACAGGGCCACCATCAGCAAGTCCATCCGGAGCATCTCTAGCCGTAGTTATCCCAACTCGAGGAGCCCGGGATCAGCCAACGAAAGAAAGAGAACGGAGAGCGAGGAATTCATAATCACAATCGGGATAGGGAGTATTAGGCCAGAAATGGCGAAGAACAAACAGGTGGAGCAGGCACAGGAGGGTAACATGGTATAATGAGAGGTGTATTGATTACACTATACTCGATCTCTCGAAATTTCCATTAGATATTACATTGTATGATATTATGTTGTATGTAAATGCAGGTTGTAATGAATAATACAATACACCTTTGATAGGAAGACATTGTCCTGCCTTGTCCAAACAACCGTGCAGTGCGACTCTAATGCTGTAATACGAAGCCAATATATGCCTAAAGTTTCAGTCACAGGACCCTCGCGATAGCACCAGCAAACCCCAACGAGCCGCCGCGCTGCAGCGGTAGCGATAGAATCGGTGCCATTGATCGTAGTATCCCTAGGACAGAACGGAGCCAAAAATCCAGGCGCCGTGCGATATCCCCGCCCCGCACCTCCTATCATGAACCTCTCTTCCGGAAAGAAGGAACCCCCTGAAGAGAAAAGTAAAAAGCCCTATAATCTTAGTGATTATATCGATATCCTAGCAAACCTGCCCCACCTTACTCCCACATCTCCGTGCGCCGAACAGAGAGAAAAGCGAACCATCGAAACCTGCACACCCTGCCGACCTACAACTCAACTCAACGCGCTTCACACCTAGCCAGTCAGTCAAGAATAGACACAAAGGGGTCGAAAAAGAAAGCAATGGCAAATCCGATCCAATCCAGTCATACAAAAGACACAAGAGTTTTTTCGTCAAGCTAAGGCTAAGGAATAGCCGGTCAGGGGATTGACAGATTTGCTATAATCATTTTGGGATTGTGACGGGGGGAGGGAGGGCGATGACGACGCAGGTAAGGTATGGGGAGCAGCTTACCGTTTCGTGCCTTTGGGAAGGTGATTGAGGGAAGGTGAGTTAAGGGTGGGGATGTCGTTCATTGATGGATGGGGATGGTGAACGTGGTTGGCGGCAGCGGCGGTGGGAGAAAAGTTTGCATTTGGATGGATGGGTGAGATTTGTGGGACGAACTAGGAGAGGGTTAGGGTTTGTATATATCTTGGCAGGGTTACTCATGTAAGACGGGATTTCCCGCCTTGTTCCTGAATAGAACAAATGGACCAAGTTTTCTTGCTCTCGGCGCTCTCGAACTGTGGGAGAAACCTTTTCTCGTCACGACCTAGATGGCTGAAAGGCGAAGAGACACTTTCCCAATGGAAAAATCGAAAACACCACCCATTCATTAAGCACAAGCCCGTCCAAGAATAGATCCGCCAAACACATTGCGCCCTCAAAATACTTTTCCCATCACCACCTCTACTCACCCTGCATGCATAAAAACAAGCAAAGCGCTCTCTTTCAGCTACCAAATGCATACCCAATACTCGAGTAGTGCTGTCTCGCCAAATGGAGTAGCGCCTTGGCAAGACTAGCTCTTCCCAAACGCGCACCCACAGTAAGAGCTAAAGCTACCCAACAAGAGTTAGCAGTTCCTTTTTTGTCCAGCGGCGTGCCAGGCCTTATGGGGACCCCCGGTCTTGAATCGGAGATTAGAACTCCGCACGGAGATACTCAAATTGATGAGAAAATACTGTAATCGCCTTCGAATACCGATGTACCAGTACCCATTTTTTTGTTTTTTGTTTACCTAAGCTTTTTCATAAGGTAATGTTTTCCCCTACAGGTATTTCACCAACGCAGCACCAACCGCTCAGCCCCCGCTTCTGAGAATTCTTGTGCCCACCTCTCGCGGTGTTCGGCGAGTGAGGACGTGCAATGGGGGGCACCCCTGTCCAGCCGAAAACTACCGAAAGGGATCATACTCGAGTGCCTGAGGCATGATGTTTTGGGATCGCAAGGGGGGATCTTGGTAACATGGGGTGTAAACCGTAGAGCGGGGGTTGACACCGTACCAACTTACTCGAGTAGAGTCTACTGCTTCTGGGATACCGATACCGGCATGTTAATGGCAAAATCAGTATCTATATGGGTCCTTGAAATTGCTTTTTTGCGTTGCAGCTGCTGCACTTGTACCGTGGCTCTGGGGTACCATATTTGCTCCTTCCGACAGCACTGGCAAGCCCTCTTGTCTTGGATGAGCGCAGCGTCAACATGCGGGCTATTGTTTTACTCCCGTTTATGCGTTGGGTGCTGGAATGCGTGTGGGGTGGGTATTCCCAAAGATTACGAATACCGGTAGTATGTGGTTAGTAGGCTCTGGGCAAGCGAATAATGGCTGCAGGGAAGGTTCGAGATGATGGAGGGGAGGATCTCGGCGGTGTAACTGATGACCAGGGACAAGAGCTCCATGTCCCGGCCTACGGCCCGAGGAGTTAGGCGTTAACGTTAATTGGCTGGTTGCTCCTTTGACGACGCGGTCTAAAGTGGGGTATTTGGGTGGCAAATCCGGGATTCTCCTAACAGTATTGATTCTCGAATTGCTCCTACTGGGCGATTTAGGTACTGTAGCGTGTCTGTATATTTAGGATATTGGAAATTGGATGTGTCTTACTCTCCTCAGAGGAGATACTCCTACCGTCAAGGATTGTTTTTTTGGCCCCGGACAGCGAATATTAAAAGATTGAAAGCGAGACCATCAGAAGGTTGCTTGCCAGCAAACTTATTTGGTATCTTATGGTTTTAGTTCCCCCTGATAGTGCGGAAGGTGTCAAGACACAAAAGGAAAAGCAAATAAGCAAGAATGGACATAACACGTACAAAAGAGCTACCTGTTTTAGAATGTGGCAGTCTCTAGAATAGCAGCGAGACCCAGCCCCTTCCGCCATCAGGGCCGCTGAGCCGGGTTGACGAGTGACCAGAAATGACGGGCTGTGTCGATTGTTTCCGCCATTATCCCTTGGGCGGTGTGAAACAGTAAAATTCGCGCCCAGAACCTAAGCTTGTTATGGAACGATATTAGTGTACCGGTGTTTGAGTTGATCTAGTGCGCTGAGTCATTAGAGCATTTGAAAGACTGGAAAATCCGATATCCCACCAAGGACAGCTAGCAGCTGCCCAATTCTGGCTTTAGCGTGCTGGGGGCGAATTTTACTGTTTCACACTGCCCAAAAGATAGCAACTACTCGAGTAGAGGGGCAGGCCTGTAAGAGATATTGGAGGCACTGATAAGAAATGTGAGACCCGATATAGAGTGATTTTCCATTTCCTAGTTGCTATTATCCCAGAATTCGTCTCAGATCGCAGTGATAAAGATAAGCCTGGGGATAATATCACTAGTTTTGAATATTTTTCCAATAAGAGCAGGTTAGCAATTTCCTAGGAATATTTTTTTTGCTATTACGCGCAGGATAGATTTTTATAGGATGAAACTAAGGTACATCTCAGTGCTTCTATATCCAGGACTATTGCTCTCCCGACCTTAACCTATTATATCACACATTATCCTGCCCAGAAGATGAATTCTATCATAAGCTTTCTTCACCACTTTTTCCAATATGCTATTTTTTTTGTCCCAGCCACTAGTTTACTTATAATATGGTGGCCTAAGAATTTAGTTTGGTCACCTGCCCACTACCAGCCTATCCTGTGATTTCAATGCCAACTTAGTAGCTCTTTTTTCCCCTGGTTGAGAGTGTTCTTGAATTAGGAATCCATGTTATCACAGCTTAGGACCTCAATAAACCGCTCGGTGGAGGAACAAAGGGGACTCGGGGTTAACCATCCATTGCCGCACCAACGATCCCAATCTTACTTAGTTCACTAACCCCAAAGCCCATCCCCAAAATTTTGCTCTCTCATAATATTATCATCCCTACCCCGATTGTCGGAGGTCACGCAGAAGAGGCCGGAGATGCAGTGTATAGTAATGGGATTCGAACGATGAAAGAAAGAAAGAAAGTGATTGATTCTATCTTGCTTGCTCGCCTATAGACGCGTCTGAGACTGCCGTACTTTATAACAATCCGCAGTATCAACATACATCAATATGACTCAAGTTACTTTCTCGTACCCCACATTCCAAGTAGCCTGGCCGTTGGCCGAACATATGTGGTCCGCACCTCACATTGAAGTAATACTTCCGACACCGATAAGGGAGGGGGTAATCGAGTGACTATTCATGAATATTGGCTCATTGGTTGAAGCACAGGCAGTTGCTGGCTTGGCATGCACACAACCATGCTCTGTCGCACTCAACCACTGTTTGCCACACTCGAACCGAGCTCCCGAGCCCCGCAAGCCTTACTATGCCAGACGAAACACACGGCTTTCGCTTTGATCCGGAAGACTTACCGGGTAAGGTAGCAATCCTTCTCTCTTCCAACCTGCTAATACTGATGAAAATCAGATGACGACGGTACCTCAAGCGGCAACTGCAGCAGGCCGTCCACCACAGAGTCGCAATGTGAGTATACATTGATCGACTTCCAGCCTGGCGACTACTGATTAGTCGATTAGATGAGAGCAGCCTCGTTGCGGAAGTGGCGGTAGCGCCGGAAGGAGATTTGCTACTTGAGGTCCCATCCAAGAATGGACTTGCGAGATTCAAGGTTTCTTCGCAGGTGATGTGTCTGGTGTCACCGGTATTTCGCGCGATGTTAGGTCCTTCATCGATGTTCAAGGAAGCTTGCGAGCTACGGGCTTCATCATCAGGCTACAGACTTTTGCTCGAAGGTGACGACCCAGAAGCGCTTGTGGTGATATTGTACGCTCTACACTGCCGAACTGAGAAAGTTCCCTCCTCCATTTCGTTTGAGGATCTATTCCATATGGCGATCATTTGCGACAAGTACGATTGCGCGCTGGCTGTGGCTGTTTGGGTTGACATTTGGGCTACGGTATGGAAGGAATTCGCTTTCGAAACAACCTATTCTGAGTGGATGTTTATTTCTTGGACCTTTTGTTTACCCTCGGTATTCGAACCCTTAGGCCGGAAGATAGTTATGGAAGGGCGGTATGAAAATGGGGTGGGACAGCTACTTTGGGGTGGGAGGAGTTTGGATGAAGTAATGATCCCCGATCCAGTCATATGTAGGCCCCCCTCTACTCCGAGGTGCCGAACCGTGGACTAAGTGGATGGTAGCCGCGATACTCCAACTACGCTCCGAAGCAATAAAAGCTATCCTCGATGACACCGTATCCTACCTAGATCTCTACTCCAATGCGGAAGGAACAATGTGCCGCTATAAAATTCCCGAATGCGACGTCATGATTCTCGGCAGCACCGTCAGGGAATTCCGAAAGCGTGGGCTACACAATCGCGAGAAATTTTTACTTATGAGTCTGAATGAAGTGGTAGCAAGCATCAAAGAGATAAGTATCTACTTTTATGCGGGTTATGTTGGGACTAGAATCACTAGATTTCATGGGGATACCTGTAGCTTCTTGCCAAAGCTCTTTGCAAAAGTTGATAAGATTTGCGAGAGTATTGGAGAGCTGAAGCTCGAGAGGTTTAGTAAAGGCGTCGTGTGGTGCAGGCGTGGAGGCGAGTTTGAGGGAAAATTGGAGCCTTTGGAATACAGAGGGGCTGACGGTCTGACGGCGGCCACAGTCTGACGACGAATGGTGGGATAAGACAGAAATAAAGGGGATCTGACGAACGAACAAGAATTTGGTATATATCTTATCAGATCGTCATCAGACCGTCGGGTCCTTTAAGCCTGTGCATAATAGCTTGGAGTGGTGCAAGGAGTAGCAGGGAGTACAGTATATTTGGGTCTTGTCTTTACGGATCACCGCCCAGCGTCCTTATGAAGGGGTCTTTTTTCTCCACCGAAGATTTCCCTGGCGATTGGCGCGCCCCAATTCTCACTTGAAAACCCGAAATGGGTATGTAGTTAGAGCTAGACCTCCAGAGATTATCAGTTGCATCTCAGCTTGGCCCCAATCCAATGCACCATATCACTCTTGTACTAAGCTGAGCAAGTTTGCTTGTTTTAGAGTCAGTGTCTCCCTTGCCACCTCGACCAATCCCCCGGGGCCCAAAACAGATTCTCCTCAAAATTACACTGCCATTTCATACCACTATTCGAAGTCGGCCCACCAAACATCCCCTTAACCAGTAGAGTCTTGAATTACCTATCTATATACTGCAGTAGACACAAATTACATCCTCATATCACTCGTACTAGCACCGATGCCGGTTTGATAACAGTGAATCTTTCTACCAGGCGTGTGGCGGAAAAACGACACAAGAGCAACTTGAACAATGTGGTGATACTAACTAAACATGTTTTGACAGAGCCATGCTCACGAATAACAACCCACCACTCTATCTTATTATGGTATCTCTTATTATAGTATTACCCCAATAACGGGGTATTACCAACACCCACCAGAGCTAATTTGAATCTGTCCCCCCGAGCATTTCCGACCCCTCTGTCCCATTGTTAGTGAGTTCCATGAACAACGAGAGAAAGTGGCCAAACCAATCTTCTAAATACCCAGCAACTTTAGTTACTAACTCGCTCTATCAACCCTTGGTAGGCAGTATCTACATCAATAACCCCCCCCCCCAAAAAAAAACGGCACATAAGACCCAACTCTTCACTGTTCAAAAAATCCTCATCGTTTGGTGGGCTAGTCATGGAAAAATAGTCTCCCGGGCTTGTCTCCTAGAACGATATATTGCCTCCGCATTGGGCGTAAAAGTCTCTTCTACCCTCCCAAGAAGAGGCATACTCGTTGAAAGTATCCTTGGGGACACAAGTCATCTTGTTGGCATTAGCATCTACAAAGGCAGAAATAGAGCCTCAGATAGATATACAACACCGCCTCGCCAGGCGCGCCAGTGCAGTGGCGAGTGGGCATACGGGATCTGACTTGAGTGCAGTGACGGTTGCTAACACAGTAGCTAATTTCTGCCTGAAGGAAATTTTATCTTATACCTGAAACGGCTGCACTCGCAGCCACCTTCAATGCCTTCGATCGATCCTATAAATTCTTGCTAGCAGAGAATCCTCGATATTCAACAATTACTCACCGGGTCTTGATGGCACGCTACTTGAGTTCACTTCTTCCTAGAGCTTGGGGGGGTGTTTGCCATGCTGTGATTTGAGCTATCTGGTATCTCAGGTGGTGATTTTGGCTCGAACCATGAAATGAAATATTCATAGTGTTTAGCTTGGCAGCGTTTCCAAATCATGATTTGGAAAAACTTCATACGATAGTGGGTGCGTATTTGAATATTAAGTTAGGGGCTACGATACTTTTGTTTTGTACCCTTAGGTATTTTGTTAGTAAGTGTTAGCGGGTCCTGAGATCCTCTCTCTGGGCTAGCTCCAAATTGTGATTTCAAACCATGACTGTCTCGGATCACGGCGCGCCAAAACCCCCCTCGGTTCTAGCTATATCGTACTATCTAGATATTCTCCGTACGATTTTCCAAATAGTAGAAGAGAAATAGAGAACGATCACACTCTGTGTCTAGAAAAAGCAGGGATATTCGGTACAGGCTTGTAGGCACTCTAGCCCTCTCAAGGTCTCTTGATTAAGAGTCATCCAAGATCCTCGTGAGGAATTTTGAAGCCCAATAGCAAGCTAACCTTTGAGTAGACCGTGGTTGCCACTGATGCCCCTCCTAACCTCTTCTTTCCTACAGCCTCCTTGTCATTCCCCCTCCGATCCTTCATTTTACCTTCCCAAGTCTTCGGCACGTACTCCCGGTAGCCATTGCCAGCCCAGGTAACAACACCTGGTGAGTTTACGGTAAGTTTCTTTGCGTTACCGTGCTTTTTCGTATCGTACGCTGTGTTAACATATAGTTTGAACCCTGCAATACACAGAGTGATATTTTGTGATGGGGAGTCCGAAAGTAGGGATTCCTAGATGCCTCTTTGGGGGCGTTTAGGATATCCTCTCGATCCTATTAAGCAAACAACCACGTCCTCCAGGGGCTGTGAGCAAGCCATGACCAAGCGCGTGGCTGTCGCTCAACGTCCCGCGGACTACGACTAGATCACCAATGGTCGGGTGGAAGGGGGTACCCCACACAAAGTTTGCGTAGTCTATGTGTAATAATCCAGACGATCTCGAAGGCCGGGTACGCAGCAACCTAATATGTCCTCAGCGCCCGTAGTTCTGGGGACAAGTTACTTTATGGATCCGGTTATTGTTGTGAGATGCTCAAGCACGGTAAAAGCTTATAATACCGGTACCTCTCTTTCTTCTTCCAGGTATTGGTCCCTCTGCTTCAATTTTCCAAGCCCGGAACGGACAGTACAAGGGCAGGTATCTATTAGCATGAACAGACAGGGATATGTTTGGCTGGGTAACCCCGACCAACTGCTCTATAACTTCCGGCTGGGTCCTGTGCAATCGAACGGGGTGAGGCAAAACGCAGCCTCAAAGAGTGGAGGGCAAGATGCAGGGGGATAAGATGGTAAAGATAGTAGCGCGCTACTTGGTAAGCACGGGGCGTCGGCAGTAAATCCTGGAAAATAGGCATTATTCTGAAGCGGCCATGCTGCGGGTGAATCTTGGCGGAGGGACGGCACCGAGATATAGCCCAAGGTTTAAACAATGGTGAATGCAATGCCTACCGTACCCACGACGAAACTAGGCAGGTAGCCGGGAAGGGTCAATTACCAGTAATCGTGCAGTTTTTTTTAACCTCAGCCTTGACAACCTCCCCATCGCCTGCAGAATGCCCCTGTTCCTCACTTCTCAATTTCATCATGGGTACGGTTAAGACTGTTACTAATGGCGAATGGACGATAACAGGAGAAGGAACTGCTTGTACCAGGGTGGAGAAAAAGTGGGGAGGGAGTGGTGTTGTGCTAGAGTAAAGTACAGTACGGTACGGCGCCGGGGGTGTGTTCGTTGTCGCCCGTTGGTTGTAAAACGGGAAAGTTCGACAGTGCCTTCAGGCAGATCAAGATCACTTGTTTATTTTACACCAAAAATGCCATTTTGACATTGCAGAACACAATAACCTACTGCCCAATTGCTACTAAATCCCGCAAGAAAGCCCATTTGTTTCAAGTAACATATTGGAGTCTTGGGCGTTTTGGTGCGGATTTTCGTGTGAATTAACGTTGTACGTGAATCTTAAAATCAACAGTCATCCAATTAAGTAACTTCTTCTGCAGGTGCCAAGCAAATTTTTGATGCCTGCCCTGAAATTCAGAGCTCTTCAGCACAATATAGCCTGCATTAGGCAGGCTCAGCTTAATTGAAGCAATACAAACCCAGACGTTGAATCCTTAGACTCTTAGCCACTTGTAGATGCATTTATATCCCCGAGAGGGCTGACATTAGAAAGCTTAAAATTAGAAGGGACTTTTTCAGCAGTTTTATGTGGCTTCGTTTCCTTGCTACGGGTATGCGATAGGGAGCAATAACAGACCAGTGATCAACTACGTCCAAGAACTATATAATAAAGTATCGAGATGCCCCGACGCCAAGATATCCGAGCTTACACCTAAACACTATAATCTTGGCGCCAATTCATTCGAATACTTCACGAATTGCCAGAATCGCCAAGTAATTACAGATACTGTAGGGGTGCCCGAATGGACCACCGTAACAACAACAATTGGACCCTGTCCCAGGTAGTCCAAAGTTTCCTCCTCTGGAAAAAAGCACCAAAAAAAGCCTACTCTCCGAGACAAACAAAAAAACCAGACCTTACTAGGCAACTCTAGCGCCCTGGCAATTATTTGAGTGCTTACGGTACCACAGATGATCAGCGTGGACAATCGCAAGCATGTTGCGCTCTCTCTCCGTCACGAATTCGTTGACATTCTGATTGGAACTGTAGTATTTAAAGAGGCTCTAGGACCCACTCTAGAGACAAGCAGCGAGCACCGTTAATAGACTTTTTTCTTTTTTCTTTTGCTGCTCTTTCCTTATCAATGTGGCAGTCATCGCCCAAGCCTCTATCATCAAGGAAACCCTTACCGCCAGCCACATCCCTTACAACATCCAAGCACCCCGCAGTTACATATCTGCGAGGCCCTCGCCCGTGGCCTGCGGTGCGGGCGCTGTGCGGGCGCTGTGCGGCTGGCCTCCTCAAAAACCGCGTGCTGTCCAGATCATCTAACAAGGCAGTTGTCTATACCCGCAACCCAAAACATTGCTCCTTCTTTTTTGCACGGAGCGGACTCCGCCGCCCGCACAAAGCGCGACAATCCTCCAGAGGCTAGCGCCAGGAAGAAAGGAAATTTCCCAAGTGCTGGTACAGTACTGTACACCCGCCCGGGGGATGCACTGGTAATACTACAACTTCCGATCTACTATGCAACTGGGATTACTCCATCACCGATATAAGGCGCACTTGGTCGGAACTCACACCACCCACCATTAGAGCAGCGATTAGAGCAGAACTGAAAAATCTTGCATAATCCGCTATCTCCGCCAAACCCCCAACCCCCGTACTCAGAGACAAACCCCTTTAAGAAGAACTGGCGTTTTCTCCACACTGTAAAACCTGAGCATGCTGAGTGTACTAGATCTCATAAACTGGTATTTGAAATTCAAGTAACCTGTCAAACTAAGGCTATCGTGGACCGACGCCATAATTCCCGCTGATAATCTGATAGTAGATTGTACGAGATTTTACGAAACCCCAGCAGCAAGCAGCGCCACGACACTGTCAGAAAGTAGTATACTCGCAATGTCGGGATGTCTCCAAGACGGACTCCTATTGCATGCCACCAAAATTCCGGGGCCCTAGCCAATTTCTAGCTATATACAATAGCAGTTCGTCTCACAAACGTCACGATATTGCGAGACCGTAGGGACTCGAATAATTAGGTCATGTGCTAGGACGTTGGATCAGCCTCTCCCAGTAAAGTCTAGCGTTTTTCATTTCTTATTTGCCCCGGGGAGCAGATTCCCCAGCGCGTTTTTAGCCCCTTTTCTAAAGGAGGAAACTTCGAACCACCGAGCACACGTCCTAATTATTCAAGTCCTTACGATACTTAACCTTTATAAAGCATATTCAGTACCAGATTCAGCATACCCCCAGAGAATAGCCCAATAAAACTCCCCCGTTTCCAGTGCAGCTACTTTGGTCCAACTGCTTGCATTGATACCAACCCCCCGGCCATGAATCTCGGGAGGCAACTGCCATAGATTCACCAGAGCCCCCAGGACATGCGATGGGCGATACAGCAGCAAGGCCAGCAATTGGCACAGATACACCATGAAATTTCCCACCAGTAAGTCTACATCTTGGTTTTGATGGTTCGGTGACCAATACTGAAAGGGGTCTCAGGAATGTAACAATAATGAATCTCACCACGCCAGTTCAGTCAGTCGATACTATCTCAGCTATCAAGAACGACAGTTCATTAAGCGGATTTTCAGGCCTAGTGTTTAGTTTGATATCCTATTGTCAGTGGAGGATAATAATAGCCCTCGTGTTTGGTTAGAGATTTTCCTTCTTCGCTCGGCTCGATCTTGAGACTAGAACAGCTGGAGTTTCTCCGAATTTTCCCGAGTTGGGATCAGAGGTAGCCTCTAGAAATGTTGGGCATATTGAACAATAAATGGCCCCCTCCCGTACGTATATATACCAGGGTTCTTGGTGGGGCCAGCATTACTGATTTCTCCGTAGTAAAGTTGATCGAATTTATTTTTAAGTGCATCGAGAACTCATACCATGTATGAGGGGAACCCCTGATTAGAGAAATGCGATCGACGCCTCGAGGGAGATGTGCGGAGCAAGAGGTAACACTGCCTTTAGTTGCCGAGGGGGCGGAGCACCGGAATTCTGAGGAAATACACGGTACTTATGAGAACGTCCCGGGCCCAGGGGTTAGCCCAAAATGTTACACACTAGGCTTGATGAAGTCTGATAAGTATAAGAAGAGTGTGTTCTCGCCCCGCACTAGCGACAAGTAACGAAGCCCCTTCAGCATTCCAATCCAGAAACTAGGGATCGCATAATCCACCTGCCTCAAACCAGAGCAATCCCACGAGGAGGGTCCGGGCTTTAAAGGATTCTGGCACTGGTTACCTGGTATATGCGACCATTACTCCAATACTCGGCCATTTTATACGCAAGGTTGTATGAGCCACTGTGTAGCTACGGAGCGGGAAGGAGGCCACCTCTGCAGCCGCTGAGTAGGATTTGTGGAGGAATTTTCTGTACTGGAGCTGGTTCTTGTGGAAGATGGAAGACCCGTTGTGATGGCAGAGGCAAAGAGATCCCAGGGACGTGCGGTGAAGCAGGTCCGCTAGCGGTGAAAGACATCCAAACAACAATGGTGGAGACAAGGCGAATGGCTTCGCTACGATGAAGGAGCAAGGCAAATTTCGGAAGACAAACGTCACGATTGCAGTGTTTGGTTCAGGGGGTGACGAGAGAGGTAAGTGGCTAAAGGGGAATTACATGTTGGTGGGCTTCGTCAACTTAGAATTGATCAACGGGGGTATTGGGGAGAAATGATTGAAGTTGGATGGCTAGTGGAGTTCTTCATGTTTATAGTAATTAGTTTATTATTCGGGAGACCGGACGGCCGTGGGTAAACGGGTTTGATTTGTTCAGCAAAGAGGTAGCATAGATTATGAGTTGTTTGTGCTCGGGGGGAGGGAAAGTATTGGGCTTGCAGAGATCCCGGGTGGGAGCAGTTCAGTAGGAGAATCACGCAAATATCCTCGAAAACGCACCAATTCTTCCAGACTTTGTCTCAGCTTGTGCGGTAGGAACTAATCTAAAAAACCTTTCGCAAATACCTAACTCAGTTCCTACTCCCTAAACAGGGTAATTAAGCGCATACAACGGGCTGCCCAAATGCTTGCCCCTGCCCAGACTCTGAAACCCCCCCAAGCAACCCGCCGAGTATAGCCTGTGAAGATTTGTGTTGACTTTACATGAAAAAACCCCTTTTACAACATTCAGAGATTTTGCCGGGGGTTACGACTTGGTAAAAGGATTTCTTATGCAAAAAGCCCATGCAGCTTTGGCGGGGGTACCCTTATGTGCAGGGCCAACGGAACATTAGATTGGGAGCTGAACCCGACCCCAGGTACGGTATCATAAAACCAATCCTACCTCTGCCGATCTGGAGACTGCTGCGACTCCAAGTATCTCTTCACGGCCTCAAACTACCTCTTTATGTCACATTGAAATCATGTAGGTAATTCGAGTGATCTTTAGTGATTATCGGAATCATCATCTTGAAAATTGATGTTTCTGAAACCTTCTAAACAAACATGGGAGAGCCATCATAAGGGACACCTCTACTTGAGAGACAAGTATTTGATAAACTTCTGAACCGAACTCAGTGGAATTCTTGAAAACCGAGTTGGCGCCCCACCTTATCGAAAGGAGAGGCAGCCCATGGCAACCCAACTAAACTACTTGAATAAATCATGCACAAAATATCATTTCACCTCCTGCCTCAGTTTCACCTCATGAATTCCACTCAATGTATATATATATATACCAGTATTACCTGTAGATTGTGAGGCAAACCGAAATCCAGATATTTCACACTCATCAAAAACAAAACTCTCTATCAAAAGAAAGCAGCCATGTCGTCTATGTCATCTCTTAGCCCTTCTATCTCACTCTCTAGCTCATCTCTCAGACTTCCTGGTTTACTCTCTAATGACGACCAGGATTTCATCAATCAATGGTTCATACACTACGGCTTCAGCTTCAGCAATCCTGAAGATCTAGCGGCCCGACTGACTAGACTCAAACGAGCCCACAAACGCCGTACCCCCAACCGGAGATTACCAGGCAACTGTGACGGACTTCTGAGAATCTTTGCAACTATAGCTTCACTGCCAAACCATAGGCACCGCATAGATGCCGCCAACATCGTCAGCCAGGTGAACGCAAGGCTGAATAGCGGTGCGGTCGAAACACTAGTGCCAGACCCCAGGAGATTCTCACCCCCGGCCCCCGGAGGTGTAATTTCACGATTAGCCAACGACCCTCTCCCGGACGCAGTTGGGGATCCCCTCCCCGACCGCAGACCTGGAGAGCCCATACCGGAGGTCTCCGTCGGCAGAATATTTCGGAGATATACCATGGGTACACCTGCGCTTCCGGCCGAAAACCAAGGTTTGGTAGACGGTGCCGCGCGATGGATTCCGCAGAATGAATATTTCATGGCAGCAATGGAGAATTTGCGAACCATGGGGGCTGACGACCCAGGTCTCCATGCACCGCTTCTTGTTGACCACCCTTTGGAGGTGGTAATGGAGTTCCCAGAGACAATTGCGCTCATCACTGCCCCAGTTCCCCAGGTTGATCCGACGTTGCAGACAGCTGCGAGAAGTCGTCTAACAATATACGACACTAGGTCAGGGGCCCCAAAAGTACGAGGAGCTCTAACTCAGGACCATTACATCTATAAGTTGATTGATTTTTTCCGTACCAAGTTACTCGAGCCCTCTGTCGCTGCCAAGTATGCGATCGTCAATCGATCCCATCCAAGCAGGTACCGCACAGGAAGTGAGGATAATATAGCTGATGAGCCTCCTGCTACAGTCAACGAAGGTATGCGCTAAAAATCTGCTCCCCCCCCCCCCTTTCTTCCATTTAATCTAACAATTTGAACAGTTGAAGGTGTTATGAGGTGGGTTTTGGACGGTTTTCCCGTGGTAGAGATAATCCGGGAAGGCAAAACTCAAGGCGGCAGAGAGCGAATAGATAACTGTTATGGATACGTCCCCCGGTTCGGCCGGCACAGTCATAAATTGACTCTGAATTCGGTCATTTTCGACTCCCTTGAGCAGGCGTATCGAGATGGAGATGATTACGATACCATCGTGTTCATCCTGTTCGTTACCGTAGCTCATGAATTCGGTCATTACTTGAACACTTGTGTAATTGGCCCCTCTTTAATATTCTCCTGGGAAGTCCCTTACTAACAGAAGGTATTCAGTGGCATATTGGAGCAGACCGTGACGCCTATTTTCGAACACCCCGGGGCCTACGATATCTGGTCCAATCGGGCCCGGCTGAGGATAGAGCGCACCCCGACTATGACCCGGATGACATGATAACTGGAGAAATTGGGCACCTGCTTGAATGGCTAATCTTTGGCTACGTAACTGATATAGAACATAGCCCAACAGGTCCCTTCAGCAATCCTTTGCACATCACCGGATGGGGCAGTTGGACGGGTAATAACCTATGCCTAGACAATCAGGTTTGCAGGACGCTACTGCAGGCCCGTCCGCATCTGCGAATGCCCGCCCAGGAGATGAGGGTATTCGTGGAGAATCTAAAAAGGGCGGAGGCATCTGGAGGAACAGACCCAATGGATATCGACGACGACGACGACGACGACTTTGAAGATGTGATTATGGTAGGTGACCCAATGGATATAGATTCGGGTCTTTCTGGAGTAAGTATACCTAATACCGTTAGAGGCAAGGCATTTCGTCATGCCTTCATACGCCTCGATGTTGAGACCGAAAGAGCGAGGGCCAGGGGGAGAGCCAGAAGGCGGGCCAATCGTGTCAATGCATGCGGGCCCGGTACGGGCGGACGGAGTTGGAACCCCGATGTTCGACTTCACAATAACCTCAATTGGCGCACAGATGAAATGCCTCCACCTTCTGCCGGCCTTCTGTCCTTCCTCCCAAATTCCGACCGTCGGGTCATCATGGTGGGGTACATATTCCTATGTATAGCTTCGGATTACGGTCTCAGGCTAGTGTGGCCCACGTTCACTTCGACATATTCTTCGACCCTTACAGCCATCATAATGGTCCTTGGATTTTTCTTTGTGGGGATCCCAGATTCCTTAACGGCGCGTTCCGATAGCACCTCCTGATCGGGAGTCCTGTTCGAGTGAGTGACTATGAAGTTGAAGTTGTGTTCCCTCTCAAAGAGAGATGCTATTAATAGAGTTTTCGAATAGTGGGGGATTGCGACGATATTACAAATACTTAATAGACAATATAAATAGCTTGTTTTTCATTCTGTATGGAGAGTAGAAGGAAAAAATTGATTCCAGATGCTAATAATCCTTGCCTTTTCCATGAGCACGGTACCCCGGAGTCGATATAGCATCTCCAATGAGTTCACAGGCCGAAAAGCCCGGGAATTTTTTGAAGAACTAAAGGTGTCACTGATGCCCAACATTTGCCCATAACCTCGACTCCACTGTAATCTACAGCGCCGTCGGCATACCCCCGATCCAAAAGACGTTTGATAGCTTCGCGCATCACATTTCTCTCATGCGACCACTAAACGAGCTCTGACGTCGGTTGAGTCTTTTTCACTGTGCGAGCAGAGAGACAGAGCCAACAAACGGGGTTGATAGAGGGGCCAATAAGCATTCGAAACACCGTTGGCTGTCTTCTCCCAATTCGGACTGTAGGTTTATTTTTAATGAGGCGCAGGGAAGGGTAACAATCGAGAAAGAAGAAAGAAGAAGAAAAAAAGCAGTTTGTCGCTCTCGTTCTCGCTGCTCTTGTGTGCCTGGTGCAACTCATACCGACTTGAGTCAATCGTCGAGACAAAGATCTCAAATGTTCCATGGGTTGGTGCTGAGCATTGCAGGGTGAGCCAAAGCTCGATCTTTCTGGAAACGTACGGGTATCATAGTGGATTGGTGTACTCGTACTTGTACCGTAGGATAGCTATCCGGTGGAGGTAGAGGCAGGGACTAGCTTCTTTCTTTTTTTCTTTGTTTTTTCCTTTTCTTTCAGAGACAATACACGTACTATGAGGTACAGCACAGTACGGTACGTTGTTGTAGGGGAAGAGCAGCGCCCTGACAGACGGTATCATGTCACGGCGAATATGTACCGAATTTGTATGTAAGATGGGCATTGCAAGCCATACAAGGGCACGGTACTAGTGCACATCTGCCCAGAAGACGGAATCTCCACTTTTTCTTTCCTTTTTTTTCTCTGCCCTTCTGCTGCTGTTGCGCCCCTCCCATCACAGGCACACGAGGACTTGTGCTCCCTCGTTTATAACAGCTCAATGAAAAGGAAAGAAAACTCGATGCTCATCACGGACCACCCCCAGATCTAAATATATACTTTCACCGCCATATCTTTTTTACAACCCCTTGGAAACCATTCACCACCCCCGCACGCCGATATTCAGATTCCTCTGGCTTACTCGCCTACGGCCTTCCTCCTGCGCGCGAGATCGCAAAATTTCACGGTCCAAAAAGCAAAAAAAAATTCCTCCCATTTTCTGCGCGATAGGTGATAGTTTATGAATCCTTGAACACGTCACGATATCCTGAGGACGAGCATCACTTACGGTACGGTAGCTGTAAATAGTATTAAAGGACGGTACTTGGAAAGGTTGGGATTTTTTATATCATAATTCAATCAGATAATTTATGCGAACTTTTGTGAACCATCGTATGGTCTCATTTTTTTTTCATTTTTTTTTTTTCCTCTTCACGAGGGTTTTCAAACGTCGTGTAAGCACCGTGCTGGATCTACCGTGATTCCCCGAGACCCGGAGTTCGTAGAGTGAAAAAAGAAAGCAGAGTAAAAAAAAAAAACGTTCTGTTTCTTTTTATATCCTTTCTACCATAAGGATGGAAGCTTGTTTGGACCATGATGTTCACATCTTTCCCCTTTCCCCCTTGTTTCTAGACTCATAGAAACACCCGACCGTCCTCACGGGCAAAAAAGCTCGGCTAAACTAGCAATTTCATCAGTGCCATAGGGAAAATATGGTAGTACGAGAAGGAATTGACGATGCACCTCTAGCTTTTCCATCGCTTGAAGATATGTGAGTGTGAGATGATGGAAGAGGTGGAAGGCAGGAGCTACTTACATTTGATAGTCGTTTCATCTTTTCAAGGATCCGTCGGATAGAACGTCACTCGGTATTCTCCTATGGGAAACAGAAACCGGTTAAGAATACAAAAAAGGCCCAGCAGGCCGGGCAACCTCCACCGATCAGAGCTTTGCTGTATAAACTCCTCCTCTTCATCACCGACACCCCCCCCCCCCCGTTATCCACCCACACTCAATCCCCATTGCGGAAAAACTCCAAGCCACCCCCCCATGTAAGACTGCAGAGTTCAACCAACGAAACACTAAACGGGGTCTTATAGCGAGACAGAAATGCAGTAGAACAGTCCAGTTTATGTACACGGGGACATTAATGGTCTGAGTTTCGAATCTAAGCCCAAGGAGGTCGAAGGGGGGGGGGGAGAGACGAATGAGAAGAGGAAAGGGCAGAAAGAGAGAGAGGAAAGAGACAAACCCCATAGCTTCGCAAGGCAGGGTATTACTTATTATAACTTTTTTTTTTTTTCCTTTTAACCACGGAGAGCTGAAAACTGCTACATCCCCGCGCCCCCGTGACAGTTGCCTTGCGGTTCTCCAGATATACAGAACGGTACCTACTTTTTGCCTAGCGGGAAAAAAGTTAAATATATCTCAGCAAGAGCTGTTCAACCCCACGTACCGGTACCGGAAAGAACGTTCATACCTTTCCCCATACAGGCGGCAACTTCTAGCTATGCCCTTTCCATGATATGATATTCTTTGTCAGTAGAATCTATACCTCCATTTCGAGCTTAGATCTGTACTACTTCACTCAAAAGTATTCACACCATAGGGTACAGTACCGGTACCGTAGACTCCCCCCACCCCCCAACCTCCCTCTTCCCCCTTCCCATGTCCCACTTTTTTTTTATCTTATCCCAGCATTAATTCACCTCCCTCCAGTCCACTTGCCGGCGTGATGATTTGTTGTTGGGTAAGTTGATCACGAAGCGAGGCTCCTGGTACCTTTTCTCTATCTTTTTTTATCTTTTTTTTCCCTCTCTTTTTTTTTTTGCTTTTTCCAACATTACCTTTCTAGATCATCCCTTACTTCCTTCATCCCTCCCTTCACCAATACTATGGTCGGATTCCTATCGCATATCAAATAACACGATGTCACGGCGCCATACCGTGGTTGAAAATCTATCTTTAGACGCTGTTGAAAAAAATGTGGGCCAGGGTGTTTTGCCATGTCTTGCTTGTCCTGTCTTTGTGGCCGGGTGATGCAAGGAATTTACCCTTTCGATGCACTTCTCCCGGCCTTCTGTAGACTAACTGCTGGGGTTCTTTACTCCGAAAGGTTTCCCTGGAGTTAAGGTACGAGATGGGGTACATACCAAAATCTACCGTTTGTCGCAGCTGTTTACTTTAGTCGATGCGATACGCCTGCCGGTCTCGGCTTTTGAATGGAAAAACGAAAAAAACGAAAGAAAAAAGAAAAAAAGAAAAAAACACAAGAACTGTGACTAAAACCCTAACCCAGTTGTTATCGGGGGTTGCAGCAATGGTTGCCTCCTCGCTAGCATGCCCGTCGACTGACCACAACTCATCACTCGGGACATTTTCACTTCTCCTCAGATCGCGGCCTTTTCTGACCAGACCAAGCGCATGCCCCGTATCTGTGGTAGCTCTGCTGTATGTTAGACTGTTATCGTCACAGCTATACATCACTCAAATGCCCAAACTAGCCCCACTTTGATCGAGCAAACCACCAACTCCAATTGAAAAAGTGATTGCAGCTGACAGCAAGACCTTTCTTTTTTTTTCTGTGCGCCCTCGCATCCCCAGTTTGTCCTTTGCCACAGGGCCCCGCGTCCCGGATATCAGATGGCCGGTAAACTTTGAACCATGAAATTTCATCTACCCGCTGCGGACTTTCTTCCGTCTTAATGTACATAGGGCACAAAAATCGTAAGAGTAAGGAACTGAAACATTAAAAACCCGCGTTGAAGGAATCTGAAACTCCTCCTAACAGCCAAATCGATAGCCCATACATATGAAATGGCGCAAAAACGTGACCTCGCGATGCTGAACTTAAAATAGCTAAAAAATTAAAGAGTAGGAGAAAAAAGAAAAGAGAGCGAGATCGAGATCGAGAGCGAGGGATGGGAGGAGGGTATCGTGAGGCGACCGTTATGTACAAGTACAGTACGTCAACATCGCAAACCGCCCGAACATTGAAATCTGATAAGAAACCATAGGGAGAGTATGATACCAGTAATGAATAAAAAGGAAATTAACCAACTAGAAATTAAAGTTAAGAAAGGAGTAAAAATCCGAGGAAACCCTTAAGGCTTAGCAAGAAAGAAAAAAAGGGAATGGAATGAACGTGAAAGAAAAATAATAATAATAATAAGCAAGCCATATGCAGCCCTTTGGGCTTGGGGGGCTGTGCCATTGAATCCAAATCCGAAAAGCGCCGATACCCATGCTCACATCCACAGCTAAGTTTGAAATAAGAAAAAAACAACAACAAAACCCCGTACCAAAAAGGAATGACCGTACCGTGCCCTTTACATGCTATGAGTGCGTTTCGTAAATAAAAAACCAAATGAGAGTGAGAAAGAAATCAAAAAACCCGCCAAGAAGGACAGCAAAAAATGTAATAAAACCCCCCAATGTGTGCGTGCGTATGTCGTAAATGAACGTCTAGATTTGGAGCAAAAAGAGAGGAAAGGAGAGACGGAGAAAAAGAGAGGAAATTCGTAAAAGCCTTAATTAGGCGTAGCCCTGGACATGACTTCATTGGTCAACCCTCACAAAGAAAGTTAAAAACAGCTGTGGGGAGGGGGAAAGATGCGTATGCAAGGCGGAAAAAGATGTTACATGATGCATAGACTCCGTGCCTGTGCCTGAAGAGGTGAAAAGAAAGAAAAAAAAGACGACCAAAACTTACAAATTATAATTCGGTTCCATACACGTGACGTTCGTAGAGCTACCGGTGGGAGACCGGGTGTCATTATATTCATAATATTCGCCGAAATCATTCGGGAGATCCTGAGAAGATAGGTTGTAGTCTTGGTTGTAGTGAAAGACCCCCGGAGCTGGTGAAGAAGGTTGGTATTGGGTCCCCTCCATCAGCAGCATCGGGGGCTGGTAATCTCCATTCGACACGATGTTTTGGCCAGCAATTCTGTCCGCAATAAACTGAGAACCCGCAACTGGGTAACCATGCGATGCTTGCCGGCGGTGCCCTTCCAGGGGCCATGTGCGCGATGAAGCTGCGTTTACACTCGGGCTACGAGAGGATGCCGGAGAGTGGTGGGACTGGGGGTGAGAGAGGTGTTCCGTGCTTGTAAAGAATTCGTCATATTGAGAATGGTTTGATCCCCCCCCGAGACTCTCTGCCCCGGGAGATCCACCGCCGCAAAGTCCATCATAATCGTCAAAATCGGTTTCAATCCTCGAGGTGTCAATTCCAATCTCCTTCAAAATCGAGTTTGCCATTCTTCCGCTGGGCCTGCCAGCTATGAACTGGGTGGAGGAAGGTGGTAGACCCTTTCGGATGCGGTCCATCTCAATCAAGCCCTGGGTGAGAATGATGCAGCGGCTCTCAAGAGTTTCAATATATCTAAGAAGTGTTAGTATTCCAGATTTATGAAGCAAGAATGAACAGATTATCTCCAGAAACTTACCCTCTTGGGGGATTCTTATCTCTCGGCCTTCTGCGCTCACTATAGGTGCAAACTTGATCATCGGTATTGCAACGGTCACATGGGTTGTCTCCATTGCACTATCGAAAATTAGCCCTGGACTGGAAAAAGCATGGCGCTGAACAAAATCTACGAGATACCCTCGAGCCCTATAATCCTTTATGAATCCGCCGGGATATTGAAACTGAGTACACACCTTGCTCTTCTTGATGCGGCAGCGGTCGCAAGCTTTGCCAACACGCTTCCGCTGAGTGCCACTATGAGTTTGGTCATGATGATCTGAACCGTACGAACTCATACTTGACATAGTACAGATATATGTTCGTAGAAGAATATAGTGGTATGTGTGAGAATATCTGAACTTCGGTCGAGAGTGGGTGTCGTGAATGTGCTGGGCTGAGTATTCGAGGAAACAAGAAAACGAATGGCACGGAGCGAAGGTGAGCTATTCAAAAGCCAAAAGTAGGCAATATAATATAGCAGGTATGATAGAGCGAGTGTGGATGAAAGCGAATGTTGTCTGGTCAAGGTTAAAACGAGGGAACCTTGAACTCAGGAATACTACAAAGGTCGAATATGAAGTTGGAAGTGAGGTATGATACTGAAGGAAACAAAGATGTGGGGCATTGGCTGTATTTGTAGTCCAAGGCGGTGTATGACTAACAGAAAAATGATACGTAAGGTGGGCAAAGGTGCTCACTTAGGGAGCCCGGTATACAGAGAAAAATTGCGCCGACTTCTTTTACAGGGGAATCGTCAAACGGTAGAACCAAGAGCCGCACTCTAAATCCGGAATTAGAGAAGACTTATTATGCACTGTAGGACCGAAGTTATCCTATCCAATAGAGCGGGAGAGCAGTCATTCCCTACCGGTATTATTGATTGCTATTTTATCCTTAGGGGTCAAGTGGAGAGATGAACAAAAAAAACAAATATTATTGCGAAGGCTCAAAGTCAACTAAGCCTCCTCAGGAGTTCTATGGTGCTTAGTATTATAAGATCCCATACTCGAGTATCGCAGGACGCCAGTTCGCAACCACCACCCGCCGCCGCCGCCGCCGCACAGAGTCTAGCGCGCTCTGGTGTGGGGGAATGAGGACTCTTACGTCCAGAGGGAAAAATATGACGTGATGTCTCCCGTGGTTCAAAAGACTAAGTTATGATAGTATTGTCGTAGGTTACAGTATTACTCTACCGTCTCTTCTTTCTGCACCCACCTCCCTCCATCTTTTTTCCCCATGTCATTGCCTCACCAATCCTCACCACCCTCTCACGAGCTTCTCACCTTGTTTCGAGTTTCCTCACTTGAGCCTACCAATGAGCAGAACAAGTGGGACCTTGCATCTCTACGATAGTCCATCAGCGTAACGATGTCAAATACTCTATTACTTCGACCACTCCACTTTTGTCAATCTTTATCAATCCTCAAAATAGAGCTACCGGTCATACCAACCCCCTGTCAACTGTCTAAGCTTTCGTGCGGCGACTGCAACCTTTTTTGCTCTAGCAACCACACCAGATCCTAGCCAAAAAAGTATCTCAGAGGGGCATCAGACACTCCAAAATATGTCCCGACCGTGAGCACAGCATACCGCTATCCAGCATCCGTAACATGCTTACATCGGTGCTGCAGATATCGGGCATACCGGTAAGTTTTGAATGAGAATTCAAGCAGTGTGCGCTGCAGCTATTGAATCTTTGCGACACATTTTGCGCGAACTGCACGAGCAACCGGCAATTCTAACCCTACTACCACCTAAATTTTTATGATAACTTAGGCTTAGCCTTGAACGGACAACGATCCTCTTCCCAGGGCTGAGTGTGAAAAATCGCACATAATGTCTTGGGAGAGATTCAAGGTTTGCAGGTAATCGAACTGAAGGAAGTTCCCGTGATACTGAAGGCCAGATGACTGTTAATAAATGAAGAGGAAATTTTGCAACATCAGTACCGCATTTGATGCGGAAACCAAGTGAGATGCAAGTAATGGAGAAGTGCCAAGTATTGATCTGAGCCTCAAAGACGTTCCACATAGACAACCCACACCAACGCCCTTCTCACTAAGACATGTGCTGTGCAGACCTCGAGTTGAAGGAATTCATGCTAATTCTGGCTGAGGCAGGGCCTCACCGAGCCCGTGCGTTCCCATAGGTTCCCGAACTCTAGAAAGGCGAGGGTAAGACAGTAGGGAAGGTCCTATTAAACGTCACTTAAAAAAAAACACATGGAAAATACCGAAGCTGAACCCCGAAAAAGTTAAACCCTCCGACTACGGTAGCTCGTGAGGTACGGAGCCACAAAGCAAGTACCGGTATCAAATCTAGCTAGTTACCGGGCTATTAAAAACTCAGAACAATCACGAAGCCCTAACTACTACTGGTGGATTAATCAACCCGAGAATCCGTTTGTCCCTGTGCGGAAGGAGGGCCGGAAAGATAAATCCTCGGCAAATAATTGTTAAAAGAGTGCGTAAATCACGGGGTGCTGTTATTGCCGGCGGTCGACATCTCTTCGGCATTTCTCATGTGGGCGTGTTGTGTGCCACTGAATTTCTAGGTCTATGGAATATCACTCGTGAGGACCTAAACACGAGGCTCAAAGCTATGATCTTACCAAGGGGGACGTCCTTTGGCGAGGGTCAAAAAATCCAGAGTTGAAATCCACTTCAACTCCTAGAATTAAGGTCATCCCCAAAAGTAAGGTATACAAAGTCACAATACAAAATTATAGCGGCGCAGATGATATGTACTGTACAGTACAGTACAGTAGGTGGCTTAACCATCCCAATTTTCGCCTTCAGGGAAAGAGCAAGCACCACCTACAAGTTTAATTGGCAACTATTCGGACGCCCCGGCCCCAGGCTTGAATACTCCTCCAAAAAAAACATTCGTGATTATTTGGCGCATAACTTTAGTACTTTCTATAAGTGCGGTGTAATGTTCTTCTCACTATCTACTCCTACTAAAATAAAATACTAATAACGTTGGCTCCGCAAAAAAACGTTTGGTTCCGTTGCCTAAACTTCAATCTAATACCCGTCGACACAGCCAGCAAAATCACCCCTAATCTAAAATATTTGAGTAGTCTATGAGGCAGAGCGGTGATAACCTATGCTACTTTGGCTTCGCCTCGGCACCAGTGCGCAATACTAATTAATCCCTAAAAGCCTTCTAAAACACAGTAACAGTGACCGATTTTGTGTTGGAAATAATGACTTATAGGTTCGGATATGCCCGTAATCTTAGTCAAATGGAACCAACTTGAGTAATCCTCCAACGACCAGAAGCCAGCACGCCAGAAAAAAAAATCTTATAGTTTAGAATTGACTACGGGTAATCTAATCGAAGAACCGAGAAAGGCTGAAAATTTGCGGGCTCTCTCTTCCTGGTGCTGTACCGTAAATGGTTCCAAGTTTCGCAGATTCAAGTCAATCGAGTCAAATCAAAGTTACCAAGTACTCTCCCCATTGATCTTACTTACTTGTTGCCCATATGAGCAATGCGACCTGGTTTTACGATGAAATCTCCCCTTCCGCACGATAGGGTACGGTATCTCGGAACCAAAGAACGGTACAACATGCTCCAGGACTACAGTCTCTTTAGAGTCGCTCCATATATTCTCTTAAGTGACCCGTGTCACTACCGAAAATAACACATATTCCTTGCACTGCTAGCACAAATCTGACCAACACTCAACTGGCCAACTGCTTTAGCTGACAGCTCCCAATGTGCGGCTTACACAACTGGGGGCACCTATTGTTGAATGCGATTAGATCTCAAGATGTAAGCGCGCCGTTTCCATAGCACAATGTTCACTCAACATCAACCCCTCACCCTCCCGACTGCTACCCCGATCTTTTTTATGCGGTCGCACCGTAAAATGGGGTCCACAACTGCTGCCTCCTCAATCTCCAAAACCAAAATCCAGGAACTATTGCCATTTAGCTCGCTGGCCAAGTTACCTGTCGTCGAGTTTGCACTCTCCCAAGGCGGGGATCCCGAGTGATGCTGGTAGAGAAGCTATCAGTTCATACTAAGCTTTGTACCTCATGCCCTAGGATGTGACTGCCTGAGTGTGTACCCAGAAGTAAGAGTGGCATTAAGTGGGATAATAACTCACCGGGTGTCGAGGAGGGTTGAAAGAGTACAAGATCCGCGCACTCTCTCGGTAGGTCAATCTATATTCCAATAGTCTATTATTTCCATGACTCGCCGTCAAGGCCAAGTATAACCCTATTTTAGTAAGAGCTGCCCCAATCTCTTAATAGATCTAATCACACTGCCCATTCTGCTTCTCTTATTATCTGTGCATGCCGGAATTACTATTGAGGTATGAAATCATGTAGTAGTTTCACTCGCTCAAGTCCGAGATCTCGGAATCAGCACAGGTGCAGTACATATGGCGGTCTATGCTCAATACCCACGCTAGTTGACGATAGGCATCGTAATTTAAGGTTCACAAGAGTCAGTCTTATCAGTTCAGATTTGAGAACGAGATTTTGAGATGAATATTTCTCATCTTAACCTAATAACTCATATCCCTTACCCTGCTTTGAATACCATGGAGAAATGTGTCCTTCCTGGATTAAGGAAACAACTTCAGGTTTGTTAGGGATCGTTTAATAGCTTCAACCGGTGTGGTTAATTTCTCGCGCTCACTGCGACAATAGCGCGGCGGATCCTGATCTTGCACCACGCCCCGTTGGTTTCAAGATGCTTGAATTTGAGCCTCAACCCGCTTCCACCTGACTTATTTCAACCTCACCCTGCCATATTCTGCAAGCCGCTACCTAGCAAACTCTCCAAGCTTGATCGCCAATCACCAAGAAGGGAAATCGAGTGTTTCGCAGACCGAACGGTATCTAAATTACATACCGTAAGACTCTTGAAATTCGTCATTATATTATCAGTGTAAATCAGCCCGCCCGCTATCATAAACTTTGTTTGGCAGGTTAACAGAATTGCGAATACCGGCTAACGAGGTGAGACACATTCAGTGGCCGGATCTTATACTATGTCATTCAGACGCTAATCTTCCTCAGGAGCCTTTGTCTCCGAATCCGGAGGTTACAAGGCCAGCAACGAAGCCTCTACGGAAATCCGTGGTTGAATGCAATCGGAACTCAATCGCACTACTTGGCCGCGCGACTGAGTAAGCTTAGTGGGATATCAAAATCGATACATTTCCAAACGATCTACACCTACGACAACTTGCGAAAATATTACCGAGAGCAGGAGAAAAGCATATCATTCAACCATGGTTGAGGCACTGTGGGGCACTTATGCCACACTGACGGAGAGGGCCATACCCTTTGTTCCGTTGCTCAATCGTGGCGTTCGTTTCTTTCCTAAACATTGGGCATTGAAGGAACCCCAAGTTCCACCACAGGAATGATGGAGGTCTGGTTTCCGCGCAGGGAATATGCCGTCGGACAGGCACCGCAAGGGCACAGCAATGATCGGATCTGTCGTCACGAGAACGATCCGGGTCAGTCGCTGATAGGAAAACTGAGATGTG
>Ga0307513_10000936_pt1 | contig 42211 bp, 37 predicted proteins | sample 15_EM_MG_FD_202174 | JGI IMG/M metagenome (GOLD analysis project Ga0307513, IMG submission 202174) | Populus trichocarpa ectomycorrhiza microbial communities from riparian zone in the Pacific Northwest, United States - 15_EM | ecosystem: Host-associated > Plants > Roots > Unclassified | place...
TCCTTGCGTGAGTCCGACATCGGCTCGACGATCGTCACCGTGCCCTTGGGCCCAATGACCTTCATCTTGCCCACGCCTGCTCTTTCCACTTCGCCGCCTGCCTTCCGGACACTCTTCACGAGGTCGCGGGCCGCGGCGGAACGCCAGCGCTCTGCCATATCGGCAGCTTAGAGGCTCCGGCAATAGGGCGTCGGATGTGGTCGGGGTCTGGCGCCCGGAGGGCAAGGCGGAGGAGTGAGACGCCCTGGTGTTGGGCGTCGAGCGACGACAACGCCGCCATCCGGGATGCCAGGGCCCGACCACGCCGACAGACCTATTGCCGAAGCCTCTAGGTCCGGTTGGAGATCGGCTGAGCACCCCATAACCTCACCGGATGAGCACCCCGAGCGGCGACCCCGGCAATCCCTGGACCCAACCGGGCGACCCGACTCGACCGGTTCCGCAGCCCGCGCAGTCGCCGTCCGGGTACGGGACGCCGTCCTCACCGTCGTACGGGAAGTATGGGCAGGGCCAGGCGCTGCCGACCGCGCCGACCCAGCCGGTCCCGGGCAGCCAAGGACCCTGGAATCAGCCGGCGCCCGGCCAGCCGGTCTGGGGACAGCCTGGCTATGTCCCGCCGCAGTCGTGGTCGGCGCCGGTCGGCGGTCCCACCCAGCTGCGCCGGCTCGGCGCGCTGGTCACCTGGACGATGGCGCTCTCGGTGCTGATGGGGATCGTGAACTGCCTGGTCGGCTATCTCGCACCGAACGAGAACCAGGCGTTCCGGGATGCCTTCAACGGGGTCAGCAGCCGGGTCACGACGACCGGGTCGCCCGCCTACCAGACGATCAGCTCACTGGGCCTGCTGGTCGAGGTCCTGGTCTGGGTGATCAGCTGCCTCTGGCTGACCCGGATCCGGCAGAACGCCCTGGTCCTGCAGCCGTGGGGGCAGCGTCGTTCCGAGGTGTGGGTATGGCTCGGCTGGATCATCCCGATCGTCAACTTCTGGTTCCCGAAGCAGCTCCTGGACGACGCGATCCGGGCCACCGCACCGGCCGCTGGGGTGCCGCCGATCCGGACCGGCTCCTGGTGGGCGGCCTGGTTGAGCTCGGGCGCGCTCGCTTTCACCCAGGCCGTGCTCAGCCTGATGCCGCCGAACGACTCGCTCAAGCTGTCGCTGGCGGTGATTCAGACGGTGGTGCTGGTCACGGCCCTGGTGCTCTGGCTGCGGATCGTCCGTTGGCTGTCGACGAAGCAGGACGCGCTCGCGGCTGAACGACCGGTGACTACCCTTCAGGGGTGACTGACGCACCGCTGGTTCTGGGGATCGAGACCTCCTGCGACGAGACCGGCGTCGGCCTGGTCCGCGGCACCACCCTGCTGGTTGACGCGATCGCCTCGTCGGTTGAGCAGCACGCCCGGTTCGGTGGCGTCGTCCCCGAGGTGGCCAGCCGGGCGCACCTGGAGGCGATGGTCCCGACCATTCACCGGGCCTGCACCGACGCCAAGGTGGCGCTGAAGGACGTGGACGCGATCGCGGTCACCTCCGGCCCGGGCCTCGCCGGTGCACTCATGGTCGGGGTCGCGGCGGCCAAGGCGCTGGCGCTTGCTCTCGACAAGCCGCTCTACGGGGTGAACCACCTGGCCGCGCACGTGGCCGTCGACGTGCTGGAACACGGCCCGTTGCCGGAGCCGGCGATCGCCCTGCTGGTCTCCGGCGGGCACTCGTCCCTGCTGTTCGTGCCGGACGTGACCTACGACGTCCGGCCGCTGGGTCGGACCATTGACGACGCGGCGGGGGAGGCCTTCGACAAGGTGGCCCGGCTACTCGGGCTGCCGTTTCCGGGCGGGCCGTACATCGACCGCTCGGCCCGGAACGGCGATCGGCTCGCGGTGACCTTTCCGCGCGGCCTGACCGGGCCGAACGACCAGCGTGACCATCGCTACGACTTCTCCTTCTCCGGCCTGAAGACCTCGGTCGCCCGCTGGGTCGAGCGCCGGGAGGCGATTGGTGAGCCGGTGCCGGTGGCGGACGTTGCGGCCAGCTTCCAAGAGGCCGTGGTCGACGTCCTGACCCGCAAGGCCGTGCTCGCCTGCCGGGAGAACGACGTCAAGCATCTGCTGATCGGCGGTGGGGTGGCGGCCAACTCGCGGTTGCGGGAGATGGCCGCGCAGCGGTGCGAGGCGGCCGGGATCGAACTGCGGGTGCCTCGGCCGGGGTTGTGCACCGACAACGGCGCAATGGTGGCCGCCCTCGGCGCTCGCCTGGTCGCCGCAGGCCGGGCGCCCAGCGCCCTGACCCTCCCCGCCGACTCCAGCATGCCGGTCACTCTCGTTCAGGCGTGAGCAGGGCCGTTCCAGCACGCCGATCGGCCGCGGCCAAGGGGTCGACCAGGTCCGACGTCGGCGATGTGCGTGTCTGAATGGCCCTTAGCCGTTTTTGATCGGCCTGACGACGAGCACAGACTGCCGGCCGGCCACTCGGGTGAGGACGATCGTCGCCTCGTTGTCGCCGGTCAGGCGCAGCTGCTTGCGCAGCTGCTCGGGCTCAACGGCGGTGCCACGCTTCTTGATCGTCAGCTTGCCCACCGCGCGGTCGCGCAGCCAGGTGCGCAGCGCCTTGAGCTGGAATCCGAACACCTCGTCCACCGCATACGCCCTGGCCAGCGGGGTATGGGTGAGGCGATCGGCGGTGACGTAGGCGATGCTGCCGTCGATCAGCCGGCCCTCGACCAGCTTCACCACCTCGCCGACCAGCCCGGAGCGGATCACCGCGCCGTCCGGTTCGTAGAGGAAGGCGCCGACCGGGCCGACCGGGGCGGGCACCGCGTCGACCATCCCGCCGTCGCTGACCTCAACACCGCCACCGGCGCTGTCCAGCACCAGCGCGCTGCGCCGGACGCCCTCCCGGGCCAACGTGCCGAACCAGAGCCCGGCCTCCACCACGTCGCCGTCCACCGACACCCACTGTGCCTCGGCGCCGTCCGGCACCAGGTGGTGCGGGATGCCGGGTGCGGTCTTCATCCCCACCGCAGGCAACCGGCCGACCAACTCGTGCACAAAGGACAGCGGCGGCGAGCCGGCCCGGGGATCGAGCAGGCGGCGTCCGGAGGTGGCCCGCCGGGCGGGATCCAGGAACACGCCCTGGACGCCGGACAGGTCCGTTGTCATCGCGTCCTCGTGCCGGACCACGGTCTCCGGCCAGTGCCGCAGGTTGACGGTCGCGATCGCGGCGGTCACCTCGTCGCGTTCGACCGCCAGCACCTCGCGGTCCAGCCCGGCCATCGCCATCGAATCGGCCCCGATCCCGCAGCCCAGATCGGCCACTCGGGTGATTCCGGCAGAGGCGAATCGCTGCGCATGCCGGGCGGCCACCGGCAACCGGGTGGCCTGCTCCAGCCCGGTCGGGGTGAACAGCATGCCGGCCGCGAACGGCCCGAACTTGGCCTGCGCCACCGAGCGCAATCGGGACTGGGTGAGCGCCGCTGAGACCATCTCCGGTGGGTGGCCGTCACGCTGCAGCTGCTCGATCAGCGCCATCGCGGAGGACTCGTCGTACTCCGGCAGGGACTCCAGCAGCGCCCACCCGTCGCGGGTGAGCAGGGTCGAGATGCCGTCCAAGTCCACGGCCGAATTGTCACACGCACCGGCACGAGGGCTGAACACGGCACGGAATGATTGGCACTCAAGTTGACCGAGTGCTAATCAGAGCCCTAGATTCTAGTTGGCACTCTCCCGTTGAGTGTGCCAACAGCAACACCCTCGGCAGAGCCCGGCCGGCACCGCGACGACGGTCGAAGCACCTGTTCGAGACACCGTCCTTTCACACGCATTCGACGTATCCGAAGGGGAGGTCCGAAAGTGTCGGTCTCCATCAAGCCGCTCGAGGATCGCATTGTCGTCAAGCCGCTAGACGCGGAGCAGACGACGGCCTCCGGCCTGGTCATCCCGGACACCGCCAAGGAGAAGCCCCAGGAGGGCGAAGTCCTTGCGGTCGGCCCCGGCCGGTTCGACGACGAGGGCGAGAAGCGGATTCCGCTCGACGTCAAGGTCGGCGACACAGTGCTCTACAGCAAGTACGGCGGCACCGAGGTGAAGTACTCCGGTGAGGAGTACCTCATTCTCTCGGCACGCGACGTGCTCGCCATTATCGAGAAGTGATCAGGCGAGCCCGTTCTTCGAACGACTGAAGAACGGGCTCGCTCACGAACGAGACTCCGCCCCGGCCGGCCGGCTTTGCTGGCCGCCCGGGGCGTGTGTCGTTGCCCCGCTAGACAGCGAAGAGGGACTGACGCAGCATGGCAAAAACTCTGGAGTTCAATGACTCCGCTCGCCGCGCCCTGGAGCGCGGTGTCGATGCCCTGGCGAACGCCGTCAAGGTGACGCTCGGGCCCCGCGGCCGGAACGTCGTCATCGACAAGAAGTGGGGCGCCCCCACCATCACGAACGACGGCGTGACCATCGCCAAGGAGGTGGAGCTGGAGGACCCGTACGAGAACCTCGGGGCCCAGCTTGCCAAGGAGGTCGCGACCAAGACCAACGACGTGGCCGGTGACGGCACCACCACGGCGACCGTCCTCGCCCAGGCGATGGTGAAGGAAGGCCTGCGGAACGTGACCGCCGGCGCCGCTCCGTCCGCACTCAAGCGGGGGATCGACGCGGCTGTTGAGGCCGTCAGCACCCGCCTGCTGGAGACCGCCCGTGACATCGAGGGCAAGGGCGAGATCGCGCACGTCGCGACCATCTCCGCGCAGGACTCGGTTGTTGGTGACCTGATCGCCGAGGCGTTCGACAAGGTCGGCAAGGACGGCGTGATCACCGTCGAGGAGTCCTCCAGCACCGCTATGGAGCTTGAGTTCTCCGAGGGCATGCAGTTCGACAAGGGCTACCTGTCGCCGTACTTCGTCACCGACACGGAGCGGATGGAGACCGTGCTCGAGGACGCCTACATCCTGATCCACCAGAACAAGATCTCCGCCGTGTCGGAGCTGCTGCCGCTGCTGGAGAAGGTCCTGCAGGCCGGCAAGCCGCTCTTCATCATCGCCGAGGACGTTGAGGGCGAGGCGCTTTCGACGCTCGTCGTCAACAAGATCCGTGGCACCTTCACCGCTGCTGCGGTCAAGGCCCCGGGCTTCGGTGACCGGCGCAAGGCCACCCTGCAGGACCTCGCCGTCCTCACTGGTGGTCAGGTGGTCAGCCCGGAGATCGGGCTGAAGTTGGACCAGGTCGGCCTCGAGGTGCTCGGCACCGCGCGGCGGATCGTCATCACCAAGGACGACACCACGATCGTCGACGGTGGCGGCAAGCCCGAAGAGGTCCAGGCGCGGGTCGGCCAGATCAAGGCCGAGATCGAGCGGACCGACTCGGACTGGGACCGGGAGAAGCTCCAGGAGCGTCTCGCGAAGCTCGCCGGCGGGGTCTGCGTGATCCGCGTCGGTGCGCACACCGAGGTTGAGCTCAAGGAGAAGAAGCACCGGATCGAGGACGCCGTCTCGGCGACCCGGGCCGCGATCGAAGAGGGCATCGTCGCCGGTGGCGGCTCCGCTCTCATCCACGCGGTCTCGGTTCTGGACGACAACCTCGGGCTGGTTGACGACGAGGCGACCGGTGTCGCGATCGTGCGTAAGGCCGCGGCCGAGCCGCTGCGCTGGATCGCCGAGAACGCCGGCCTCGAGGGCTACGTCGTCGTCGACAAGGTGCGTCAGCTTCCGGTCGGCAGTGGCTACGACGCCGCAGCCGAGGAGTACACCGACCTGCTCGCAAAGGGCATCATCGACCCGGTCAAGGTGACCCGGTCGGCGCTTCGCAACGCTGCGTCGATCGCGTCCATGGTGCTCACCACCGACACCCTGGTCGTGGACAAGAAGGAGGACGCTCCGGCGGACTCCGGTCAGGGTCACGGCCACGGCCACTGATCCGACCGCATGATCTGACCGCATGTTCTGTTCGGGTGATCTGCCCGGATGAGCAGCTCAGACAAGGCGAGGGCCCGATCCCGGCAGGGAGCGGCCCCTCTCTTTGGGTGTTCTTCTCCCGCTCGTCAGCTGGCCGCTGACAGTGGGACTTCGCGGTCCCGCTCGGACAGGTAGATCGCGTTCCGGTCGTCCTCGGTGAGGCCGCCCCAGACGCCGTACGGCTCGCGCACGGTCAGCGCATGCCGGCGGCACTCCTGCAGCACCGGGCAGGCGGCACAGACGGACTTGGCCGCCGCGTCGCGGTCCCGTCGGGCAGGTCCGCGTTCACCTTCCGGGTGGAAGAAGAGCCTCGGGTCCGCCGTCCGGCAGGACCCGTCCAGCTGCCATTCCCATAGATCGGCCACTGGTCCGGGTAGACGCGAAATCTCAGCCATGATGCACACACCAACCCTGGTCTTGTGCCGGGACGAAGCCCGGTCGCCGAGCGCCTCGGTCGAGGATCGCGTCACTGCACCAGTTCCTTGATGCGCCGATCGGAGACCGGGTGACACGAGGACGAACCACTCTTGAAGCGATACCTGGACCCTACACAGCGATTCATGGGTTGTTCAAGGTTCTTCGTTGCGCGACTTGTTCAACTTCGCCGGTCGGTCCCTGAGCAGTGCGTTAACCTCACACGGAGAGGTCGAAACGGGCGCCTGCGGTGGCTGGAACTAAACAGTTAACGGAGACTTGGTGTCATGGAGGCTACGAACAGTCGGGAACGGGTGGTGAACGCGGCTACGTCAGCACCCACCCCAACCCTCACTGTCGCGGCCGTGGCGCGGCGGTTGGGGGTCGCCCCGTCAACCCTGCGGACCTGGGATCGCCGGTACGGGCTGGGGCCGTCCGCACACACCGCCGGTGCCCACCGCCGCTACTCGCCGGCCGACGTCGCCCGACTGATGGTGATGCGCCGGCTCACCCTGGAAGGCGTCTCGCCGGCCGACGCCGCCAAGATCGCGCTGGCCACCGCGGTGTCCGACGAGGGCCGGCCGATGCACACCCCGGCCGACGGGTACGACTTCTCCGCGGTCGAAGGCCTGAATGCCCCGCTGAATGCCCCGAGCCAGGGCCTGACCGGCTACCTCGGTGAGCGCGGCGAGGACCGCGACTTTGATCCGGAACCGGCGTCGGCGTCTGCGGCGTCGGCGATGTCCGAGTTCGTCCAGCTCGACTGGCCGCAGGTGTCCGCCGAATTTGCCGACTTTGATGCGGACGACGCATCGGCGGAGGTCGAGGCCGATGGTGAAGCCGAGGTCGACGACGAGGACGCAGAGACCGGTTGGGGCGGAGTGCTGCGCTCGGTTCCGTCGGAGCGCGGTACGCCGGGTGGCGGCCGGGTGGTCGCGATGCCCGACGGCACCCCGCAGAGCCGAGGCCTGGCCCGGGCCGCGATGAGCCTGGACACCTACGAGACGGATCGGATCCTTCGGGACATGATCCGCCGCGAGGGCGTCGTCCCGACCTGGAACTCGATGATCATGCCGGTGCTGCGGGCGCTCGGCGAGCGGACCCGGATCACCGGTGACGGGATTGACGTCGAACACGCCTTCTCCGAGGTCATCCTCGGAGTGCTGCGCACTGCCACACCCCGACTGCCGGAGCCGGGGAACGCCCCGGTAGTGCTGCTGGCCTGCGCCGATTCCGACTATCACTCGCTCCCGTTGCACGCGCTGGCGGCCACGCTGGCCGAGCGCGGGGTTCCGACCCGGATGCTCGGTTCCGGGCTGCCGCCGCACGCGCTCGCGGCGTCGGTCCGGCGGACCGGGCCGTCGGTGATCGTCCTGTTTGCCCGGATGTCCGGCGCCGACGCGGGTGACACCGAGTCGCTGCGCCGGCAGCGTCCGGCCCCGACCGTGATCCTCGCCGGTCCGGGCTGGCTTCCGGAAACCATTCCGAGCTCCGTCCGCACCGCATCGTCGCTGTTGGGTGCCGTCGACGAAGTGCTCCGGGCGATCCACCTCTAACGGCGATCCAGCCCTAACGGCGATCCAGCACTGGCGCTGCTGCCACCACGGCCTGCTCGTTCGCCCTGTTACGTCCTTCGTTCGCCCTGTCCGGCTCCGGAGAAGTGTTCAGTTCCGCGCGCTGCCTGTCGAGATCTGCAGCAGAGACATCCCCACGGATGGGTGATGCCGACGGGTTTCGTGAGGTGTATCTGCGTGGCGACGGTACTGGTCTGCGATGACTCGGCGCTGGTTCGGGAGACCCTGCACCGGGCACTGTCCTCGGTTCCCGGGATCACTCGGGTCGTCGACGCCTCCTCGGGTGAAGAGGCCTTGGCCCGATGGCCGGTCGAGCGACCTTCCCTGGTGCTGATGGACGTCCGCATGCCCGGAATCGGGGGGGTTGAGGCGGCCCGGCGGCTGCTTTCCCGGCACCCGGAGGCGATTGTGGTGATGGTGACGGTGGCTGAGGACGCCGATGGTGTCGCTCGCTCGGTGGCCGGAGGTGCTCGCGGTTACCTGGTCAAGGACGCCTCCCGGGAAGAGGTGGCGGCCACCGTGGTCTACGCGCTGAGCGATGGCCTCACCCGCCGTAGCGTCCCGGCACCGCGGAGCAACGAGTCCACCACCTCCGCGCCTCCGCTGACCGAGCGGGAGATGCAGGTGCTCACCGGAATGAGCCGAGGCCGCAGTAACGCCGAGATCGGCAAGGAGTTGTACCTGTCCGAGGACACCGTGAAGACCCATGCCCGTCGCCTGTTCCGTAAACTCGGAGCGGCAGACCGTGCACAGGCGGTAGCGGTCGGATTCCGGTGGGGTTTGATACGGTAGAAAAATGGCCGTTCGGGGCGGCAAGCAGCAGAGCGCCGTCGGTGTAACGCCGAGGCCTACACCAGCGATGTCTAGTTCGGACGACAGCGAGGACCTGCAAGAGCTGTCATCCCGTGCCGTCCGAGGGGACGCCACGGCCACCGAACGATTGCTGAAGATCGTCCACAGGATCGTCCGTCGCTACTGCCGTGCCCGGTTGGCGCGCTTTCCCGGCGCGGATCACACTGCGGACGATGTTGCGCAGGAGGTTTGCATCGCAGTGCTGTCGGCGCTTTCTCGGTACCGCGACGAGGGCCGCCCCTTTGAGGCCTTTGTGTACCGGATTGCGGCCAACAAGGTGGCGGATGCTCAGCGTGCCTTCTACCGTTCGGCCGTCCCGTACGCGGAGCTGCCCGACGGTCCGGAGACCGCGCCCGGCCCCGAAGAGATCGTCGAGCGCTCCGGTGATGCGCAACAGGTCCGCGAGTTGCTGTCCAACCTGCCCGAGGCCCTCCGTGAACTGCTTGTGCTGCGGGTAGCGGTCGGGATGTCTGCCGAGGAGACCGGCCGAGCGCTCGGGATGAGTGCCGGCGCGGTCCGGGTGGCACAGCATCGAGCGATGCAGCGGCTTCGGCTGCTGGTTGAAATCCCCACGACGGAGTCCGCATGACCACGACACCGGACAATGGAAACGAGCCCGCTGACCTCTCCGAGCTGACCGCCACGGACGCGTTGCTCAACCGGCTGGGTCGGCGCAACGCGTCGGACGAGGACCTGCGCGACCCCACCGCCGCCGTGCTGGCCGAACTGGTGGCGGTGGTCGACCAGTCCCGCGAACCGGACGTCGATGCCGCGCGGCTGATTGAGGTCCTGGCCGGCCGGCCGCTCTACATCGCCGGGGCCGAACCGTCCACCGAGGAAGTGCCGCTGCTCATCGACCTCACCGAGCGCGAGGACGGCGAGAGCGAGTCCGCTGACGACGACATCACCGTGGTGGCCGGAGAAGAACCGCTAGTACCGATCAGCCGGCTGCCACCACCGGCGGCGATCCCGATCAGGATCCCGGAGCCGGTCGGCTCGCGGCGCTGGGATCGGGCGCTGAGCCACGTCTCCTTGCCTGCTGCGTCCGTGCTGTTGCTGCTCGCGGTCGGCAGCGGAGTCAGTGCGGCCGTCACCGGCAACCCGATGGCCCCGGTGGACGGGATCACCCGGGTGATGGCGCAACTGCCCGGGGTTGACAACACCGTGGACAAGGTGAAGACCGAGATCTCGGCTGCCCAGCGGGCGGCGGACAAGAGCGATGCCGGCGACGCCAGGATGCACCTGAACCGGGCCCTGGCCGGCCTGGACGACGTGCCGGACTCGGACAAACCGCACCTCAGTAGCTTGATCAACCAGGTCGCGGGCCAGATCCCGACGGCGACCCCGACCTCACCGGGACTGCCTGGGGTGGGTGTTCCGGGAGGGACGGGATCCGTCCCGGGCATCGTTGCGACGAGCGACCCGGCCGCGGGCAACCCGTCGGCCAGTCCCGATCCGACGTCCGAGGCGAGTGCGCCGGCTACGTCGGAGCCGACGTCGGACCCGATCCCGACCGGCGTCCCGAGTACGCCCGATTCCGTTCCGTCGACCGACATCGGAGCTGTCGACCAGACACCGGCGGCCGACCCCTCTTCGCCCTGACTACGATGGGGGTCGGTGGTGGAACCACCCACCACCCGGCCCGGCGGGCCCGCGACACGGAAGGCACCCCCGACGTGAGCGACCCCAGTACTGAAGATCGCTTTGATTCTTCCCCAGTTGACTCTGCCGACACCTTCCCGGTGATGCCGCTCGGCCTCACCTATGACGACGTCCTGCTGCTGCCGGGCGAGAGCGACGTGATCCCCAGCGCGGCGGACACCAGCTCCAAGGTAAGCCGCCGGGTCGAGGTCGCCGTACCGCTGCTCTCCGCCGCGATGGACACCGTGACCGAGGCCCGGATGGCGATCGCGATGGCCCGCCAGGGCGGCCTCGGGGTGCTGCACCGCAACCTCTCGATCGAGGACCAGGCGCAGCAGGTCGACCTGGTCAAGCGATCCGAGGCCGGGATGGTCACCCATCCGGTGACGATCACCCAGAACGCCACCCTGGACGAGGTCGACGTCCTGTGCGGCCGTTACCGGATCTCCGGTCTGCCGGTGGTGGCCGACGACGGGCTGCTGGTCGGCATCATCACCAACCGCGACCTGCGCTTCGAGACCGACATGTCCCGCCGGGTCGGCGACGTGATGACGAAGATGCCGCTGGTCACCGCCCCGGTCGGGGTCAGCCCGGACGACGCGATGGCGCTGCTCGGCAAGCACAAGATCGAAAAGCTGCCGCTGGTCGACTCGGCCGGCCGGCTGGCCGGGCTGATCACGGTCAAGGACTTCACCAAGAGCGAGCAGTACCCGCTGGCCACCAAGGACGACTCCGGCCGGTTGCGGGTCGGTGCCGCGATCGGCTTCTTCGACGACGCCTGGAAGCGCGCAATGGCACTGGTTGACGCCGGGGTCGACGTGCTCATCGTGGACACCGCGCACGGCCATTCGCACGGCGTCGCCGACATGATCGGCCGGCTGAAGGCCGACTCGGCCGCCGCGCACGTCGACATCGTCGGCGGCAATGTCGCGACCCGGGCCGGGGCTCAAGCACTGGTCGATGCCGGCGCGGACGGCGTCAAGGTGGGGGTCGGCCCGGGGTCGATCTGCACCACCCGGGTCGTCGCCGGGGTCGGGGTCCCGCAGGTCACCGCCATTCTCAGCGCCGCACAGGCCTGTAAGGCGGCCGGCGTCCCGGTGATCGGGGACGGCGGCCTGCAGTACTCCGGTGACATCGCCAAGGCCCTGGTCGCCGGCGCCGACACGGTGATGCTCGGCTCGCTGCTGGCCGGTTGCGAGGAGAGCCCGGGTGACCTGGTCTTCATCAACGGCAAGCAGTTCAAGTCCTACCGCGGGATGGGCTCGCTCGGGGCGGCGCAGTCCCGGGGAAAGGCCCGGTCCTACTCCAAGGACCGCTACTTCCAGGGGGACGTCGCGGACGACAAGTTCGTACCCGAGGGGATCGAGGGCCAGGTGCCCTACCGCGGCCCGCTCGCCGCGGTGGCCTACCAGCTGGTCGGTGGCCTTCGGCAGTCGATGTTCTACGTCGGCGCGCCCAGCATCCCCGAGCTCCAGCGCCGCGGCCAGTTCGTCAGGATCACCAGCGCCGGCCTCAAAGAAAGCCACCCGCACGACATCATGATGACCGTCGAGGCCCCCAACTACGCCTCGCGCTGACTCGCCCTCGGGTGGTCGCCGACTTCGTCATGTCGTTTGACCCGGCTCGAGGGTCATCGCTCGCGCACAGGTGCGTCCGTGCGGAGCGGGCCAGCGGCACGGGTAGGTTGGGGGCGTGACTGAGATCGAGATCGGCCGGGGCAAGCGCGGTCGGCGTGCCTACACCTTCGACGACATCGCCATCGTCCCGAGCCGCCGCACCCGCGACCCCGAAGAGGTGTCGACCGACTGGCAGATCGATGCCTACCGGTTCGAGCTGCCGATCGTGGCCGCGCCGATGGACTCGGTGATGTCGCCGTCCACCGCTGTTGCCCTCGGTCGGCTCGGTGGCCTGGGGGTGCTCGATCTCGAGGGACTGTGGACCCGGTACGAGGACCCCGAACCACTGCTCGCCGAGATCGCCGGCCTGGAGCCGGCCGTTTCCACCCGGCGCATGCAGGAGCTGTACGCGGAGGAGATCAAACCCGACCTGATCGTCGCCCGGATCAAGGAGATTCGGGATGCCGGGGTCACCGTCTCCGCCGCGCTCACCCCGCAGCGCACCCAGCAGTTCTGGAAGACCGTGGTGGACGCCGGGGTCGACCTGTTTGTGATCCGCGGCACCACGGTCTCCGCCGAACACGTCTCCGGCCGGGCCGAGCCGCTGAACCTCAAGCGTTTCATCTACGAGCTCGACGTCCCGGTGATCGTCGGCGGTTCGGCCACGTACACCTCCGCGCTGCACCTGATGCGAACCGGAGCGGCCGGCGTCCTGGTCGGTTTCGGCGGTGGCGCCACCCACACCACCCGGGACACGCTCGGGATCCACGCCCCGATGGCGACTGCGGTCGCGGACGTCGCAGCGGCCCGGCGGGACTACATGGACGAGTCCGGTGGCCGGTACGTGCACGTGATCGCGGACGGCGGGGTCGGCCGGTCCGGTGAGGTGGTCAAGGCGATCGCCTGCGGTGCGGATGCGGTGATGCTCGGTGCCGCGCTGGCCCGGGCGTCCGACGCTCCCGGTCGCGGCTTCCACTGGGGCCCGGAGGCGCATCACCCCTCGGTGCCGCGCGGGGCCAGGGTTCGGGTCGGCACCGTCGGCACGCTGGAGGAGATCCTCTACGGTCCAGGTCGGGCAGCGGACGGCACTACCAACCTGGTCGGCGCACTCCGCCGGTCAATGGCCACCACCGGGTACTCCGACCTCAAGGAGTTCCAGCGGGTTGAGGTCGTCGTCTCCCCGTACCAGCCGAGCTGACCACCCTGCACTTCGCTCATGGCCCAACCAACCGGCTCAAAGGGTGCGAAGTGGCTGAGGCGCCGATTGCGCACGTTTGCGGTCAAGGTGCGCAACCGTGCGTGATCACGGGCAAAATGACAGAGGAGTGGGGGCTGGCGAAGGGAGCGCGGAGTGAGCGGCGTGATTGGTGAGGGACGCTCGTGAGTGCTGAGGGGCGCTGGAGCCCGGCGAACATCGGGAACCTGTCAGGGATCACCGCGATCGTCACCGGCGCGAACTCCGGCCTCGGGTTGCGGACGGCGGTCAGGCTTGCCGAGCACGCCGCGACGGTGGTGCTGGCCTGCCGCGACACCGGCCGGGGTCAGGCGGCCCTGGCCACCGTGCGGGCGGAGGTACCGGCGGCGAACGCCGAACTAGCCCCGCTCGATCTGGCCGACCTGGCCTCGGTCCGCCGGTTCGCGGCGGCCTGGGGTGAACGCCGGCTTGATCTGCTGATCAACAATGCCGGCGTGATGGCCATCCCTCGCCGGGTCACGCCTGACGGGTTCGAAATGCAGTTGGCGACGAACCACCTGGGCCACTTTGCCCTGACCGGGCTGTTGCTGCCGTCGCTGCTGATCGGGTCGGTGGCGGACGGCCCGGCTCGAGTGGTGACGCTGTCCAGTTTTGTGCACCGGTCGGGCCGGATGCAGCGCGACGACCTGATGCTGGAGCGGAACTACACGCCGTGGCGGGCCTATGGCCAGTCGAAGCTGGCGAATCTGTTGTTCATGCGCGAACTTGGCCGCTGGGCCGATGCTGCCGGAGTCCGACTCGCCAGCCTGGCCGCGCATCCCGGCTACGCGGCCACCAACCTGGTCTCCGTCGGGCCGGCGATGAGCGGCCACTCCTGGCAGGGCCGGATCATGAACGCGTCGACGAAGGTCCTCGCCCAGTCTGCGGACCGAGGCGCCTGGCCGACGCTCCGGGCGGCAAGTGACCCCCTGGCCCGCAGCGGTGACTACTTCGGCCCGCGTGGTCTCGCTGAACAGCGCGGCGCTCCGAAGCGGGTGGGGATGTCGAGCCAGGCGCTCGACCCGGTCGCGGCCGAGTGGTTGTGGGAGCAGTCGGTGGCGCTCACTGGCGTCGACTACGGTCTGCTGACGCCGCCCGGCTAGGAGCGACCGGGCGAATTCCTCTCTACGGTCTCCACGTCGTCCGTGAAATAGCTTTCGGTGTGGTCTCTTTCGCGTTATCCACAGGTGGTCAGGGGTGCCCCCAGGACCTCGATAGGGTCGCGGCATGGGGAAGAAGAGCAAGCAGAAGCGGCGAGCCGGTCGGCCGGCACCGCCGCCACGCGGCCGGCCACCGGCCGGGGACGGCCGGGCGTTCGGGCTCGGCACGCCGCCGGAGCCCCGGGAGGAGCTGTCGCCGGAGCGGATCGTCCGGGACCTGGTCTCCGATGCGCTGCATGCTTTTCAGTGCGGCGACGGGGTGGCTTTTGAGACCGCGGTTGACGGTCTGGTGCAGCGGCCCGACCTGAACGGGTGGCGGGCGCTCACCGAGCGGTCCCTGACGTCGTACCTGCAGAACGTGATCACCGCGGCCTGGCGGAAGGGGTGGCAGCCGGCCGACGTGGCCCGAGTGGTGGGACGGCGGTTCGGCAGCCAGCATGTGCGGCTCGTCACCGACGCGATCGCGGCCGAGTTGCGCGCGTACCCCGCGGTCACCCTCGACCCCCGGTGGGCCGGTCAGCTGGCGGAACTCAACGCCCAGGTGTGGTGGGAGCCGGAAGAGACCTATCTGCGCGCCTGGTGCGAGTTGCCGAACAGCGACTGGGTGAGCGTCGCGCCGATGGCGCTGGAGGTGCTGGCCCTGGTGAACGGGCTGGCGACGCTGGAGCAGTTGGGCCCGCTACCGGGTACCGCCAGGCCGCCGGCCACGGGATCGAAGAGCGGCCGCGCCCAGGCCGGAGCGCCTGCCGGGGCGTCGGGCGGGTCGGCTGCCGACGCGGCCGCGCCGCCGCCCGTGGACGAGCGCATGCTCAGCCGAATCCGCGGATTGCTGGCCAAGGCGGAGGGCACCCAGTTCCCGGCCGAGGCAGAGGCGCTCACCGCCGCAGCGCAGGAGCGGATGGCCCGATACAGCATCGATGCCGCGATGCTCGCCGCCACCGCGGTCGACAACAAGGACAAACCAGCAGGACGTCGGATCGGGATCGACAACCCGTACGAGTCGGCCAAGGCGGTGCTACTGAACGCGGTCGCCAATGCCAACCGGTGTCGTTCGGTCTGGAGCAAGAGCCTGGGGTTCTGCACGGTGATCGGATTCGAGCCGGACCTGGACGCCGTGGAGGCCCTGTTCACCTCGCTGCTGGTCCAGGCCACCACCGCGATGACCCAGGCCGGGGCGCGGACCGGCGCCGACGCACGGTCGCGAACCCGGGCCTTCCGGCAGTCCTTCCTCGCCGCCTACGCGCATCGGATCGGCGAGCGCCTGGCGGAGATCACCCAAGCGCAGACCGAGGCGGCGACCGCCGAACCCGGGGGAGGGAACCTGCTGCCGGTACTCGCCTCTCGCGACCGGGCGGTGGAGAGCACGATGGCCACGATGTTCCCGAGCCTGACGCACAAGTCGACGGGCACGATCACCGATCCCGAGGGTTGGCACTCCGGCCGCGGTGCCGCCGACCTGGCCGCCCTGCACCGTGGCGAGGCGCTCCCCGGGCAAGCCTGAACGGGCGCACGTCCAGGCACGGTGGGCGCGACCTCGTTGAGCAGGCCGAGCAGGGTGCTGAGCGGGACCGCCCAATGCCGGTCCCGCTCAGTCGAGGTGAGTGCGGACTTCGGTGAGCCGGTCGGTCAGGAAGGCGCGCTCAACGTCGTTGTCGGTCAGGGCCAAGGCTTCCTCATAGGCCGCGGCCGCCTCCGCCCACCGGTGCAGCAGGCGCAGGAAGTCGGCGCGGGCGGCGCTGAGGTACCCGTAAGTCGCCAGCGCCGGTTCATCAAGCAGTGGCGACAGCGCGAGCAGGCCGGCTTGTGGACCGTCGCGCAGTCCTACCGCCACCGCCCGATTGAGCTCGACCACCGGGGACGGCCAGCGCGTCAGGAGCACGTCGTAGAGCCCGACAAGCTCCGCCCAGTCGGTATCCGCCCAGGTCGGTGCCTCGGCGTGGACCGCGGCGATGGCTGCCTGGAGGCCGAACCTCGAGGCGGGCCGATCGCGCAGGGCAGCTGTCAACAGCGCGGTGCCTTCGTCGATCTTTGCCCGGTCCCAGCGGCCGCGGTCCTGTTCCGAGAGCAGGACCAGCTTCCCGGTGGCCGACAGCCGGGTCTCCCGGCGGGCGTCGATCAACAGCATCAGCGCGAGCAGACCGGTGACCTCGCCGTCGGTCGGCAGCAGCAGGTGCAGCAAACGAGCCAGGTCAACCGCGCCGTCCAGGAGATCCCGGCGGATCAGATGCTCGCCGATCGGTGCGGTGTGGCCGGTGGTGAACACCAGATGCACGACCTCGAGGACGGCGCTGACCCGCTCGGGAAGGTCGGCGGCCGACGGCACTCGGTACGGGATGCGGGCGGCGGTGATCTTCTTCTTGGCGCGGGTGATACGGGCCGCCATGGTGGACTCCTGCACCAGAAACGCGCGGGCCACCTCGGCCGTGGACAGCCCGCAGAGCAGTCGCAGGGTCAGCGCGACCTGGGCGTCGGGAGACAGTGCCGGGTGGCAGCAGGTGAAAATCAGCCGCAACCGATCGTCGTCCATGATCGGGCGATGGTGGACGTCGTCCGGTCCGGGAATCACGTCGTCCATCACCAGCAGCGGCAACGCCCGCTGGAACGCGGACTCCCGGCGCAGCAGGTCCCGCGCCCGGTTGCGGGCGACGGTCGTCAGCCACGCACCCGGCCGGGTCGGGATCCCGTCGCGCGGCCAGGTCCGCAACGCCTTGGCGTACGCGTCCTGGGTGCACTCCTCGGCGAGATCGAGGTCTCGGGTGACCCGCACCGTCGCGGTGAGCACTGTGGCCCACTCGCGACGGTGCGCCTGCGCGACCGCCTCCCTGACCTCGCCCAAGACCTCGGCCGAGACGTTCCCCGAGACGTTGCCCGAGACGTCCATCGGATCGCGCGGGTCGTCGTTCAGCCCGGGTCCCTGACCGGACGGACCTCAACCCCGCTGTGCGCGGCCGCGACCTCGGGAAGCTGCGCCGCGAGCGAGATCGCCTCGTCGAGGTCGGCCGCCTCCAGGAGGTAGAAGCCGCCGAGCGCCTCCTTGGTCTCCAGGAACGGCCCGTCGGTGACGGTCGGAGAGCCGGCCGAGCCCGCCCGCAGGCTGGTCGCCGTTGTGCTCGGCTGGAGCGCGCCGCCGTCAATGACCCCAGCCCCGGCCTTGGCGACAAAGGCGGCGTGCCCGTCGTCAATCCGCCGCTGCTCCTGCGCCGACATCTCGTCCCACTGCTGCTCGTCCCCGTAGATCAGGATCAGGTACTTCGCCATGTCGTGCGTCCCATCGTGTGGGGCCCGGTTGGCCCGTTCACCTCTACGACGAACCGGCTATCCGTCCATCGACACCACTCTCGGTCCAGTTTCTCGTCCATGCTCAGCCCGCCGCACCGGGATCGAGACCGGGATCGAGGCCGGGATCGAGGCCGGGATCAGGGCCGAGATCGAGGCCGGGGCCGAGGTTGGGATCAAAGCCGGGATCAGGGCCGGGATCGAGGCTCGGGTCGAGCCCGGGATCAGGATCGGGTCAAGTGGGGGCCAGAGCCGGGGTTTCGTCCCGCCAGGAGCGCCAGAGCGCGGCGTAGGAGCCACCGCGTTCGAGCAACTCGTCGTGAGTGCCGAGCTCGGTGATCCTGCCGCCCTCGACCACGGCCACCCGGTCGGCGTCGTGCGCGGTGTGCAGTCGGTGCGCGACCGCGACCACGGTCCGCCCGGTCAGCACCGCCGACAGCGAGCGCTCCAGGTGCCGCGCCGCCCGCGGATCCAGCAGCGAGGTCGCCTCGTCCAGTACCAGGGTGTGCGGATCCGACAGCACCAGCCGAGCCAACGCCAACTGCTGGGCCTGGGCGGGCGACACCGAGTGCCCGCCGGAGCCGACTACGGTCTCCAGCCCCAGCGGCAGGGTCGCCACCCAGACATCGGCGTCCACCGACCCCAGCGCCGCCAGCAACTGCGCGTCGTCCGCCTCCGGCCGGGCCAGTCGCAGGTTCTGCGCCACCGTGCCGACGAACACGTGCTGCTCCTGGGTGACCAGCGCGACCTGCGAGCGCAGGTCGTCCAACGGCAGATCCACCAGCGACACCGGGCCCGCCGACCCCCGGCTCGATGACCCCGCGCCCGCAGACACCGCACCCGCAGACACCGCGCCCGCAGACATCGTGCCCGCCGAATGCAGGCCGTCCGACGTCGAACCGACGGTCACGGTACCCGCGCCGGGCGGATGGATGCCGGCCAGCAACCGGCCCAGCGTCGACTTTCCGGCCCCGCTCGGCCCGACCACGGCCAGCCGCTCACCCGGCCGCAGCGTCAGGTCAACGCCGTGCAGCACGTCATGCCCCTCGCGGTAGGCGTAATGCACGCCGGTGGCGGCGATCTGGTCGGCGCTGCCATCGTCAGGCAGCGCTGCGCTGGCCACCCGGTCGTCCGGGACCAGCCCCACGCCGACGATCCGGGCCAGCGAGGCCGCCCCGACCTGAAGTTCGTCCAGCCAGTTCAGCAACTCGTCGAGCGGGCCCATCAATTGGACGACGTACAGCGTCACCGTGGTCACCTGGCCGATCCCGACCCGGTCCTGCAGCGCGAGCCAGCCACCCCAGCCGAGGACCGCGGCGATCGGCAGCAGGTAGCTGAATTCGCAGACCGGGAACCAGACCGTGCGCAGCCACAAGGTGTATCGCTCGGCCTTGTAGATCCGGGTGAGGTCCTCGTCCACCTGGTTGCGACGGCGTGGCCCGAGCCGGAGCGCGGCCACCGTCCGAGCGCCGTCCAGAGTCTCGCTGACCGTTCCGTTCAGGGTGGCGTACGAGGCCATCTCCGCGAGGTATCCGTCCCGCGCGCGGCGCAGGTACCAGAGGCCGCCCAGGGTCAGTGGCGGCAGCACGACGATCACCGCGACCGCGATCAGCGGCCCGGTGATCACCATCGCCGCCGCCGTGATCACCAGGCTGACCAGGGCCACGATCACGCTCGGAACCGCCCAGCGAACCGAATAGCTGACCGCCTCAACGTCGTTGGTGGTCCGGGAGACGAGGTCGCCGCTGCCGGCCCGCTCCACGGTGGACAGCGGCAGCCGGGTCACCCGTTCCAGGAACTGCTCGCGCAGCTCAGCGAACACTTCCTCGCCGAGCACCAGCGATGACCGGTGGGCGAAGCCGGCCAGCATGGACTGCACCAGGACCGCCACCGCCAGCTGAACGACCAGCAGGTCGATCCAGTGTGCCGTCGAGGTACCGGTTACCACCCGTTCGACCAGCCGGCCGAGCAGCACCGGACCGGCCAGTCCGGCGACCGCCGCGGCGGCATGCAGCGTGATCGCGATCGCCAGGCGGCGCCGATGCCGGCCCAGCAGCCCGGTCGTCTCCCGCCGGACCAGGCGCGGTCCGGCGATCGGCAGGATGGTGCTCACCGGTCCTCCTCTCTTGCGTCTACTTCTCCTCGGATCACGACGTCCCGATAATCAGCGTCGTGCAACAACTCTCGGTGCGTTCCCGCGGCGGCCAGCCGACCGTTGACGAGGAACAGCACTCGGTCGCACAGGTCCAGCAGCAGCGGGCTGGCGGTGGTGACCAGCGTGGTCCGTCCAGCCCTGGCGATCCGCAACCGCTGCGCCACCCGGGCCTCGGTGTGCGCGTCAACCGCGGAGGTCGGCTCCACCAGGACCAGCACCTCCGGATCGGCGAGCACGGCTCGGGCCAGCACCAGCCGTTGCCGCTGGCCGCCGGAGAACGCCCGCCCACGCTCCTCGACGTGCGACGACAGTCCCTCCGGTAGGGCATCGAGCACGTCCATGGCGTCGGCGACCTCCAGCGCGGCCAGCACCTCGGCGTCCTCGTACCGACCGTACGGGTCGATCTCCGCGCGCAATGGTCCGGAGAACAGCCGGGGTTCCGCCTCGCTGATCAGGATCCGCTCCCGGACCGCGTCCACCGGCAGCAGATCCAGGGCGGTTGACCCGAGGCGGGGGGTCTGAGTCCTTCTTGGCTGCGGAATGGCTTGCTTCGTCATGGTTTTCGCCGGGCGCCCGAGCCCGGCCAGGCGGTCGGCGATGACCACTGCTTCCTGCGGGTCTGCCGTCACCAGCGCGGTCAGTTGGCCCGGGACGAGGGTCAGGCCGGATTCCGGATCGTGCACCACGGACCCGGCCGCAGGCATCATCATCGGGACCGGATCGACGTCCAACGGTCTGGTCGCGGCGTCCGTCCGATGCATCACCGCAATGATCCGACGGACGGCAACCCGAGCCCGAACCGCCGTCGACAGCACCTCGGTCGCGATTTCCAACGGCATCCGCAGGAACGCGGCGAAGCCGTAGATCGTCACCAGCTCGCCGACGCTCAACCGGCCCTCCAGCGCCGCGTGGGCACCCAGCCAGGTCAGGATGACGATGAAGACCCCCGGCAGCAGGACCTGGGCGGCATCCAACGCGGCCTGCGGCCCGGCCACCCGCACGCCCGCCTGCCGAACCTGCTGGCTACGTTCGTAATACCGCTCCAGGAACTGTTTTTCGCCGCCGATCCCGCGCAGCACGCGCAAGCCGGCGACGGTGTCGGCACCGAGCGCGGTCAATTCCCCCTCGCTCTCCCGGTGCTGCTTCTGCCGGGCCTCCAACGGCCGGACCACGATCGCCAGCGTTGCCCCGAGTGCCGGAACCCCGAGCGTCACCCAGATCCCCACAATCAGATCCATCCGCAGCAGCAGGAACGACACCGCGACGTAGGAGACGACTGCTCCGGTGGCCCGGGCGGTGATGTCGTAGAGCTCGGCGAGCCGGGGTGCATCGGTCGCCACCGTCTCCACCACTTCGCCGGTGGTGGTCGCCGTCCCCACCGCCAGACCCTGGTCGGCGATGTGATGACCAACCAGTTGCTGGCTGCGAAGACACGCCTGCAGCCAGTTCATGGCCGCCAGTCGGTGTCGCATCACCCCGGTCAGCGCGGTGAGCGCACCCAGAGCAACGATCGCCAAGCACCCCACCAGCAGGGCCGAACCGTCCCGGCCGACCACCCCCGCGTCCAGGGTGCGCCCCACCAGCAGCGGCAGGCCGGCCTGGCAGAGCATCCAGAACGTGCCCATCAGCGCGGCAGTCAGCAGCGTCCAGCGCTGCTTGGCGGCCAGCGCCAGCATGAACCGGCCGGGCGAGCGCACGTCGAGGGCACTCGGCACCTGGTCTGGAAGGGTGATCACACGTCAACACGGTACGTAGTCGGCTCGTCGCGCGCACCTGAGTTTCCGGCGCCCCGCCGCCGTCGGCCGATCCCGGCGGGGTTACCGTTGGGTGTGCTGCGAACCGCGCTGCGGCCGCGCTGGCTGGCCTTGCTGGTGGTCGTGCTCGTGGCCTCCTCCGCCATGGCCCTGCTGGGCCAATGGCAGCTGAACCGCGCCCGCGAGCATCGACGTGAGCCTGCGCAGCGGGCCGAGCAGGCCCGGGAGCGAGCGACCCCGCAGCCGGTTGAGCAGGTGCTCGCGCCTCGAGAGACCTTTCCCAGGGACGGCGTCAATACTCGAGTCAGTGCCACCGGCGACTGGGACCCCGCTCACCGGCTTCTGGTGACTGGCCGAAATCTGGCCGGTCGCAATGGTTTTTGGGTTCTGGTCCCGCTGCGGCTGGCGGACGGTTCGGCCGTGCCGGTGGTCCGCGGCTGGGTGGCCTCGCCGTCCGATCCGGCTGCCGCCGGTCCGGTTGGCAGCGGGGTCCAGGTGATCGGGTTGCTGCAGCCGTCCGAGCCGCCGTCGCAGCGGGCCCCCGGGCAGGCCAGCGGGCTGCCGGCCGACCAGGTGGACCGGGTCTCCGTCACCGAACTGGTGAACCAGTGGCCGTACCCGCTGATCACCGGATTTGTCGTCCAGCAGGCGCAGACCCCGGCCACCGGGCCGGCGCCGAGCCTGGTTCCGGCCCCGACCAGTGACCCGGGCCTGGATCTGCAGAACCTGTCCTACGCCGTCCAGTGGTGGCTGTTCGCCGGTTTCGGGCTGTTCTTCTGGTGGCGGCTGGTGCGTGACGATCACCGTGGGGACCTCGAAGCGCACCTCGACGCCGAGGTACCGGACGACGTCAGTAGTCTCGTCCCCGTGGTGGACGAACAGAACCAGCAGCGATGATGCAGGCAGCCGACCGCAAAATCGGTCCCGGAAGTGGGCAGTCCCTGAACGGCTCGCTGACCAGGTACCGGTTGCTGGCCTACGCCACCGGCGTCTTCCTCTTGCTGCTCACGCTGCACGTGATCATCCAGGCGGCGCAGTGGCAGAGCGAGGACATCCCTTACTCGCAGGCCCAAGGGCTGGGCAAGTGGATCCCCGGCGGCGACGTCTGGATTCCGGCCACCCACGGCTGGTTGTACCTGGCGTACGTGGTCGCCTCGGTGGACCTGTGGCTGCGGACCCGGCTGCCGGCCGGCCGGATGCTGCTCGTCGTCCTGGCCGGAACCGTCCCGGGGATGTCGTTCGTCGCCGAGCGCTGGGTCACCGGCAGGCTGCGGCCGATGATCGCCGCCGTTCAACCGGCGGGAACCGCGCGCTCCTGAGGCCCCCGCTCGTGCGGTCCAGGCTCGTGCGGCCCGGGCTCGGCGCGCCAGTACCCTTTGCAGGTGAGCCAGCCGCCTGTTCTTGAGTCCGATGCCTCCGAGCCGCGCTCCGACGTCCGGGCGGAGGCCTCCGGTCTGCTCGCCGACGCCCCCGGCGCCGAGCCGACGCACCGCCCCGTTCTCGTCGTCGACTTCGGGGCGCAGTACGCCCAGTTGATCGCCCGCCGGGTGCGGGAGGCGAACGTCTACTCCGAGATCGTGCCGCACACCATGTCGGTGGCGCAGATGCTCGAGCGGGATCCGGCCGCGATCGTGCTGTCCGGCGGTCCCAGCAGCGTGTACGAGCCCGGCGCTCCGCAGCTCGACCCGGCGCTGTTCGAGGCCGGTGTCCCGGTGCTCGGGATTTGTTACGGCTTCCAGGCAATGGCGCAGGTCCTCGGCGGCGAGGTGACCCGCACCGGGCTGCGCGAGTACGGCGGCACCATGGTGCAGGTCGGGCCGCAGCAGGACAACGAATCCACCCTGCTGCACGGGACGCCGGATGAGCAGTCGGTCTGGATGAGTCACGGCGACTCGGTGCAGGCCGCCCCGCCCGGCTTCTCCGTGCTCGCCCAGTCCTCCGGGGCACCGGTCGCCGCCTTTGAGGACCGCAGCCGCTCGCTGTACGGCGTGCAGTGGCACCCCGAGGTCCGGCACTCGACGTTCGGCCAGCAGGTGCTGACCAACTTCCTTTACCACGGCGCTGGTCTGGACGGTGACTGGACCACCGGCAACGTGATCGAGGAGCAGGTGCAGCGGATCCGGGCCCAGGTCGGCTCCGGCCGGGTGATCTGCGGACTGTCCGGCGGGGTCGACTCCGCGGTCGCCGCGGCGCTCGTCCAGCGTGCCGTCGGAGACCAGCTGACCTGCGTCTTCGTTGACCACGGCCTGCTGCGCGCCGGCGAGGCCGAGCAGGTCGAGCGGGATTTCGTGGCCGCCACCGGCGTTCGGCTGAAGGTGGTCACGGTCGCCGACCGATTCCTCGCCGCGCTCGCCGGCCATACCGATCCCGAGACCAAGCGAAAGATCATCGGCCGCGAGTTCATCCGGGTGTTCGAGGACGCCGCCCGCGAGGTGGTTGAGGAAGCGGCGGCCGCGGCCGGTCATGGCGAGGGCGAGCCGGTCAAGTTCCTGGTCCAGGGCACGCTGTACCCGGACGTCGTCGAGTCCGGCGGCGGCGAGGGCACGGCCAACATCAAGAGCCATCACAACGTCGGCGGGCTCCCGGACGACCTCCAGTTCGACCTCGTGGAGCCGCTGCGGACGCTGTTCAAGGACGAGGTGCGCGCGGTCGGCCGGGAACTCGGGCTGCCCGCCGAGATCGTTGGCCGCCAGCCGTTCCCGGGACCGGGGCTGGGGATTCGGATCATCGGCGAGGTGACCCGTGATCGACTGGAGACGCTCAGAGCGGCCGACTCGATCGTCCGCGAGGAGCTCACCGCGGCCGGCCTGGACGGTCAGATCTGGCAGTGCCCGGTGGTGCTGCTGGCCGACGTCCGCTCGGTCGGAGTCCAGGGTGACGGCCGGACCTACGGGCACCCGATCGTGCTGCGCCCGGTGTCGTCCGAGGATGCCATGACCGCCGACTGGACCCGAGTGCCCTACGACCTGCTGGCCCGGATCTCCACCCGGATCACCAACGAGGTACCCGAGGTGAACCGGGTGGCCCTCGACATCACCAGCAAACCCCCGGGCACCATCGAGTGGGAGTAGACCGTCCACGATCTATCGGTGTGCACGACCGATCGTGAGGACGTGGATGGCCTCGTTGACGTCGTCGATCTCGTAGAGGACTCGAGTGTCGCCGACCCGCAGTCTCCGGAGGCCAGCGGTTCCGAGGGGCGTGCTGTCGGGTGGTCGGGCAGTGGCCGTGAGGGCAGCGATGGCCATGCGGACGTCCTTGGTCGCCTGAGGGTCGGTGGCTCGGATGCGCAACAGGCCCGCCATCGCGGCCGGCTGCCAGATCATGGTGTGCGTCGTCTTCACCGCCCGAGGGCAGCACGCTCCGCAGCGTCCGCGCGAGCAAGTACGGCTTGGTGGGGGGCCAAGATTGCTTCTGCCTGTTCGGTTGATCCGGCTTGATCGGCCGCGTCCAGGGCGTCCAGGGCTGCCATCACCTGTTCATGGGGAATGCCGGCCTGGCCAGTTGCCTTGACTGCCGCTGCAGCGGCCAGGTCAGCCGCGTCGACCGCGGCCTGCATCTCGGTGAGCTCCTCAACCGAGATGATCGCGGCTACCGGGGTGCCATGTTCGGTCAGGATGATTCGGTTTCGACCAAATCGGGCCCGATTGACCAGCTCGCCCAGCCGGGACCGCGCATTCGTTAGCGTGTACGCATCAGCCATCTGCAAATCGTACACTTTGCGGGGCCTCCAGGGACCTTGCGACAGCAGCATCTGCCACGCACTTCCGTAACTGGACACAGCGACCTTCAGGGTCGCCTGCTGGCGCGCGTCCTATTGGGTTCTTCACTGCTCACGGTCACCGACCTTGCCAGGGAGATGCCTTCAGGGCCCGTCGGGTGGTGACCGAGGAATTCGACCAAATTTCAAAGGCGCATGGGCTTTTCATGCCCGGCGCGGTGGGCGGCGCGCTACCAGGGGAGCGGCGCGCGCCCTCTGCAGGCTGCGGCGATGGGTGCCTGACCTGGGTCAAGGGGCCGAGATGATGCGCGTCGCCCGTGGGTCGGCCCGGCGAGTGTTTCTCGCCGGGCTGTGACTTAGCGGCGGGAGTTGTAGGGGAAACTCGGAACGGTCGGCGTGCCCCAGTCCGAGCGGGGGTTGGCGATGGGGCGAGTGCCGTAGGCATCGCTGCGGATGGTGCGAGCAAGGGCGATCAAAACGGAGACGGCGGCCACGATGAAGGTGGCGGCGAAGATCCACTGACTGAGGCTCATCGCGTTCATGGCAGTAATTCTCGCTACTACGAGATCACGCCACGAGTGGCAGAAAGGTCACCCTGCATCGAATTACTGCCACCCATGGTGAAGAACGCCACACCAAGCCCCTTGCGGGCTTACGCCCCCACACACAGTAGATCAAGGAATAGCCTGAATTGAACGGGTTAATGACCCACCAAATGGGTCAAAAGCCCGCTCGATCCGAGAATGGCGGAGCCTGGATCAGATTTGGTCGGCGCCGGGGTGGGTCGGCTGGAACGAGCGGGCCAGGCCACCGAGCGGGATCGAGGTGAACGGGCCACCCACGCGCTCCGGGGCCGGAGGCGGCTCAACGCCGGTCCGCGGACGGCGCCCACGGCCCTCGTTCGGCAGGATGTCGGCGAACACCTCAGCGTCGTCCAGCGGCTCGTAGCCGAGCTTGCGGGCAGTGGACAGGTCCCACCAAGCCCGAGTGTTCGCGGAGACGCCATAGGCGATGACGTGGCCGCGAACCTCACCGCTGAGGCTGGCCGACAGCAGCCGCGCGGCGTCGCCCGGGCTGAGCCAGGTGGCCAGCTCGCGCCGGTTGCGCGGTTCCGGCCGGCAGGTACCGATCCGCAACGAGACCACTTCGAGACCGAACCGGTCGGCGTACAGCTGCCCGAGCGCCTCGGCAGCGACCTTCGCCACACCGTAGAACGTGTCCGGCCGGGGTCGGATGTCGACCTGCAGGTCCACGTCCAGCTCCCGCTCCCACATCCCGACGGCATGGTTGCTGCTGGCCAGCACCACCCGGCGGATACCCCGGCGGAGAGCGGCGTCGAGCACGGCCTGGGTGCCCTGGACATTCGCCTCGAGGATCTGCGCCAGCGGCGCCTCACCCGGGATTCCGGCCAGGTGGACGACGGAACCACAGCCCACGGTCGCGGCGTCCAGAGCATCCGCGTCCAGGACGTCGATGGACGCCACCTCGCTGTCGCCGTTCGGCTCCCGGTCGAGGCAGTGCAGTTCCCACCCGGCTTCGGTGAGGAGCGGCCGTACCATCCGGCCGATCATCCCGGCGGCACCGGTGAGCAACACCGGTGACTGCACGGAGGCCGGATTGGTGGTCACTGTCGCGACCATAGCCTTGACCGGCTCGGATGGCATCCCCCAAAACTGTGCCGACCGCGCACGTATCCGTGACCACGGATAGGGTCGAATCGATGTCCACCGCTCCAGCTGACTCGATTTCGCCCGCCCAGCAGGCCGTACACCGTCCGACCGCAGCTGCTGAAAGTGGCCCGAGTCACGATTCCGGTCGCCGTCCCGCACTGGACGGAATGCGCGCTCTGGCGGTCAGCGCGGTCGCGATCTACCACTTCGGTGGCGGCGCCCAGTCCTGGCTGCCGGGCGGATTTCTCGGCGTTGATGTCTTCTTCGTCCTCTCCGGATATCTGATTACCGGCCTGCTGCTGGCCGAATACGACCGGCGCGGCCGGATCAACCTGCTCGGCTTCTGGGTGCGGCGATTGCGCAGACTGACACCGGCTTTGCTGCTGATGCTCATTGTGGTGGTCGGCTGGATCTGGTGGATGAGCCAGCCGGATAATTATCCGCAGCGCCGATCGGATGTCTTCTGGACCGTCGGTTACCTGGCGAACTGGCACCTGATCAACGCCTCGGAGACCTATTTCGCCGCGTACGGCTCGGCGTCGCCGTTGCGTCACGCTTGGTCGCTCGCGATCGAGGAGCAGTTCTACCTGATCTGGCCGACGCTGCTGCTGGCCCTGCTGTTCGCCGGCCGGCGGCTGCTCAGAGGCCGCCGAATGCGGTTGCCGGTGCTGGGTCGGATCAACGGCGGGCGGCCGCTGGTGCTGGTCGGCGCGCTGGTCGGAGCCGGCCTGTCGGTCGCCTGGCTGGCCACCGACTTCGACCCGCTGTACCCCTCGCATGCTTACTACAGCACCCAGGGCCGGGTGCAGGAGCTCTTCGTCGGCGTCCTGCTCGCCGTCGCCGTCCCGCGGCTGCGGCAGGTGGTACTGGCACGGCCGCCGATGGCCCGGGCGCTGACCGTGGCGGCCGGGATCGGTCTGCTCGGTCTGCTGATCGCGATCCTCCGGCTGCCGGATGACACGGCCTTCTACTACCGCGGCGGCGCGCTGTGCGTCTGCCTGGCCGTCGCCGCGCTGATCGCCGGGCTGGAGATCCGCCCCGGCAGTGCCCTGGCTCGGGTGTTCTCCGTCGGCCCGGCGGTGGCGCTCGGCCGGATCTCCTACGGTGTTTATCTCTGGCACTGGCCGCTGGTGGTGGCGATCCCGGTCGACGCCGGGATGCCGGACCGGGATCAAGTGATCCGGCAGCTGCTTCGGGTGGTGATCACCCTGGCCGCCGCCACTGCGTCGTATCACCTTGTTGAGCAACCGCTGCTGCGCAGCCGTCGGGTGCTGCGCTCGCCCCGCCGGGTGATCGCGGCGGCCCTGACCGCCTCCGTTCTGGTGATCGGGCTGACGATCCCGGCGACCGCGCTGCCGGGCACGCTCGCCGAGCAGCTGCAGAACAGCAGCGATCGGGCCTGTCCGGGGGAACGCAACGACCAACTGCTGACCTGCACCTGGCCGATCGGGACGGCCGTCGGCACGCACCCGGTCAGGCTGGCGCTGCTCGGCGATTCCACCGGCCGCGCGCTCGGGCCGGGGCTGAACGACTGGGCCGAACGCACCGGCAGCAGCTGGGTGAACGCCGCCTGGAAGCTCTGTACAGCCAGCGGCCAACTGATTCTGACGGACGTCAACAGCGAACCGGACCGCTCCGCACAGACTTGTCACGACCAAGCCCCCGGCCTGATCAGCGATGCCCTGGCCACCTACCGACCGCCGGTGGTGCTGGTCGCCGAGTACTGGGCGCACAACCGGGCCCTGCTGGTGGACGGCAAGCGGCTGGCGGCCGGCACCCCCGAGCACGACGCGGCGATGCGGGCCGGCTTCACCGCCCTCGTCGACCAGGTGGCCGGATACGGCGGCCGGGTCGTCCTTCTCGAGGTGCCGCCGCCGGGGGAGCAACTCGGGGAAGCGGTTGCCACCGGCAGACCGGCCGGCCAGGCTCGGACGCCGGTGTTCGGCAATGGTCGCTACGTCGACGGTTTCAACGCGATGCTGCGGTCGGTGGCTGCCGCCCGCCCGCAGGCTGCCCGGACGGTATCGATTGCGGATCTGGTCTGCCCGGGCGGCAATTGCTACCCGGTGCGAGACGGGATGCTGATCCGCTACGACGGCGTCCACTACACGGTCCCGTTCTCCCGGTACCTGACCCCGATCCTGTTGCAACGAATCGGCGTAACCCCAAACCCGTGATCAAGCGTGCCGAGGCACCTCCCGGCCGAAGGCTGGGGGAATCACCGGGGTTGCGGCGGGTCAGCCGTTGACGGTGAGCGGGTGGTCTCGGTCGCCGGCCCGAATCTGCTCTCGGAGCACCTCGTCCGGACCGACCCAGGCACCGTCCCAGACCACCGATCGAAACAGCCGCCCGAGCACGGTGGCCCCCGCTCCAACCACGTTTTCGCCGCCGGAGGCGTGCAGGTTGGCCGCCAAGTAGTCGGACGGCGTGCCGCAATCGATCGCCATGCCGTCGGCCGGCATCCGGACCAGATCCAACAACCCCGTCCGGTCGTCGTCCCGCCACAGCTTTTCGTACAAACCGCTGGGCACCGGTGCCAGGTCGCGAATCCGGTGCCAGGGCAGTAGGCACGCGCCGACATAGCGCAGTTTGACGCCGTCCTCGGCGACGAAGTCGGATCGGGCATCGGGATCCGGGACGACGCGGCAGAGCAGCCGACAACGTTCGCCGTCCCAGCCATCGGTGAAGCCGCTCAGAGCACCCGGCAGATAGGCGTCGGCGTTGGTGACGAGCGCGGCCCGCCCGTCCAACCAGGGGCGCAGCAGTCCCAGCGCCCCCGCCGTCCCGAGGGCTTCGCCCTGCTCGACCTGAAGGTGCGCCCGGTCCCGGCAGTGCGCCTCGAGCTGTGCGGCGAGGTGATGCGCGTTCACCGCCAGATGCTCCGGCCCGAGCCCGGCCTCCGGGACGAGCCGGTCCAGGGCCAGGTCAACCAGGGCCCGGCCGCCAACCGGGCAGAGGGCCTTCGGTCGCAGTTCGGTGAGCGGTCGCAGTCGGGTACCCGCACCGGCCGCGAGCGCGACGCCGGCCGGAGCCGTGGCGGTCACGGGCCGAGCAGCCAACCCTGATGCGAGGCCCCGGCCCGGAACCGGGTGAACTGCGCCAGCGCCTCGGCGGTCGGCTCGTCCACCAGGCCCATGTCGGTCAGCGGGACCCACTCCGCCGTCAGCGCCTCGCCGGAGGCTCGAACCTGGGGAGCGGAGTCGGCCTTGACCCAGTACAGGATGTCGACCCGCCGGGAGGACGCGTCGACCACGATCGCGAACGGCAGCTCGACCTGAATCCGGAGGCCGGTCTCCTCCTCGACCTCGCGGACCACCGCGGTCTCGGCGTTCTCACCCCGGTTGAGCAGGCCACCCGGGAAGGTCCAGCCCCGGCGGTGCCGCTGATTCAGCATCAGCAGTCGGCCCTGATGCTCGACCAGGCAGAGGGCGCCAACCGTGTGTCCAGGGGCGACCCGGCGGATGATGAAGAGCCGGAGGAACCTCGGCAGCCTCCGGTACAGACCGAGAGCCATCTTGTAAGGACGGCGGATCACCTGGCGGCCGGGCATTGCCGCAGCCTAGGGCGAATCCCGGGAAAATACCGCCCGAAGCGACGGCCCGCTAACGTCTGTGGGTGCCCTCACCCGATTCGCCGGATCCTGCTGCGCTCAGGCCGGTGCAGCGGACGGCTGCTTACGCAGTTGTCACCGATGCCACGGGGGGCGTATTGCTGGTCCGTGCCTCCGCCCGGTCCGACCTTCGGGGCCGGTGGTTCCTGCCCGGCGGTGGGCTTCGGCACGGTGAGCATCCGCGTGCCGGGGCGCTGCGCGAGCTGGCCGAGGAGACCGGATTGCAGGCCGGCCAGGCCACGCCGCGGGAGGCCACCGGGGACGTCATCGACCTGCCGCATCGCGGTGTCAGCGTGCACACCCTGCGGCTGATCTACGACGTCCCGCTCGCCGACCTGGCCGACTCGGGCGCCGACCTGGTACTGCGTCCGGAGCCGGACGGCACCAGCGACCTGGTCCGGTTCGTCGGCCGGGACGAACTGGCCGAGCTGCCGCTGATGCCGTTCGTCGCCGAGTTGCTCGGGCTGCCCGAGCCCGAACCGCTGCGGCCCTCGCCGCCGGATCGCCCGGAACCGCTCGGCGAGGAGGGCGAAGCCGAACCCCGGCCGGTGGACCCGGTACTCGGCGTCACCGACGTCGAGGTCGTGGACCATCCGAAGCCCTCCGAGGTGCCGATCATGGTGCAGCGCCCGGCCGCGTACGCGGTCCTGATCGACGAGACCGCCGGGTCCCGAAAGGGCAAGCGCATGCTGCTCACTCGGCTGACGGACAGCCGCACCGCGGCTCGGAAGGGCACCTGGACGCTGCCCGGCGGCGGGATCGATCACGGCGAGCATCCACTGGTCGCGCTGGAACGTGAGGTCTACGAGGAGACCGGCCTGCCCTACACGGTCGGCCCGTTGCTCGACATCGGCAGCCGGCATTTCATCGGCCGGGCCCCGAGCGGACGGCTGGAGGATTTTCACGGTTTGCGGCTGGTTTACGCCGGCTCGGTTCCGGTGGATCTGCCGCCGCAGGTGATCGAGGTGGGCGGATCCACCGACGCGGCGGCCTGGATCCCGGTCGGCGAGCTCGGCCGGATCAACACCGTTCCGGCCGTCCGGGAGTCGTACGCGACCTGGATCGAGCGGCAGGCCGGTGCGATCGAGCCGCAGGCTGGTGCACGCGAGCCGCAGGCTGGTGCAATCGAGCCGCAGGCTGGTGCGGCCGAGCCCACCGGGGACCGATGAGGACGGGATGACGGCCCGCATCCGTCCGGTCCTCGACCGGCCGGCGGCGCTGCTGCTCGCGGCCGCCGCGCAGGTCCCGGCGAGCGACGACCTGCATCGCTGGCGAGACGACGCCGTTGAGCATGCGGTGAACCTGGCCTGGCAGGCCGGGGACCTGGCCGTGGTCGGCGCCCTGGCCGCGGGCTACGACGCACTCCTGCTGCAGGCTCCGATCGTGGAGAACGGCAGGCTGCGGCTGCGTCCGGTCGGCAACGCCGAGCGCCGGCATCGTGGCGCCTTCAGCACCCCGCCGCTGTACGCGAACGCGCTCGCCACCCGGGCGTTGCAGGGCTGGGACGCCGACCTGCTCCGCGAGCGCACCCCCACCGTGGTGGATCCGTCCTGCGGGGCCGGTGCGCTGCTGCGCGCCGTCCTGGCTCGGTTGCTTGCCGCCGGACTGCCGGGCGCGCGGATCGTCGAGGCCCTGCACGGAGTGGACGCGGACCCGGTCGCCGTCCTGCTCTGCCGCGCCGCGCTCGCCGCCGACCTCACCCTGGCCGGTTTCGCCTGCCGTCCGGAGCAGCTGGCCGGCCGCATCGTCGCTGGTGACGCCCTGCTCGGCCCGACCCCGCTGCGGCCGGCCGCCGGGCCTGGGGTGATCTGGCACGAGCTGTTCCCGGAGGTGCTGGCCCAGCCCGGCGCCACGGTTGAACCGGTCACCGGTTGGCAGGGCGGCTTTGACGTGGTGGTCGCGAACCCGCCGTGGGAGCGGCTCAAGGTGCACGCCCGGGATTGGGACGGCGCCCCGCCGCCGGGTCTGCGGGTGGACCGGGCGAGTGCGGCCCGGGCGCTGCGGGACGTCGGTCGGCACCCGCTCACCGGCACCGGCGAACTGAACGCCTACCTGCCGTTTGTCGAGACCTGCTGGCGGTTGCTCGGCCCGGAGGGCCGGGCCGCGTTGCTGGTTCCGGCCGGGATCGCGTCCGACCGTTCGGCCGCCCGGCTGCTGGAGGGGCTGACCGGGGCCGGGTCGCTGGACCGACTGCACCTGATCGAGCCGGCCGGGCCGATCTTCGTGGGCGTCAGCGGACGGGTCGGCGTTGCCGTTGTGGAGCTGGTCGGTGGCCCCCGTGCGGACCCGGTGGCGCGGGTCGCGGAGGTTGCGGTCGGGCTGGCCGGGCCGGACGAGCCACCCGGGGACCGGGCCTGGCCACTGACCGCCGGGCTGCTGCGGGTGCTCAACCCGAACACCGGGACCGCGCCGCTGTTCGGCTCGGCGACGGATGCCCGGATCGTCACCGCCGTGCATCGTCGGGTGCCGGTCCTGATGCGCCGGGATCCGACCTCGAGCGCGGTGCAGGACGACGCCTGGCAGTTGCGGCTGATCACGCCGCTGCACATGACCCGGGACGCGCCTCGGTTTCGGTCTGCGCCCGGCGAGGGACTGCTGCCGTTGTGGGAGGCCAAGCACTGCGGCCTGCTCGACCCGTACGGCGGTGGGACGACGCAGCCTCGGTACTGGGTGTCCGAGGAGCTGGTCCGTGAGCGTTACGGCCCGCTCTGTGATCGGGGTTGGCTGGCGGGGTACCGGAACGTCTCGACCAGCGCCGGAACGCGCACTCTGCTGCCGGCGCCGCTGCCGGTGGCCGGAGTGGGCAATTCGTTGCCGTTGATCTCCGCTGACCGGTTGCCGTTGCTGCTGGCGGCGCTGTCCACGCTGCCGGTGGACTACTTGGTGCGGCAGAAGCATGCCGGGGCGAACGTCAACTTCTTCAAGCTGGAGCAGGTGCCGGTGCCACCGCCGGCCGCCTACGATCGGCCCTCACCCTGGGGGCCGGGCACGATCTCGGACTGGGTGCTGGCCCGGTTCGCGCGCGCCGTCGTCTGGGCCCCCGGGCTCAGCGGGCTGGCCGATGAACTGCGTCGGGACGGCGTGCCGGTGCCGGAGCTCGAGGACAACGATCCGCTGCTGCGGGCGCAGGCCCGGGTCGAACTCGACGCCGCTCATGCCGTCCTGCTCGGGCTGACCCGGGACGAGCTGAGCCACTTGATCGGCACCTTCGGGGCCTTACGGATCCGGGACGAGAAACTGCATGGCCGTTTCATCACCGCCGAGCGGGTGCTCGCCGCTTACGACTGCATCACCTGACACGCGCGCCCCTGGGTTAACCCGGAGCTGGTCCGGCTTGGCGGGGCCAGGGTTCATCTGGAGGTTGGCGGGAGGTCACGTTCCGTCGTGCCCCTGGTCGGTTGGCCTCGCTTATCTTGGCGCGGGCGCTGACCGGCGATGGTCGCCACTGGCGCAGTGGAGGATTCGATGGACCGTCGAACCGTGATTACGGGTCTCGCGCTCAGTCCGATCGCCGCCGCCGTATCGACAGCCTCGGCGCAAGCGGTGAATCGGCCCACAGCCCCCGTGATCAGCACTGGGCACTCGAGGCCGCGCAAGGCCGGCACGCTGGTGATCGGTCACCGCGGGGCCAGTGGGTACCGGCCCGAGCACACCCTGGCGTCCTACGAGCTGGCGGCCCGACTGGGTGCCGACTTCATCGAGCCGGACCTCGTCGTCACCAAGGACGGCGTGCTGGTCGCCCGGCACGAGCCGGAGATCGGCGGGACGACGGACGTAGCGTCGCACCCGGAGTTCGCGTCCCGGCGGGTCACCAAGGTGCTCGACGGCATCTCGGTCACCGGCTGGTGGGCCGAGGATTTCACCCTTGCCGAGCTGAACACCCTCCGGGCGATCGAGCGGCTACCCGCCATCCGCCAGGAGAACACGCTGTACGACGGGCGGTTTGCGATCCCGACGCTGCAGCAGGTGCTCGATCTGCGTAAGGACCTGTCCCGCCGGCTCGGCCGGGAGATCGGGGTCTACCCGGAGACCAAGCACCCGACCTACTTCCAGAAGGCCGGATTGGCGCTGGAGGCACGGCTGCTCGGAGTGCTCCGACGCAATGGCCTGAATCACGGCGATGCCCCGGTCATCGTCCAGTCGTTCGAGACGAAAAACCTTCAGCAGCTGCGCGATATCGGGCTGCGCACCTGCGTCGTCCAGTTGCTCTCGGCCTCCGGCGCACCGTTCGACCTGGTCAGCTCCGGTGACCCGCGGACCTACGCGGACCTGTCCACCCCGGAGGGGCTGCGCCGGATCGCCCGCTACGGCGACGGCATCGGCCCGGACAAGAGCCAGGTGATCCCACGCCGTGCGGACGGCACCCTGGGCAGCCCGACCGCGCTGGTGGAGAACGCCCACAAGGCCGGACTTGTGGTGCACCCGTACACCTTCCGGGCGGAGAACACGTTCCTGCCGGTGGAACTGCGGCGCGGTACGACGGACTCCGACTTCGGCAAGGCCATCGATGAGCAGGTCACGTTCCTCCAGGCCGGCATCGACGGGCTGTTCACCGACCAGGCCGACATCGGTGTGATCTCCCGCTCGGACACCGCGAGCGCCGCCTGACACCCGCCGGTCCTGGCCGCGACGGGCGGTCAGGACCGGCGGGCACCAGCGATCAGCAGCACCCCGCCGCCGATCATCAGTGCCAGTAGCACCGCGCTTGCGTTCACCGTGACATCGGTGAGCTGACCGACCAGCACCGCCCCGGCGATCACCAGCAGTACCAGGCCGAAGACCACGGTGCGCATTCGCACCGCCCGAGGCTCGGTAGGCTCGGCCGGGGTGTAGGTGGTGTCGCTCGTTGTCGGCGTGGTCTGCGTTGCCTGGCTCGTTTGCGGGACGGAAAACCCTGCTGGTGCAACGGGTTCGCTGACCGACGGCTCGGTGGTCAAGCCGGTACGGGTCGGTTCGGGGTACCCGGACTGCGAGTAGGGGGACTGCCCGTACGTGGGGTCGGTGTGGCTGGATTCGGCGTACGCAGAGGTGTAAGCCGGTTCGGTGTACGTGGGTTCGTCATCTGTCGGCTCGGAATCGGCGGGCTCGGAACGGTCGACATCGGAGTCGGCGGGATCGGAGTCGGCAGGCTCGGAAGAGACCGACTCGGAGCCGGTTGTCTTGGTGAAAGACGTTTCCGGGTAATCGGTATCGGGAACGGCATCAACCGGCGTGGTGGGGTCCGGGTCCGGCTTGTCGAAGTACGTATCGAAGGTCCGAGTCGGGTCGATCGGCTCGTCGCGATCCTCGGCGGAGTCGTCGTGGGGTCCGGGAGTACCTGTCGGAGTGGACATCTCGCTCATCCTCAGTTCGTGATTGTTGCGGTCGGGGCGGCGGTGGCCTTCGGCTTGGCCGCCGGGGTCGTCGGCTTGGCGGCCGGCGCGGTCGGCGTGGCGCCCCGGGTGCGAACGGCCGAGGGGGACGGGCCGGGAATGGTGGTGACCGACGTCCCGGACGACGTCCGGATGTCCATCTGGCCGGCGCCCTGTCGAGCGTCGATGATCATGCGAGGCAACCCGGGCGGCCCGGTCAGGAACTGCTGGTCGGTGCTGTTGTTGGAGTCCCGGAAGCGGAAGGTGCTGCCGTCCGGGTAGCTCACGTCCCCACCGCCCATCTCCAGGACGAAGCGGGTGGTGACGCCGTCCGGAACAATGACGGTCAGGTGACCCGCGCCGAGCCGGACGCGCACCTGGAGCGGATCGCTTGTGGTGGCGCCATTGAGGATCGCCGGGTTGGTGAGCCACAACGTGCCCTGGCCGACGCCGAGGTTGTACTGCTTCTCGGCGGCGCTCGGGGTGCTTGGCTCCCAGGTCCGGTCTCCGATCAGGGTGAGATTCTGGTTCGAACGGACGCCTGCGTTGTCGACACCGGCTCCGATCAGCACGCCGATCGCCAGCACCAGGCCAATGCCGACCAGTCCGGAGGCACGGCGGCCGCTCAGTCCGCTGGCGATCACTCCGACCGCGAGCACGGCCAAGGCGCTGGCCGCGGCGATCAGGCCGACCGGCTCGGACCAGTCGTTGGCGTTGCCGATCGTCAGGATCGCGGCCGCGATCAGCAGCGCGATCCCCAGGCTGAGCCGGACGATCGTCTTCGACGGCCCGGTTCGGGCTCGCCGTGCCTTTGCGGCCCGGGCCATTTCCTCGGACTTGGCCGCCGCTGCGGCCTGCGCCTGGGCCTTGGCCGCCTGGCGTGCCTCGCGGACTGCGTCGGTGCTCTGTCCGGTTCCCGACCAGGCGCTCGGGGCCGTGCTGGTCGGACCGTACGTCGGGCCGGCCGAAGGGGTGCCGTAAACCGGCGGGAGGCTGTAGGGCGCGGTGCCTGAGGTCGATCCCGAACCGGGGGTCGGGGTGGTTCCGGTGGTGGTGCCGGGGGTCCAACCGGAGGTCCAGGTGCTTCCGCCGGGCTTGCCGTCCTCGGGGGTTCGTTTCGCCAGCCACCAGATCCCGAAGACCACAGCGACGGCAAGGATCAGCCCGCCGGGGAAGGCCCAGCCGAACCAGAAGCCGTGCTCCCACGGACCGCCTCCGCCCCCGCCGCCGATGGCCGCCAGAGAGAGCAGCACGGCGCCGATGAATCCTGCGGTGATGTCGCCGCGGATCGCCTGCTGCAGGTGGATCCGGCCGTCGTCCTGCGGCAGCAGCAACCAGGCCAGGCCGTAGAAGACCACGCCGATGCCGCCGAAGATGCTCAGCGCCACGAAGACGCCACGGACCAGGATCGGGTCGATGTCCCAGCGCCGGCCCAGCCCGGCCGCCACGCCGGCGATCCAGCGGCCCTCGTCCGGACGGGTCACCCCGGCCGAGCGGATTCGGTTGAAGAACTCATCGGACGCGTGCCCGGTGTTCGGGCTGGGGCCGGCTGCGGGGCTCGGGCCGGGCGGGATGGTGGAGCCGGATGCTGTGGCCGGGCCGGCCGGAGCAGCGGGGCCGGACTGAACGGGGCCCGAGGGCCCGGTGGGCGACGGTTCGGGCGGAGGCTGCGAACCCCCGGTTGGGGGCAGGTCACTGGTCATGGCTAAATACTGCGGCGAGGGACCGGGTCGGCGGCATCGGTGACCACCCCTACCTGACCCTGAACCCTGCCGGCCCAGGGTCCGGGTCAGCCGATGGCTCGTCCCTGAGGGAACCTGCGGCTGTACGTGTGACGATTGCCCGGTGAGCACCTCGATCAGCGCCTCGACGGCGCCCGGAGCCGCGCCGGCCGTTGCTCGCCGCCCACCGCTGGAACGTCCGCGCGAGGGCCGAAAGCTGGGCGGCGTCGCTGCGGGCGTTGCCGTGCACCTGAACCTGCCGGTCAAAGCCGTTCGGGTCGGGTTTGTGGTGGCCAGCTTCGCCGGGTTCTCCGGCGTTGTCCTGTATGCCTGGCTCTGGGCACTGGTCTCGGAGGTGAGTCCGGGCTCGGCGAGGGACGCCGCCAACCGGCAGCGGGAGGTCGGTGGCCCGATCGCGAGCTCGGCCGAGGCCGAGGCCGAGGCGAAGGCCGAGGTCGAGGCCACGAGCACGCGGATTCGAGCCGACCTGCTGGCCGGGGCGTTCCTGGTCGCCGCCGGGGCGGTGCTGCTCGCGTCCCAGGCGGGCTGGGTCTGGGTGCGGCCCGGTCTGGTCCTGCCACTGCTGATCGTCACGTCCGGTGCGGTGATCGCCTACGCCCAGTTCGACGAGGTCGACCGGGCCCGCTGGTTCGCCCGGACCGGGGTCGGCACCCGCTCGGCCGCGCTCCGGCTGGCGCTCGGCGTGCTCCTGGTGGTGCTCGGCGTGCTGCTGCTGGTCGTCCAGGAAGCCGATTTCCTGCTGCTCGGGCGCACCCTGCTGGCGGCGGTCGCGGTTCTGGTCGGGGTGGCCGTTGTGCTGGCGCCCTGGGCGGTGCGGATGTGGCGTGACCTGGATGCCGAGCGGGGGGCCAGAGCGCGCGAAGCGGAACGCGCCGACATCGCCGCCCACCTGCACGACTCGGTGCTGCAGACGCTGGCGCTGATTCAGCGCCGCAGTCACGACGGCGCCGAGGTGGTGCGGTTGGCCCGGGCCCAGGAACGCGATCTGCGCGGCTGGCTGTACGGCGCGGCCGATGCGGACCCGACCACGATGGCGGCCCGGGTGGCAGAACTCGCGGCCGAGGCGGAGGACGTGCACGGGGCCGTCGTTGAGGTGGTCACCGTGGGAGACCGGCCGGTGAACGACCGGATGGCGTCCCTGCTGGCGGCCCTGCGCGAGGCGGTGGTCAATGCCGCCCGGCATGCCGAGAGCCCGGTCCGGGTCTATGTGGAGTCGTCGCCCGACGGGGTGGAAGCGTTCGTCCGCGATCGCGGGCCCGGTTTCGACCTGGCCGACGTGCCGGAGGATCGGCTCGGCGTCCGAGAGTCGATCATTGGCCGGATGGAACGGCACGGCGGTTCGGCCCGGGTGCGCAGCGCACCCGGTGAGGGCACGGAGGTGCGGCTGCTACTGCCGGACCGCGAGGAGGAACAGTGAGCGAGAACCCTGCCGCAGGAACGTCAACCGGGACGTCGGCCGGTGTGCCGGCCGCTTCGTCGGCTGGCTCGTCGGCTGGTTCGAGCAGGCGGCCGGTGCGCGTTGTGATCGTCGACGACCATCGGGTGTTCCGCAGCGGGGTGCGGGCCGAGCTCGGCCCGGCGGTCGCCGACGGCCGGCTCGACATCGTTGGTGAGGCCGGTGATGTCGAGGAGGCGGTTGCCGTCGTCGCGCACACCCGGCCGGACGTGGTCCTGCTCGACGTTCACCTGCCCGGCGGCACGGTCCGCCCCGGCGGCCGAGAGGTGCTGACCCGGTCGGCGTCGCTGCTGGTCGGCGTGCCGGCGCGGGCGGATTCGCCGGACCTGGCGATGGTCAGGTTCCTGGCGCTCAGCGTGTCCGACGCCGCGGAGGACGTGATCGCGGTGATCCGGGCCGGGGCTCGCGGTTACGTCACCAAGTCGATCACCGGTGAGGAGCTGGTGGCCGCCGTGCTGAAGGTCGCCGACGGTGACGCGGTGTTCTCGCCGCGGCTGGCCGGGTTCGTCCTGGACGCGTTCGGCACCGGCGCGGGCGAGGTCGCGGTGGTGGACGACGAGCTGGACCGGCTCTCCGCCCGCGAGCGCGAGGTGATGCGGCTGATCGCCCGCGGTTACGCCTACAAGGAGGTCGCCCGCGAGCTGTTCATCTCGGTGAAGACGGTGGAAACTCATGTTTCCGCGGTGCTGCGCAAGCTCCAGCTGTCCAGCCGCCACGAACTCACCCGCTGGGCCGCCGACCGCCGCCTGCTCTGAATCCCGAGTTAGCCCCGGTTTGGACGTCAGCACCGGTTTGGACCGTACTGGAGCCCCTTTTGGTCTCGATTCACAGTCCAAACCGGTGCTAACCGGGCCCAGGTCGGGGTTAGGCGGTGTTGACGACGCGGAAGGCTTCGGCTAGGCGGCCTTCCGGGAGTGCGGCGCGGGTGGCGACGGCCCGGCCCCAGCTGCGCAGCATGCCCTCCAGGTCAGGGTTGTGCGAGACCTGGCTGACATGTTCGCGCAGCGCCGCCAGCTTGATGTCGAAGGTGTCGGTGATGTCGGTGTAGGTGTTCGGCGCCGGATCGGCGTGCAGCCAGACCTCGGGCACGGTCCAGGCGTCGAGGCCCTCGTCGGCCAGCAGGTTCGGGTAGGCGAACGGGTTGCGCGCGGCCGGGTAGACGGCGCGGATGGTCGCCTCGCCGACAGCCAGGTGGTCGGGGTGGCTGGCGCCGATCCGTTCCCAGTTGCGCACCGGCGAGGAGGTCATGATCCGGTCCGGGCGCACCTGCCGGATCACCCGCACCAGGTGCTCGATCAGCTCGTGGCTCGGTTCCAGCCAGCCGTCCCGGAACCCGTCGAGGAACCGGACATCGGTGACGCCGACCACGGCGGCCGCAGCCCGCTGCTCCCGCTCCCGCAGCGCCGGCATCTGCTCGCGTGGGGTGTCGTCGAATCCGCCCTGCTCACCGCGGGTGCACAGCAGATAGCTGACCTGCACGCCGGCTTTCACCAGGGTGGCCGTGCTGCCGGCCGTGCCGAAGTCGAGGTCGTCGGGGTGAGCCGCGATGCAGAGCACACGGCTGGGCTGGGCTAGAGGTTCGGGCACCGCGTCAGCGTAATTGGTCCGCAGCCGGAAGCATTCTCATGGGTGCGGATCTGCGGCACGTCGGAGTGGCCCACGCCGGATCGGTCGGGCGCGCTCAGCCGCACAGGGACGTCCACCACCCGCACGTACGGGCCGATCCCGCTGGTGGCGAAGCTGACCCGGAGGGTGCCCGGCGGCGAACGGTCCGGGTGCACGTTCAGCGTGTAGCAGCCGCCGGACGGGCAGTCCGGCAGCCGGAACGGCGCCGCCCGCGACCAGGGCCCCCACGGCTGCCGGGCCACCCAGAGCAGACCCTGGGTGGACTGGATGCCGCCGCTGGTGTCGGCCATCACGAACAGGTTCAGCGCAGCGGACCAGGCGATCGACGGATTGCGGCCGGGGACGTCGCTGCCGAAGCTGATCTGGGCCCGCCGGCTGACGTTGCGGCTCCAGCCCGAGCCGGTCCACCAGCGGTACGCCGCCCGGTCCGCCAGTTCGGGCACCGTGCTGCGGACCGAGTAGCAGCGGAACTCCGGGCACCGGGTGAAGTAGACATAGCCGTCGGAGTAGACCGGAGAGGCGATCGGGCCGTCCTGCTGGGTCCAGATGTCGTCCGCGAATCGCTGCGCCGGCTGGGCCGATCGGCCGGCCCCGACCAGGCCGCGGGTGGAACTGTTCCACCCCGGATAGCGGTAGGTGAACAGTCCGCCGGCGAGGAAGTCGAAGGCCACCTTGGGGGCCAGCCGGACCGCGTACTTGGCGTAGGCGATCACGATCCGGCCGTCCGGCAGGGCAGTGGCGCCGGTCGGCCAGATCGCCGTGTAGTGCTGACCCGGCACCTGGTCGGCCCGCTCGGCCGGGGTTCGGGGGAGGAACTCGATCGGCGCCCCGGCGGCGTCGGTCAGGTAGTCCAGCCGCAGGCCGGTGCCGGATGCCAGGCCGGCCGAGGACGTGACGAAGAACTTCGGTTGACGATTCAGCTGCGCCGTATCCGCGAAGATCCACAGCGTTCGGCCATCCGGCAGCGCGATGGTGTTGCCCTGGTCCTGGATCAAGGTCTGCAGCGGCGGGATGCCGGACAGTTGCCGACTGAGCACCGGCGCCGGGATCGACGTCGATCGAGCCGCAACGAATCCCACCGCGATCGCGGACGCCAAGGTCAGTACCAGGACGAGCAGCAGGCCCGGGGATGGACGACGCGATCGCGGCGGCGGCGGTCGAGTCAGCGCGGACATCAGGACGGGCGCTGTCACCGCACCAGGATCGCGGAACTGTCCGGGCTGATCCACACCGGCACGTCGACGACCCGGACGAACGGGCCGACCCCGTTGGTCGCGTAGCTGATCCGGAGATAGTCCGCGGTCGACTGCGACGGGTGGATGTTCAGGCCGTAACAGCCGGGCGCGGGACAGCGTGGAAAGGCGAAGGACGCGGCCGGTGACCACGGTCCCCACGGGTTCGCCGCGACCCAGATCTGGCCGCGGGT